>Ga0208633_100019_pt1 | contig 152644 bp, 134 predicted proteins | sample LakWasMet63_LOW9_2_FD_183895 | JGI IMG/M metagenome (GOLD analysis project Ga0208633, IMG submission 183895) | Freshwater sediment methanotrophic microbial communities from Lake Washington under simulated oxygen tension - Sediment Metagenome... | ecosystem: Environmental > Aquatic > Freshwater...
GCGCCAAGATCTCCGGCACCGCCGTCACCGTGCTGCTGCACCCCGGTGACAACTGGATGCTGCACGTCGTGGCCGAGCAGATCAAGCCCGGCGACATCGTTGTGGCCGCGCTCTCTGCTCCCAACACCGACGGCTTCTTCGGCGACCTGCTGGCGACTTCCTTTAAGGCCCGCGGTGCCCGCGGCCTGATCATCGACGGCGGCTGCCGCGACGTGGCCGAGCTCAAGGCCATGGACTTCCCGGTCTGGAGCCGTGCCATCAGCGCCAAAGGCACCATCAAGGCCACCTTGGGTTCGGTCAACGTCCCCGTGGTGTGCGCCGGCATGATCGTCAACCCGGGCGACGCCATCGTGGCCGATGACGACGGCGTGGTCGTCGTCAATGCCGCCGATGCCCAGAAGGTGGCCGACGCCGCCGAAGCGCGCGAAGCCAACGAAGGCGAGAAGCGCGCCAAGCTGGCTGCCGGCGTGCTGGGCCTGGACATGTACAAGTTCCGCGAGCCGCTGGAAAAGCTCGGCCTCAAGTACATCGACTGAGCGACGCAGCAAGGACGCTCGCGCGCATGCCACGGCCAGCCGCTCCATCCAGGGGTGGCAGGCGGGCGGCGAGCAGGACGTTCTGATAGCAATACACAACGAGGAGAAGCACATCATGGTCGGAACCGGTTTTCAGCAGGTACGTCGCCAAGCCCTGGGCTGGGTGGCGGGCGTCCTCGTCTTGGCCAGTCCGCTGGCGCAGGCCCAGCCATACCCGGCCAAACCGGTGAAGATCGTCGTCGGTTATTCCGCTGGCGGCGCCGTGGACGCCGTGGCCCGTGCCGTGGGGCAGGCGCTGTCGGCCAGCCTGGGTCAGTCCTTCGTGATTGAAAACAAGCCCGGTGCCGGCACCAACATTGCCGTCAAGTCGGTGATTGCCGCCGAGCCCGATGGCTACACCCTGATGATGGCGGCCAACGCGCTGGCCGCCAACATGGCGCTGTACCAGCCGGCCCCGTTCGACGCCGAGCGCGACCTGGTGCCGGTGTCGCTGGTCGGCCGTGTGCCAGTGGTGATTGCTGCCAACGCCAATGCGCCCTATGCCAACATCGCCCAGCTGATTGCCGCTGCCAAGGCCAAGCCCGGCAGCATTTCCTTTGCCTCGCCGGGCAACGGCTCTACGCCGCACATGGCCATCGAGTTTTTCAAGCGCGCCGCCGGCATCTCCTTGCTGCACATCCCCTACCGTGGTGGCTCGCAGGCCCTGACGGACGTGATCGGCGGCCAGTTGCCGCTGGCGGCCATGAATGCGCTGGAAGTGCAGCCGCACGTGAAAAGCGGCAAGCTGAAAGTGCTGGCCGTGCTCAGTCCCAACCGCACGGTGATCTTCCCCGACGCGCCCACCATTGCCGAGTCCGGCTACCCCGGCTTCGAGGCCTCTGTCTGGTATGGCCTGGTGGCGCCGGTCGCCACGCCCAAGCCTATCGTCGCCAAGCTGCATGCCGAAGTGCAGAAAGCCCTGCAGACCCGGGAAGTGCGCGAGCGCATGACGGCGGTGGGCGGTGAAGTCATCCCCGGCAGCTCCGACATGTTCGCTGCACTGATCCGCTCCGAGCGCCAGCGCTACGAGAAGCTGGTGCGTGAAGCCAACATCAAACCCGATTGACCCCAATTCAAAACAAAACGAGAGAGCAAGACCCGCATGAGCAAACCCACAACAGGCCCGTTCGAGAAAACCGCCGGCTGGATGGACTGGTACACCGGCCCGAGCAAGCCGCGCTTCCAGTTGCCTGCAGGCGCGGTGGACGCGCATTGCCACGTGTTCGGCCCCGGTGCCGAGTTCCCCTATGCGCCCGAGCGCAAGTACACCCCGTGCGACGCCAGCAAGGCGCAGCTGTTCGCCCTGCGCGACCATCTGGGCTTTGCGCGCAACGTGGTGGTGCAGGCCACCTGCCACGGTGCCGACAACCGCGCCATGGTGGACGCCTGCGTGTCGTCGAATGGCAAGGCCCGTGGCGTGGCCACCGTCAAGCGCAGCGTGAGCGATGCTGAGCTGCAGGCCATGCACGACGCCGGTGTGCGTGGTGTGCGCTTCAACTTCGTCAAGCGCCTGGTGGACTTCACGCCCAAGGATGAGCTGATGGAGATCGCCGGCCGCATTGCGAAGTTCGGCTGGCACGTGGTGATCTACTTCGAAGCGGTGGACCTGCCCGAGCTGTGGGACTTCTTCACCGCGCTGCCCACCACCGTGGTGGTGGACCACATGGGCCGCCCCGACGTGAGCAAGCCCATCGACGGCCCGGAGTTCGAGCTGTTCGTCAAGTTCATGCGTGAGCACAAGAACGTGTGGAGCAAGGTGAGCTGCCCGGAGCGCCTGTCCGTCACCGGCCCCAAGGCCCTGAACGGCGAGCAGGCTGCTTACAAGGACGTGGTACCGTTTGCCAGGCGCATCGTGGAAGAGTTCCCCGACCGCGTGCTGTGGGGCACCGACTGGCCGCACCCCAACCTGAAGGACCACATGCCCGACGACGGCCTGCTGGTGGATTTCATCCCCCACATCGCCCCCACGGCCGAACTGCAGCAGAAGCTGCTGGTGGACAATCCGATGCGCCTGTACTGGCCGGAGGAAACCAAGTAATTTGCGGGACAGACCCGGATTTGCGCAGCAAATCTGCCCTGTCCTCAACTGACTGGAGAAATTTATGTCACTCGAAAAACCCTATCTGGACGTGCCCGGCACGACCATCTTCGACGCCGAGCAAAGCCGCAAGGGCTACTGGCTCAACCAGTTCTGCATGTCGCTCATGAAGGCCGAGAACCGTGAGCGCTTCAAGGCCGACCAGCGCAAGTACCTGGACGAGTGGCCGATGAGCGAAGAGCAGAAGCAGGCCGTGCTGGCCGCCGACCTTAACCGCGCCATCGCCCTGGGCGGCAACATCTACTTCCTGGCCAAGCTGGGTGCCACGCACGGCAAGAGCTTCCAGCAGATGGCTGGCTCCATGACCGGCATGACCGAAGAAGAGTACCGCGACATGATGCTGGCCGGCGGCCGCTCTGCCGAAGGCAACCGCTACACCGGCGAAAACGGCAGCGCGCAACCGCAGAACCAGCCGCAAGGCCACGGCACCGGCAAGCTTCTCTAATTCCAGCGGGTCGGGCCACGAATTTGCGCAGCAAATTGTGCTCTGACCCCTCCGTTCAAGGAAACGAACATGGCAAAGATCACCGCATCCGTCTACACCTCGCACGTGCCCGCCATCGGCGCGGCCATTGACCTGGGCAAGACCACCGAACCCTACTGGCAACCCCTGTTCAAGGGCTACGACTTCTCCAAACAGTGGTTCAAGGACAACAAGCCCGACGTCATCTTCCTCGTCTACAACGACCACGCCACCGCCTTCAGCCTGGAGATGATCCCGACTTTCGCCATCGGCACCGCCGCTGAATACCAGCCGGCCGACGAAGGCTGGGGCCACCGCCCGGTGCCCGTGGTCAAGGGCCACCCCGAGCTGGCCTCGCACATCGCGCAAAGCGTGATCCAGCAGGACTTCGACCTCACCATCGTCAACAAGATGGACGTCGACCATGGCCTGACCGTGCCGATGTCGCTGGTGTGCGGCACGCCGCCCCAGGAACACTTCGAGTGGCCCTGCCCGGTGATCCCGTTTGCCGTCAACGTGGTGCAGTACCCGGTGCCGTCCGGCCGCCGCTGCTTCGAACTCGGCAAGGCCATCCGCAAAGCAGTGGAAAGTTTCGACAAGGACCTCAACGTGCAGATCTGGGGCACGGGCGGCATGAGCCACCAGCTGCAGGGCCCGCGCGCCGGCCTGATCAACAAGGAGTGGGACAACGCCTTCCTCGACAAGCTGATCGCCGACCCCAAGGGCCTGGCCGAAGTGCCGCACATCGACTACGTGCGTGAAGCCGGCAGCGAAGGCATCGAGCTCGTGATGTGGCTGATCGCCCGCGGTGCCATGGCCGATGTGGCCGGCGGCCCGGCCCCGAAAGTGGCGCACCGCTTCTACCATGTGCCCGCCTCGAACACGGCGGTGGGCCACCTGATTCTGGAAAATCAGCGCTAAGCCTTTGGCTGATGCGCTTCAAGGAGTACCTATGAGCAAAACCATCAAAGTCGCCCTGGCGGGCGCCGGTGCCTTCGGCATCAAACACCTGGACGGCATCAAGAACATCGACGGCGTGGAAGTCGTCTCGCTGATCAGCCGCGACCTCGAAAAGACCAAGGAAGTGGCCAACAAGTACGGCATTGGCCACGTCACCACCAAGCTGGAAGACAGCCTGGCGCTGAAGGAAGTGGACGCCGTCATCCTGTGCACGCCGACGCAGATGCACGCCGCGCAAAGCATTGCCTGCCTGAAGGCCGGCAAGCACGTGCAGGTGGAGATTCCGCTGGCCGACAGCTGGAAAGACGCCGACGAGGTGGTGCGCCTGCAGAAGGAAACCGGCCTGGTCGCCATGTGCGGCCACACCCGCCGCTTCAACCCCAGCCACCAGTACGTGCACAAGGAAATCACTGCCGGCAAGTTCAACATCCAGCAGATGGATGTGCAGACCTATTTCTTCCGTCGCACCAACATGAACGCGCTGGGCCAGGCCCGCAGCTGGACCGACCACCTGCTGTGGCACCACGCGGCCCACACCGTGGACCTGTTCGCCTACCAGTGCGGCAGCCCGATCGTGAAGGCCAACGCCATCCAGGGGCCGATCCACCCGACGCTGGGCATCGCCATGGACATGAGCATCCAGCTCAAGGCCGCCAACGGCGCCATCTGCACGCTCTCCCTGTCGTTCAACAACGACGGCCCGCTCGGCACCTTCTTCCGCTACATCGGTGACAGCGCCACCTACATTGCCCGTTACGACGACCTGTTCAACGGCAAGGAAGAGAAGATCGACGTTTCCAAGGTGGACGTGTCGATGAACGGCATCGAACTGCAGGACCGCGAGTTCTTCGCCGCCATCCGCGAAGGCCGCGAACCCAACGCCAGCGTGGCGCAGGTGCTGCCCTGCTACAAGGTGCTGCACGACCTAGAGCAGCAGTTGAACGCGGGCTGATCGCCCATGCCGCAGTAAGATGCGGCGATGACCCAAAGTGAAACGGGGTCGGATCACTCGCCGCTGGCGATGTGCTCTGACCCCGTTTCGCGTTCCACGAGGAAAGCAAACCATGCAACAAAGACAACTCGGCCCCTTCCAGGTCTCCGCCCTCGCGCTGGGCTGCATGAGCCTGAGCTACGCCTACGGTGTGCCGCCGGCCCCTGAACACGGCGAGCGCGTGCTGCTGGCGGCGCTCGATGCCGGCATCACCCACTTTGACACCGCTGCCTTGTACGGCTTCGGCGTCAATGAGCAGCTGGTCGGCCGTGTGCTCAAACGCTACCGCAGCGAGATCGTGCTCGCCAGCAAGGGCGGCATGGCCGGCGTGACGTTTCCGGACGGCATCAAGCGTGTCATCGACGGCCGGCCCGAGGCCATCCGCCAGAACTGCGAAGACAGCCTGCGCCGCCTCGGCACCGACGTGATCGACCTCTATTACCTGCACCGCTGGGACAAGAAGGTCCCGATCGAAGACAGCGTGGGCGAACTGTCGCGCCTGGTCGAGCGTGGCCTGGTGCGCTGCATCGGCCTGTCTGAAGTGTCGGCCAGCACCATCCGCAAGGCCCATGCCGTGCACCCGCTGGCCGCCGTGCAGACCGAGTACTCGCTCTGGACGCGCAACCCCGAGATCGCCGTGCTGCAGACCTGCCGTGAGCTGGGCATCAGCTTCGTCGCTTTCAGTCCGGTGGCGCGTGCTTTCCTGAGTGGCAAGCTGCTGGACGTGGCCACACTCGACGCCAAGGACATCCGTCACGGCATGCCGCGCTTCGAGCCGGCCAACTACGCCGGCAACCTGAAACTGCTGCCGGCCTACGAGGCCGTAGCGCAAGAGGCGGGTTGCACCCCGGCGCAACTGGCCTTGGCCTGGCTGCTGCACAAGGACAGCAACGTCATCCCGCTGTTCGGCACCACCAGCCTGGAGCATCTGGCCGAGAACGTGGCTGCGGCCAGCGTGAAGCTCAGCCCCGAGATCATGGCCAAGGCGGAAGCCGTCATCAACCAGCACACCGTGGTCGGCAACCGCTACAGCGAGCAGAGCAACCGCGAAGTCGATACCGAGGTGTTCTGAGCATCCTATTCCCGCAGCAGGTGAAACGGACCCAAGGCGCTGCAGCTTGATTTATCCGCTTGTATGCGCATAATATGCGCATACAAGCACAACAGGGGTCCACACCATGTCCGCCACGGTTTCTTCCACGCGTAAACGGCCCGTCAATCTGACGTTGAGCGCTGGTCTGGTCGAGCAGGCCAAGACCTACACCGACAACCTGTCTGCCACCATGGACTCGCTCCTGGCCGAGTTCGTGGCCAGTCACCAGCAGACCCGCTTGTCACGTCAGCAAATGGCCGACACTTGTGCTGCGGACTGGAATGCCGTGCATGCTGCTGTGGGTTCGTTCGCTGATGAGCACTCCACCTTGTAATGCCCCAGTTCGACGTCCACCGCAACAAGGGGCCACTGCGGGAATCCATTCCGTTTGTGGTGCTGGTCCAGTCCTCACAGTTCGATCGCTACCGCAGACGCGTGGTGGTGCCCTTGGTCCGGCGTAGCGCATTGCCCGGCAACACGCCCACAGTGGGCTCGCGCATGAACCCGGTGTTCAAGGTGGATGGCCTGGATGTTGTGCTGCACCCGCTGGACATGGTGTCGGTGGCGACGGACCAATTGGGCGAACACATTGGTTCGCTGGCTGCGCAAGGCCAGGCCATAGCGGATGCGCTAGACGAACTGCTTACCCGCTCCTGGGGCTGAGACACTGACAGCCGATCCAAAACAGAAACGACGATGCAACAACCCACCCTCATGCTCCTGCCCGGCCTGAACTGCGACGCCGCCGTCTGGGCGCCGCAAGTGGCGGCGCTGAAAGATCAAGCCAATTGCATCGTGCCCGCCTGGGGCTTGCGCGACTCGCTCACCGCCATGGCCGAGCAGGTGCTGGCCGAGGCACCGACCGAACGCTTCTGCGTGGCCGGTCACTCCATGGGTGGGCGTGTGGCGCTGGAAGTGTTGCGCCTGGCGCCGCAGCGCGTCGAGCGCCTGGCGTTGCTGAGTACCGGCACCCATTCGCTGGCGGCAGGGGAGGCGGGCGAGAAGGAGCGCGCCGGGCGCATGGCGCTGCTGCAGATCGCCCGCAGCAAAGGCATGCGCGCCATGGGCCAGCAGTGGGCGCGTGGCATGGTGCATGCGGCCCGCCTCGGCACGCCGCTGTTTGAAGACGTGCTCGACATGCTGGCACGCGGCAGCGCCGAACAGTACGCGGCGCAGATCAACGCGCTGCTCACCCGGCCCGACGCCGGCCCGCTGCTGCCCACCATCGCATGCCCCACGCTCGTGCTCACCGGCCGCGAAGACGCCTGGAGCGGCCCCGCCCAGCACGAAGCCATGGCCGCCGCCATCCCCCATGCGACGCTTGCCATCATCGAACACTGCGGCCACATGTGCACCCTGGAGCAGCCGCAGGCGGTAAGCGAGGCGCTGACGGCCTGGTTGCAACGCTGAGCGACATCTGTCAGCGCGTCATTTGCTATCAAATTGGAAGCTGCTTGCGCATATTTGGCAAGGGCTGGGTGCCAATTTGGCTCATAAGTTCCAGAACTTCCCCTAGAATGACCGGCACAACGACCAAGGGAGACCCCGCGCCGTGCCCTTAAGCTGGAACGAAATCAAATCCCGTGCCCTCAACTTCAGCCGCACCTGGGCTGATGCGGCCAATGAAGACAGCGAAGCCAAACCGTTCTGGATCGCCTTCTTCGAAATCTTCGGCATCACCGACAAGCGCGTTGCCACCTTCGAACTCAACGTCAAGAAACACGGTGGTGGTCAGGGCTTTGTCGATCTGTTCTGGCCCGGCATGCTGCTGGTGGAACAGAAATCACGCGGCAAGAACCTGGACGCTGCCTTCAACCAGGCGCTCGGCTACTTCCCCGGCATAACCGAGCGGGACCTGCCCCAGATCATCATCGTCTGCGACTTCGCCCACTTTCGTGTGCACAAGCTCGCCACTGGCGAAACCTATGAATTCGCGCTGAAAGACCTGCACAAGCACATCCGTCTGTTCGGCTTCATCGCCGGCTACAAGGCGCAGGAAATCAAGGCGCAAGACCCGGTCAACATCAAGGCCGCCGAACGCATGGGCCGGCTGCACGACGCGCTCAAGGCCAGCGGCTACGAGGGCCACCCGCTGGAGGTGCTGCTGGTGCGCGTGCTGTTCTGCCTGTTCGCCGACGACACCGGCATCTTCCAGCCCGCGCAGTCCTTCCGCAGCTTCATCGAAGAACGCACCGCCGCTGATGGTTCAGACCTCGGCTCCCGCCTGGCCCAGCTGTTCCAGGTGCTCAACACCCCGCCCGAGAAGCGCAGCCAGGCGCTGGACGAGCAGCTCGCCAACTTCCCCTACATCAACGGCAAGCTGTTTGAAGAGACGCTGCCCATGGCCGACTTCACCGCTGCCATGCGCGAGGCGCTGCTGGATGCGTGTGCGCTCGATTGGTCCGCCATCAGCCCGGCCATCTTTGGCAGCCTGTTTCAGAGCATCATGGACGAAAAGGCGCGCCGCAACCTGGGTGCGCACTACACCTCTGAGGAAAACATCCTCAAGCTCATCCAGCCGCTGTTTCTGGACGAACTGCGCGCCGAATTCAACAAGGTCAAGGGCAACCGCAACCGGCTGTTTGAATTCCACAAGAAGCTGCGCCTCCTGAAGTTTTTTGACCCAGCCTGCGGCTGCGGCAACTTCCTCGTCATCAGCTACCGCGAGCTGCGCGAGCTGGAGCTGGAAGTGCTGCGCGCCAGCCACCAGCTCAGCGGCATGGCCGGCCAGCAGAGCGTGGACGTGCACAGCCTGATCGGCATCGACGTGGACCAGTTCTACGGCATCGAGATCGAAGAGTTCCCGGCCCAGATCGCCCAGGTGGCGCTGTGGCTGATGGACCACCAGATGAACCTGCGCGTGAGCGAGGAGTTCGGCCTGTACTTCGCGCGCATCCCGCTCAAGAGCACGCCGCACATCGTGCATGGCAATGCGCTGCGGCTGGACTGGAACGAGGTGTTGCCGGCCGAGCGCTGCAGTTATGTGTTGGGGAATCCACCGTTTTTGGGGAAAACTTACCAGTCTAAGCAGCAGAAAGCAGACCTTGAGCAGGTGGTGAGGGGAATCAAAGGCGCTGGCGATTTGGATTTTGTGTCTGGTTGGTACGTGAAGGCAGCGGACTACATGAAATCCTTTCGCCCTGAGCTTGTCGAAGGGCAGGGCGGGGCTTCGACAGGCTCAGCCCGAACGGGGGTGCGCTGTGCCTTCGTCTCTACCAACAGCATCACCCAGGGTGAACAGGTTGGCGTGCTCTGGGGCTGGTTGTTGGCACAGGGCATTCATATTCATTTCGCGCACCGCACCTTCAGTTGGAGCAACGAGGCGCGCGGCAAGGCGGCAGTGCATTGCGTCATCGTCGGCTTCGAGTTGGAAGATCGGCCAGGCAAGCTGATCTACGAGTACGAAAACATTAAAGGCAAGCCGCATGTTGTTCCTGCGACCAACATCAATCCTTACCTGGTCGATGCGACCGACGTTGTGCTGCTAAAACGTCGCTCACCAATATGTTCTGTACCGAACATTGTTAATGGCAGCAAGGCTACTGAAGGTGGCCACCTTCTTCTTTCTGATGAAGAAAAGGATGTGTTAATTAGGAACCAGCCTTTTGCGGCGAAGTGGGTGCGCGAGTTTCTTGGTGCAGAGGAGTTTCTTAATGGCTTCAAGAGATGGTGTCTCTGGCTCGTAGACGTGAGTCCTGCAGATTTGCGTGCCATGCCTGAGGTCTATAAACGTGTTCAGGCAGTTCGTGAGATGCGGTTGTCTAGTGACGATGCGCAGACAAGGCAAGACGCAAACACACCGTCTCTTTTTCAAAAAATCCGGCAACCTGTTGCAGCGTATTTGGCTATTCCTCGGACCAGCTCGGAAACACGAGCATATTTGCCCGTGGGCTATCTGCCTCCCGCGATCATTGCTAGCGACAATCTGCAGACCATTCCAGGAGCTACTCTATTTCACTTTGGCGTTCTGCAAAGTACGATGCATAACGCTTGGGTTCGCTATACGTGCGGGCGTTTGAAAAGTGACATTCGTTACTCAGCAAGCATCGTCTACAACAACTACCCCTGGCCCGAAGCACCGACAGACTCCCAGCGCCAAGCCATCGAAACCGCCGCCCAAGCCGTGCTCGACGCCCGTGCCCAGTTCCCGGGCTCCTCGCTGGCCGACCTCTACGACCCGCTGACCATGCCGCCTGCATTGCTGAAGGCACACCAGAAACTCGACGCCGCCGTGGACAAGGCCTACGAGGCCAGCGGCGGCAAGAAGACCTACAAGAGCGACGCCGAGCGCGTGGCCTTTTTGTTCGAGCTGTACCAGAAGTACACCAGCCTGTTGCCGGCAACGCCAGCGAAGAAGAAGCGGGGCAAGGTAGCGGCAGGTTGACACCAGGAATGCGCAGTAAGGGACGATCCATTCAGGCCGCATAGACGGCGCGGACATCCCGAAGCAAGAAAGTCAGTAGAAGGGGAGGAAGTCATGGCACGTCGAAAAAAACAGAGCCTTGCGGAAGAGGTGGTTGATCTGGCGGCACTTTTGCCGTGGTGGGCCGGGGTGCTCTTGGCCATCGTGTCCTACGTGTTGTTCCACATGCTGGCGTCACGACCGCCGGCGGCGATGACGCCGGGGCAAGTGGGTGCGGCGATGCCCATGGTCGTCATTCGCGCCGTCGCATGGCCCGCGCAGTTCATGGTGCCGTTTCTCTTTCTCCTCGGTGCCTTGGTCTCGTTTCTCAAACGCCGCAAGGCGGCTCAACTACATGCCGATGCGGCCAATCGCGCCGATGGTGTGGCAACCATGACGTGGCGCGATTTCGAAACGCTGGTCGGGGAGTATTTCCGCCGGCAAGGTTATGCCGTCATCGACAACGGCGGTGGCGGGCCGGATGGTGGTGTTGACGTGTTGCTGCAAAAAGGCGCAGACCGCTACCTGGTGCAATGCAAGCACTGGCGCGCGCTGCGCGTGGGTGTGCAGCCGGTGCGCGAGCTGTACGGCGTGATGGCGGCGAAACGCGTGGCCGGCGGGTTTGTGGTGACCTCCGGCGACTTCACCGACGAGGCGCGCAGTTTTGCGCAAGGGCGCGAGGTGCAACTCATCAATGGCAAGACGTTGCAGAGCGCCATCCGTGCGCAGGCAGCCGCAGCACCGCGTGCTGGCGCCGCTTCTCAACGTCCAATGCCGCAGCCCACCGCTGCGCCCACGGCCAGTACTGCCCCCAGTTGTCCGTTGTGCAATGCCTCGATGGTGCTGCGTCAGGCCCGCAGTGGCCCCACGGCGGGGAAGAAGTTCTGGGGGTGTAGCCAGTTTGCGCAGACGAAATGCCGTGGCACGCGGGAACTGGCGTAACGCCTCAGCCTTGAACCAGATGGTTTGAAGTCACGTTTTGTGTCTTCAAGTTGGTGGGGTATCAAAGCAGCCCATGATCGCTGGGTTGTGATCGTCAAGGTGTTCAGTTAAAGTAAGGATTCCTTACTTTCCGGGATTAACCTTGCTCGCCAAGATCACCTCCAAAAACCAGCTCACGCTGCCCAAGAGCGTGACGCAGGCCGTGGGCGCCACGGAGTACTTCGACGTGGAAGCCCGCGCCGGGCAGATCATCCTGACGCCGGTGCGCATCCAGCGCGGCGACGCGGTGCGCGCCAAGCTGGCTGAGCTGGACTTGACGCCGGCCGATGTGGCCGATGCCGTGGCCTGGGCCCGTTCGGCTGCAGCGCCTTTGCTGGCGGCCGAGCCTGCGCCGGCCTATGGCGCGGCAGTGGATAAGGCCAAGCCGGCGGCGCGCAAGAAAGCGCCAACCAGGAAACCCACGGCCAAGAAGTCCAAGGCATGAGCACCGCCCGGCGCGTGGTGCTTGACACCAACGTGGTGTTGTCGGCCTTGGTGTTTGGCGGCGGTGCTGCGGCGCGCCTGCGCCAGGGTTGGCAGCAAGGCGCCTGTGTGCCCTTGATCAGCAGCGCCACCACGCAGGAGCTGGTGCGGGTGCTGGCCTACCCCAAGTTCCGTCTCTCCGCGCTGGAGCAGGAGGAACTGCTGGCCGACTACCTGCCCTATGCCAAGGCGGTGCGCATTCCCAGGCCGCCACCGGCCGTGCCCAAGTGCCGTGATGCGTTTGATGTGCCGTTCCTGCACCTGGCGGTGGCCGGCAAGGCGCGGCTGCTGGTGTCGGGCGACAAGGATCTGCTGGCCCTGGCCGGGCAGTTGGCCTGTCCCATCGTTACCTTGGAGACGTTTGTGCGGGACCAGCTGCCCCAGTCGGGCTGATATTTGCTACGGTTTTGATAGCTGATGGCGCCTAAGCCGTGAGGGCTAAGCGCCATTTTCACTTGAAAAATTAGCTTGCTTCGCCAGCAGGCTGTTCAAGTCAAACCCCGCATCGCCCGCCTGCTGCGGCGTGAGCGACGTGCCGATATGCCCATGGTCGTGTTGCTCCATTGAGACAGTGAGTGTCGGTTATTTGTCCATTATTGACGCTTGTCCATTAATGGTGGACAATTCAAATTAATGGACAAAAAGCCTCTCATTCAGGAAAAAGACATTTTGCCCGCGGCCCTGGAAGCCGCGCGCGGCTTGGGGCTGGCTGCTGAGTTGCTGCCCCGGCCCAAGCGTGGGGCGGGGCTGGCGGATGGTGTAGTGCACCTCGGCCATGGAGGCAAAGGTCAGCGTTACGTGGTGGAGGTGAAGCGGCAATTGCGGCCGGCCAACCTGGGTGCTGCCTTGCATCAGCTAGACCGGCAGGCAGAGCTTCATGGCCTGCCCGGTCTGCTGGTGGCAGACCACATCACACCAGAGTTGGCGGAAACCCTCCACCAGCAGGGGCGCGAGTTTCTAGACGTGGCGGGTAATGCCCATATTCGCCAGCCGGCGGCGCTGGTGTGGATCACGGGCCGCAGGCCTGTGGCGAAGACGATGGCGCCCCCCCTGGGGCGGGCTTTCCAGCCAACGGGGCTGCAGGTGCTGTTCGCTCTGTTGTGTCACCCGGAATGGATCAACCTGCCGTACCGTGAATTGGCGGTGCGGGCGGGGGTGGCGCATGGCACGGTGGGTTGGGTCATACCGGACCTGCTGCAGCAAGGTTTTGTGACGGACCTGAATGGCAAGCGCGGCACGCGCCGCCTGCATGACGGCGAGCGCCTGCTGGCCCAGTGGGCTGATGCCTATGCACGACAACTGCGGCCGCGTACCCTGTTGGGCCGTTATCACGTACCTGCGCTGGAGGGCTGGCAGGATTGGCCCTTGGCCGCACACGGTGCCCAGTGGGGCGCTGAGCCTGCTGCAGCGTTGTTGACCCGTTACCTCAAGCCGGGTGAGTTGACGCTGTATGCCGACAAGCTGCCCGGTCCGCTGGCGGCACGCTACCGCTTCAGCAAGGAAGCGGATGTGGGCCACAAGGCGGTGGTGGAGGTGCGCCAACGGTTCTGGCACTTCCCGGAAGACGCTAACGAAACCTGTGTGCCTCCCTTGCTGGTGTATGCAGATTTGCTGGCCACAGGGGATGCTCGTTGCCTGGAGACGGCCAAGCGGCTGTATGAAACGCATGTTGTTCAACTTGTCCGCCAAGCTTGACCTGCAGCCGCTGGCACAGGTGGTGCAGCCGTTGCAGGCAGTGGCGGCAGTGCAGGATGTTGCATTTTTCCTGATGGGGGCTGCAGCACGCGATGTCATGCTTTTGCATGTCCATGGCGTGGAAACCCTGCGCAGGACCGAAGACATGGACTTTGGCGTGATGGTGCAAGACTGGGCCGCGTTTGAGGCGCTGCGTCAGGCGCTGATCGACGGCGGCGAGTTCGAGGCGGTCTCGAATGACGCCACGCACAAGCTTCGCCACACACAAAGCAACTACCCGTTAGACATTGTTCCCTTTGGCGGTGTGGAGCGGGCCGATCGCACGCTGGCATGGCCGCCAGAGGAACACACGGTGTTTGACTGCTTTGGCATGCGCGAGGCGATGCAGGCCAGCAATGAGGCGCTTTTGCCGCAAGGGGTCTCGGTTCGTGTGCCGGGCCTGGCTACGCTGGCACTGCTCAAGATCACGGCTTGGCAGGACCGCAAGCGCACACACCCAGGGCGAGATGCCGGCGATCTGATGCTCTACCTGCGGCACTATCTGGACTGCGATCGGTATGACCATGCGGCCCAGCACCACCCCGATCTGTTCGAGGTGGCTGACTACGAGCACGAGGTCGCCGGTGCCACGTTGCTGGGGCGCGATCTGCAGCAACTGCTCGACGAGGCCGCCAGGGCGCGCGTGCTGGAGATTTTGCAACCTGAAGCCGAGGAGCAGGGGCCGCGGCTACTGGCGCAGCAATCCCGGCTGGATACCGGGTTGGCGCTGAGAATGATTTCCGGTCTGTGCGATGGCCTGCGCCGACAGAATGGATGAAATCACCATTGGGCGTAAAGACATGACGGGATGAAACTTGAAGTCGCAATTTGCGACTTCAGGTTTTGTGTGAGTTGATTTGCTACGTTTTTAATAGCTAATGGCGCTTAATCCACGAGGGCTAAGCGCCATTTTTATCTGAGAATTCCGCTTACTTCGCCAGCAGGCTGTTCAAGTCAAACCCCGCATCACCCGCCTGCTGCGGCGTGGGCGACACGCCGGCATCCAGCAGCTTGCGCACCTGCAGGTGATCTTTGCTGGCGTTGATGCTGTCGGCGGCGATCAGTTGGTCGCCCTTGTAGTGGTAGACACTGAAGCTGCCGCTGGCAGTGTCACCCCGCACGGCCCAGTGTTCGGCGCCCATGGACAGGCCGGCCATCTGCAGTTTCTTGTCGTACTGGTCGCTCCAGAACCAGGGGGTGGCGGTGAAGGGGCGCTCTTGCCCCAGCAGCGCGGCGGCGGCGCTTTTACCCTGTTCGGTGGCGTTTTGCACCGACTCCAGGCGCAGCAGGCTGCCGTCGGCCAGGCGGCGCGCGGTGCAGTCGCCAGCGGCCACGATGCTCGGGTCGCTGGTGCGGCCGCAGGCGTCGACCACGATGCCGCGCTCGCAGGTCAGCCCGGCGGCACGGGCCAGTTCGTCATTGGCGTTGACGCCGATGCCCACCACCACCAGACCGGCGGGGTAGAGCGTGCCGTCTTTCAGGCGCACGCCGGTGGCCTGGTTGTCGTGGTCGGTGACGATCTCGTCGATCTGTGCCCCCAGCACCAGTTGCACGCCATGGCTGCGGTGCAGCTCGGCATACCAGTCCGACAGCATGGGCGCCAGCACGCGGCCCAGCAGGCGCGGTGCGGCTTCCAGCACGGTCACCGTCATGCCCTTCTTGCGTGCGGTGGCGGCCACTTCGAGGCCGATGAAACCGCCACCGATAACCACCACCGGCAGTTGGCGCTCAATGCACACGGCCATGCGGTCGGCGATGGCGCTGGCGTCGTCGCGCGAGCGCAGGGCCAGCACGCCGTGGGCGTTGCCGCCGGGCAGCGGCAGCGCGCGCGGGGTGGAGCCGGTGGCCAGCACCAGGCCGCTGTAGGGCAGGGTGCTGCCGTCGGCCAACGCTACGGTCTTGGCGCTGCGGTCGATGGCGGTGACTTGGCAATCGGTGCGCAGCTCGATGTTCTTGCGCGCCAGCATCTCGGGTGCGCGCATGACCAACTGCGCAGCATCCATCTCTCCGGCCAGCCAGGCTTTGGACAGCGGCGGACGGTGGTAGGGGCCGTGGGGTTCGTCGCCCAGCAGGGTGATGGGGCCTTCGAAGCCGCCGGCGCGCAGGGCTTCGGCGGTTTGCACGCCGGCCTGGCCCGCGCCGACGATGAGAATCGGCGGCGTCATACGAATGCTCCGATGATGAGGAATATGGGATGCGTCATGCCGACGATCTTATTCCTGCACGGCGGGCAAACTGATGATCAACCCTTCGAGTTTGGGGGATGCCTTGATCTGGCAGGCCAGGCGGCTGTTGGGGCGGCGCTCGGCGGCCACGTTCTCCAGCATGGCGAGTTCGTTCTCGCTGGCGGGCGCGATGTCGCCCAGGCGCGACTCGTCCACATAGCAGTGGCAGGTGGCGCAAGCGCAGGAGCCGCCGCATTCGCCGATGATGCCGTCGATGCCGTTGGTGGTGGCGCCTTGCATCAGGCTCCAGCCGTCGGGCAGGTTGATGGTGGTGGACTGGCCGGAGGCCTCGACGTAGGTGATGTTGGCCATGAAAGTGTCTCCTGAAAAAGCGGGGCCGCCTGCAAGAAGCAGGCGGCAGGGTGTAACAAGCTTAAGCGATTACTGAACGGTGAGGTCCAGGCGCAGCGGGCTGCGGAAAGTGGAGGACGGCATCCAGGGCAACTGGTCGGCCAGGCGCTTGTAGTCGGGCACCACTTTGTGGAACTCCTCAAACGCGATCTTCACCGCCAGGCGCGCAATCGCCGTGCCCAGGCAGGCATGCAGGCCGCCGCCAAAACCCAGGTGGCCGCGCGGCTTGCGCGTGATGTCGTACACATCGGGGTTGGGGTACTGGCGCTCGTCGCGGTTGCCGGAGCCGTAGGCCAGGCAGACGAAGTCGCCTTCTTTCATGGTCTGGCCGTGGATCGTCACGTCCTTCATCAGGCGGCGGCGGAAGCGCTGGGCCGAGGTGTTGAAGCGCAGGCTTTCTTCAATCGCATCCGGCAGCAGCTCGGGTTGGGCCACCACCGTCTTGCGGGCGTCGTCAAAGGTGGCGAGGTTGTAGCCGAACATCATCATGAAACCGCCGAGCGATTCGACACCGGCCATGATGAGGGTGGTGGTGGTCAGCAGTACTTCGCGCTCGTCCAGGCGGTCGCCCTCGATCTCGGCCAGGCTGAAGTGGCTGATGAGGTCGTTCTTCGGCTCGGCACGGCGCATGGTGATGACCTTGCTGGCGTAGTCCTGCATCCAGTTGTAGGCGGCGATGTGCTCCGGGCCCTTGGCGCGGGTACGGGCATCGCTCTGCACCATCAGCACGGCGTTCTCGCGCACTTCGTTTTCATCGACGATGGCTTCGTCGCCCATGGGCAGGCCGAGCGCGGCCATCAGCACCTTGACGGTGAACTGCGAGGACACGTCCTTGAAGTCAAAGGTTTTCACGCCCTTCAACTGGCCGAACACCTGCTGCGCCACGGCGCGGATCGGTTCCTCCAGCGCCAGCAGGTTGCGCTTCATGAAGGCGTGCTGGATCAGGCCGCGCAGGCGGTCGTGCTTCGGTGGGTCGGAGCTGCCCAGGGTGGCACCGGCGCGGCCGGGCAGTTCGGTCATCAGGTTGCCGCTGGCGGACGAGTAGGTCTGCCAGTCCTGGCCGGCCGACACGATGTCGGCGTAGCGCGAGAGGATCCACATCTGGGCTTCCGGGCTCCAGAAGCAGGGGTGCTCGTCGCGCAGCGTCTTGTAGTACGGGAACGGGTCCGCATCGATGGCGGGTGAGTAGGGGTCGAAACTGAACATTCGGTGTCTCCGGTGGTTGCTGCCGCGAGGCGAACTTTAAGACCGGGGCGCTCAAAAGACACTGTACAAAGTAGGGTTAAAACTTGTACTTTTCGATCAAAATGGCGGAATCATGAAAACCAGCGCCCACCCGCCCAAGCCCGGCTTCGCGCCGCCGCCCCGCGCACGGCGGCCCGCCGTGGCCATCCCCAGCTTTGCCCTTTACGGCGAGACCGCCACGCCCGGGCAGGAGATGCTGCACATCGAAGAAGTGCAGTCGCGCAGCCGCCTCTACCACTGGGAGATCGAGCCGCACATGCACCACGGCCTGTACCAGGTGCTGTGGGTGCAACAGGGGGCGGCCGAGGTGGTGCTGGACGAATGGCGCGAGGCGGTGCAGGGGCCGGCCGCCATCGTGGTGCCGCCGGGCGTGGTGCACGGTTTTCGCTTTGCACCGGGCACCGACGGCCTGGTGCTGACCTTGAGCGCACGCTTTCTGGTGGAGGGGGAGTTCCAGTCGGTGGGCGAGGCGTTTCGCGCGCTGTTCTCCGGGCCGGGGGTGTTGCACTTTGCGTTGGCCGACGCTGCGGCCGAGCGGCTCAATGCACTGTTTCGTGAACTGGCGGCCGAGTTCATGCAGCCGGGCACGACCGAGTCGCCGGTGGCGGGCTGGCTGGCACGTTCCGTGGTGTGGCGCCTGGCGCAGGCGCGCGCGCAAGGCCAGCAGGCCGAGGGCGAACGGGCGCACCGCCACCAGGCGCTGTTCACGCGCTTTCTGCTGCTGGTGGAGCAGCATTTTCTGGAGCACTGGCCGCTGGAGCGTTATGCCTCGCGCCTGGGCCTGTCGACCCAGCGGCTGAACCGCCTGGCGCGGGCCGAGAGCGGGCGCAGTGCGCTGGAGCTGGTGCACGAACGCCTGACACGCGAGGCCTGCCGCCGGCTGGTGTACATCGCCGCCCCGGCGGCCAGGCTGGCGGCCGAACTCGGCTTTGACGACCCGGCCTATTTCTCGCGCTTCTTCAAGCGCCGTACCGGCCTGAGCCCGCAGCGCTACCGGCAGGCGCACCAGGCGCAAGGCTGAGGTCGGTCACAAACATTCGCATGAGAGACGGCTCGCTACCAACCAGGCCGCTGCCAGCGCTGTCACTGGGTCACCAAGGTGTTCGGGATGATCGAAGTGCGACGCCGGTGAGCCGCTGTCATGCGGGTATCGACTGGACTGGGGAGGGGGATGCTGGTGGCCTGTGGACCTGCTGCAGGGAGCAGGGGGGCCGAATTCAGGAGGACGGGAAACCCGGTGTGCAGCGCGGCAGAGGGCGCCACACACCGGTCAAGGCGAATCAACCGCCCTTTTTGGAGCGCTTGCCCGGGTTCTTCTTGCTGCGGGTGGCGGTGCCGCGCTCCAGGCTGACGCGTTGGCCGCGGCCTGCCGTGCGCAGGGTCATGCCGGGAAGCGGCTTGGGTGCGGGAGTGGCTTTGCGGTCTGCTTCGGTGACGATTTTGTTGCCCATGTTGGCTCTCAGTTTTAGAGTGGAAAAACCTATATTAGGCCATAGATGACGAGCCGGCAAAACCGGCTGGGGGCGCCGCCTCGGCCAGCGCCGGCACCACCACCGCTTCCAGCTGCGCCCGCAGCCAGCGGTGCGCCGCATCCTGCTGGTAGCGCGCGTGCCAGATCAGGTACATCGGCAGGCTGGGGCAGGCCACCGGCGGCGGGCAACTGGCCAAGCCGCTCAAGGTGTGGCGCGCCAGCAGCCCGGGCACAGTGGCCAGCAACGGCGTGCCGCGCACGAAGGCGGGCAGGGCGCTGAAACTGGGCACCATCACCGCAAAGCGCCGGTTCACGCCCTTGTTGGCCAGGTGCTGGTCGAGGTCCAGGCTGCGGCGCGGCTCGTAGACCACGGTGGCATGGTCGGCGGCCAGGTAGTCGGCTTCATCACGTGGCGCTTCTCGCACGGCCGGGTCGTAGAACACGCGGTACTGGTCTTCGAACAATCGCTTTTGCACGATGTCACTGCCCTCCGGCGGGCGCGGGCTGATGACCAGCTGGCAGTCGTCGGCGCGCAGGGTTTCCAGCCGCGGCACGCCGGAGGGGATGACGCGCAGCGCCACGCCCGGCGCCTGCGCGCGCAGCCGGGCGGCCAGGGGCGGCAGCAACAGGTCGCGCTGGAAGTCGTTGGCGGCAATGGTGAAGGTGGTCTGCCAGTTGGCCGGGTCGAACTCGCCGCTGTGGGCAAAGTGCTGCAGCTGGCGCAGCAGGCCGCGTGCCTGGGCGGCCAGCTCTTCGGCCCGCGCCGTGGCCACAATGCCGCGCCCGCTTTTCACGAACAGCGGGTCGCCGGTGATGGTCCGCAGCTTGTCCAGCAGGTGGCTGACGGCGGACTGCGTCACGCCCAGGCGCTGGGCCGCGCCGGTGACCGAACCGGCCTCCACCACCGCCACCAGCAACTGCAGCAAATGGCCATCCAGATCCGAATGATCGAATTTACTCATGAATCGCATCATGATTCATGTCTTTACCTGGGTCAATGCATTCGGAATACTTGCCCTATCCGTTTTGACTTATGTCACCTAAGGAGACCTCAGTGACCAGCGCGACCAAGCAGATTCCCGGCACCACGCCCTTTGACGGCGACATGGCCAAGAAGGGTTATGCCCTCAACAAGATGTGTTTTTCCTTCAATGAGAAGGCCAACCGCGAGGCCTTCGTGGCCGACCCCGAGGCCTACATGAAGCAGTACGGCCTGAACGAGGAGCAGGCCGCGGCCATCCGTTCCAAGCAGGTGCTGGCCCTGCTGGCCGCTGGTGGCAATGCCTACTACCTGGCCAAGTTCGCCGGCATCTTCGGGCTGGACATGCAGGACATCGGCGCCCAGCAGACCGGCATGACCAAAGAAGAGTTCAGGGCCAAGCTCGTCGCGGCCAACAACCAGTAAAACGAGGAACGCAGAACATGGCACACATCATCGGTGGCTTGGCCACATCGCACATTCCCGCCATCGGCGGCGCCATCGCCAAGGGCATCCAGCAGGAGCCCTACTGGAAACCTTTTTTCGACGGCTTTCCGCCCATCCATGAGTGGCTGGGCAAGGTCAAGCCCGATATTCTGGTGGTGTTCTACAACGACCACGGCCTGAACTTCTTCCTCGACAAGATGCCGACCTTCGCCATCGGCACGGCGGCCGAGTACCGCAATGCGGACGAGGGCTGGGGCATCCCGACCTCGGCGCCGGTGGCCGGCTGCCCGGAACTGTCCTGGCACCTGGTCAACGAGCTGATCGCCAAGGAGTTCGACATCGTGACCTGCCAGGAAATGCTGGTGGACCACGCCTGCACCCTGCCGCTCAAGCTGTTCTGGCCCAAGGATGCCGTGGCGCCGGTGCAGATCGTGCCGATCGACATCAACACCGTGCAGTTCCCGCTGCCCACCGCCAAGCGCGTCTACAAACTCGGCAAGGCTGTGGGGGAGGCGATCCTTTCGTGGAAGAGCGACAAGCGCGTGGCCGTGGTGGCCACCGGCGGCCTGAGCCACCAGCTCGAAGGCGAGCGCGCCGGCTTCATCAACAAGAAGTTCGACCTGCAGTTCCTGCAGAGCATGGAGACCAACCCCGAGTGGGCCACCCAGTTCAGCGACCTGGAACTGGTCGAGCACGCTGGCACACAGGGCGTGGAGCTGTTGATGTGGCTGGCCATGCGCGCCGCACTCACGGCCGCCAGCGCCGGCGTGCGCAAGGTACACAGCAATTACCACATCCCGATCTCCAACACGGCCACCGGCGTGCTGGCGCTGGAGCCTGTGGTGTAACGAAGCACCTCGTGCTATCTTGTTGATAGCATTTGGCGCTCACTCTGCAAGGGGTGGGCGCCTTTTTCTTTTTGTCTTTGTTTTGGGTGTGCCAGCGTGCCGGGTCTCGCCCCGGCGGGCGACTCACTTTCTCTTGCTTCGCCAAGAGAAAGTAAGCAAAGAGAAGGCGAGCCGGGTGCGTCGTCCCTGCGCTGCGCTCCGGGCACGCTGCGTTGCTCGGCAACAGCGGGAAGCGCAGAAACTCGCCCTGCAGGCTCAGACATCTGCGCTTCTTTTTCCGCCGTTGCCTGCGCTACTCGCCTCCGCACACGGCAGTGGGGAGTCGAATACAAAAGACAACAAGGACGCGCCATGGCGCGTCCTTGTGGGGTTATGGCTGTTGGTTCCCGGCAGTTTGGATTCCTATGCCGTGTGGCAGGACTGAGCAGCGCAGCAGCGGGCGGATCAGGGCGGGCGTTGTCTGAGCGCAGCGAGTTTAGCCCGACCCCGCCCGATGCGAGCAGCGCAAGGTACCGCGCAGCGGCCCTGACTTCGGCTGCCCTTCTCTTTGGTGACTTTCTCTTTGGCAAGCAAGAGAAAGTTACTGCGCTGTCGGGCGCACATCCCGACACCTTGCCGCGTCAAGCAGAAAGAACAACGCCAACCACTATCAATTCAATAGCGATCAACGCAATATTCATGAGGCATCGGGTACAAAAAAGCCCGCAAAAAGCGGGCTTTGATGTGACAGGCCAGACGACCAATCAGATGCTGTCCGTGAAGCTGCGCAGCTTGTCCGAACGGCTCGGGTGCTTGAGCTTGCGCAGCGCCTTCGCTTCGATCTGGCGGATGCGTTCGCGTGTCACGTCGAACTGCTTGCCCACCTCTTCCAGCGTGTGGTCGCTGGTCATCTCGATGCCGAAGCGCATGCGCAGCACCTTGGCTTCGCGCGGCGTCAGGCTGTCGAGGATGTCCTTCACCACTTCGCGCAGGCCGGCCTGCATGGCGGCATCCATCGGTGCGGTGTTGGCGGTGTCCTCGATGAAATCGCCCAGGTGGCTGTCGTCGTCGTCGCCGATGGGGGTTTCCATCGAGATCGGCTCCTTGGCGATCTTCATGATCTTGCGGATCTTGTCTTCCGGGATCTCCATCTTGGCGGCCAGGATGCCGGCATCGGGCTCGAAGCCGAACTCCTGCAGGTGCTGGCGGCTGATGCGGTTCATCTTGTTGATGGTCTCGATCATGTGCACCGGGATGCGGATGGTGCGGGCCTGGTCCGCAATGGAGCGGGTGATGGCCTGGCGGATCCACCAGGTGGCGTAGGTCGAGAACTTGTAGCCGCGGCGGTATTCGAACTTGTCGACCGCCTTCATCAGGCCGATGTTGCCTTCCTGGATCAGGTCGAGGAACTGCAGGCCGCGGTTGGTGTACTTCTTGGCGATCGAGATCACCAGGCGCAGGTTGGCCTCGATCATCTCTTTCTTGGCGGCGCGCGAGGAGGACTCGCCTTCGTTCATGCGCTTGTTGATGTCCTTGAGCTCATCGAGCGGCACCACCACGCGGGCTTGCAGGTCGGCCAGCTTTTGCTGCAGGTCCTGCACCGGCGGAATGTTGCGGCCCATGACGGCGCTCCAGGGCTTGCCGGCAGCGGCCTGCTTCTCGATCCACTTGAGGTTGAGCAGGTTGGAGGCCACGCGGTTGCCATGCTTGTCGCGGCCGCTGAAGTCGGCGATGAAGTTTTCCTGCGGGTAGCCGCACTTGTCGACGATGATGCGGCGCAGCTCGCGCTCTTTCTTGCGCACGTCGTCCACCTGGCCGCGCACCATGTCGCACAGCTTTTCAATCGCCTTGGCGGTGAAGCGGATGGTCATGAGCTCGTCGCTCAGGGCCTTCTGCGCCTTCATGTAGGCGGGTGTGCCGTAGCCTTCCTTGTCGTAGACCTTGTGCACTTTTTCGAACAGCTGGCGCAGGCGGTCGAAGCGTTCCAGCGCCTGCTTCTTCAACTCCTCGAGCTTCTTGGTCAGCGCCTTGGAGCCGCCCTTGCCGTCGTCGTCGTCGGCTTCGTCGAATTCATCGAAGTCTTCCTCGGCCACATAGTCGTCAGCCTCGTTGGGGTTGGAGAAACCGTCGACGATGGTGGTGATGACGACCTTGCCTTCGCGGATTTCCTCGCCCAGGCGCAGGATTTCGGCGATGGTGGCAGGAGAGGCCGAGATGGCTTCCATCATGGCCATCAGGCCGCCTTCGATGCGCTTGGCGATTTCGATTTCGCCCTCGCGGGTGAGCAGCTCGACCGTGCCCATTTCGCGCATGTACATGCGCACCGGGTCGGTGGTGCGGCCGAATTCGCTGTCCACGGTGGACAGGGCGGCTTCGGCTTCCTCTTCGGCTTCCTCCACCGTTGCGGCGGTGGGGGTCACGTTGTTCTGGAACAGCGTTTCGGCGTCCGGGGTGGTTTCATACACTGCCACGCCCATGTCGTTGAGCATGGTGATCACGACTTCCATCGTCTCGGCGTCCACCAGCTTGTCGGGCAGGTGGTCGGAGATTTCGGTCTGCGTGAGGTAGCCGCGCGTCTTGCCCAGCGTGATCAGGGTCTTCAGGCGCTGGCGACGCTTTTGCATGTCCTCTTCGGACAGCACGGTTTCGTCCAGGCCGAATTCCTTCATCAAGGCGCGTTCCTTCGCCTTGCTGATCTTCATGCGCAGCGGCTTGACCTTTTCACCCGGTGTGGCCGCCGGTTCTTCGGCGAACTCGGCTTCGATGTCGGACAGGTCCAGGTCTTCCGCCGGTGCAGAACCCGCGGCATTCTTGGGCTTGCGGCCGCGCTTGGCGCCGGTCTTGGGCGCAGTGCCGTCGGCGGAGGCCGCCTTGGGCGGGCGGCCCGGTTTCTTTTTCACCACCACTTCCGGGGCGGCGGCTACAACGGTTTTCTTCACTTCAGCCGCCGGGGTCTTGGCGGCTTTTTCGGCTTTGGCTGGGGTCTTCGAGGCGGGCACTGATTTGGCTTTCGTAGCGGGCTTGGCCGCGGCCTTGGCTACCGGTTTGACTGCGGCCTTGGGGGCGGCGGCTTTCTTGGCAGCGGGCTTCGGCGAGGCCTTGGCGACGGGTTTTGCGGCGGGCTTTGCAGGCTTCTTGGACTTTTGAGCGGGCATGGATCAACCTCAGGACATCAAAAACTGGCACAAAGAAACAAACACAGGCACCGAAAACGACCGGCGCAGTTGGGGGACAGAGGAGGGAATCCTCAAGGGCAAGATGGGAGGGCGAACATTTGGAATGCAGTCCTTGCGGTAAGGTGGCCGGTCGTGCAATGGTTGCTACGGTTGGCCGGGCCCGGAGGTGCTGCTGTCGCTCTTGCCGAAAATCAAAGGGGGATTATAGCCGGGGTCGACGGAAATTCAATCCCGGCATGGTTTTGGCGGCTGTTTTGTGCTAGCGCCGCACGGCCGCCACCCGTTCGGTGCCAGCCGGCTCAGTCCGCCGCGCGGGCGGCGGCGGTTTCCAGCGCCCGCCGCCGGGCCTGCAGTTCGCGGTAGCGTTCCAGCGCCGCCGGGTTGGCCAGCGAGGCCTCGATGGCCTCGGTTTCCTGGGCCTTGAGGTGGTCGATCAGCATGCGGTTGAGCAGATTGCGCAACTCGGCCAGCGATTCACCGTGGTCGTCGCCGGCGGCGAGGTCGGAGCCGGTCATGAGCTTGAGCGCCAGCGCCTCCGCCGGGTGCTCGCGCAGGCCCTCGCGCAGCGCGGCCCAGGGTTGCGGGCCGTGTTCGTGCAACTGGCTCTCCAGCCAGCTCAGCAGCGAGCCGTGCGGTTCGGGCAGCTCGCACAGCAGGTGGTGGTCCTCGCTCGAGAGGCTGTCCCAGATGCCGCTGTGCGCCAGCAGCAGGCGGGCCGCGTGGTCGGCCCGGTTGACCAGCTGGGCGCGCACGCGGGGTGGCCGTGATGCCCATTTTTTGTTTGATTTTTGGCTATAGCCCTCGCCATCATTGCGCCAGGTGCTATTGTTTTCGGAGCGATTGGCGGGTGCTCGCTCGCGTTCGCTGCTGCGGGCCGGCGGGTTCCAGAGCTCGTTCAGCTCCTGGCCGTTCAGTTGCACCAGCTCGGCGATTTCGGTCAGCAACTGGCGCTTGAGCGCACCGTCGGGCAACTGGTTCCACAGCGGCTTGGCATTGCTGGCCAGGTGGGCGCGGCCTTCGGCACTCGACAGGTCGCAGCCTTCACGCGCCGCCTCGATCAGGAAGCGGCTCAGCGGCACGGCCTCGCTGACGCAGCGGGCAAAGGCCTCTTTGCCAAACTCGCGGATGTAGCTGTCCGGGTCGTGTTCGGCCGGCAGGAACAAAAACTTCACGCTGCGCACGTCGGTGGCGTAGGGCAGGGCGCCGTCGAGTGCCTTGCGGGCGGCGCGCCGACCGGCGGCGTCGCCGTCGAAGCTGAACACCACGGTGTCGGTGAAGCGGAACAGCTTTTGCACGTGCTCGGTGGTGCAGGCGGTGCCCAGCGTGGCCACCGCATTGGGAAAACCCAGCTGCGCCAGCGCCACCACGTCCATATAGCCTTCGGTCACCAGCGCGTAGCCGAGGTTGCGGATGGCGTTGCGCGCCTCGAACAAGCCGTACAGCTCGCGCCCCTTGCTGAACACCGGCGTTTCCGGCGAGTTCAGGTACTTGGGTTTTTCGTCGCCCAGCACACGCCCGCCAAAACCGATGCACTCGCCTTTGACGTTGCGGATCGGGAACATGATGCGGTCGCGGAAGCGGTCGTAGCGTTTTTCCTCGCCGCTGTTCTCTTCCGCGTTGGTGATGACCAGGCCGCTTTCCACCAGCAGCGGGTCGTCGTATTGCGGGAAGACGCTGGCCAGCGAGCGCCAGCCTTCGGGCGCATAACCCAGACCGAACTGCCTGGCAATCTCGCCGGAGAGGCCGCGGCGCTTGAGGTAGTCAATGGCGCGGGGCGCACTCTTGAGGTGTTTGCGATAGGCCTCGCCGGCCTTTTCCAGCACATCGTTCAGCGTGGCCTGCTTTTGCCGCTGTTCGGCAGCGCGCGCCCGGTCCTGCGGGCTGGCCTCGTCCTCTGGCACCTGCAGGCCGTAGTGCTGGGCCAGCTCCTTCACAGCCTCGATGAAGCTCATGCCGGTGTGTTCCATCAGGAAGTTGATGGAGTCACCATGCTTGCCGCAGCCGAAGCAGTGGTAGAACTGCTTGGTCGGGCTGACCGTGAACGAGGGCGACTTCTCGGCGTGGAACGGGCACAGGCCCATGAAATTGGCGCCGCCCTTCTTCAGCTGCACGTAGCGCCCGACGATCTCGACGACGTCGGCGCGCGCTAGCAACTCCTGGATGAAGGATTGGGGGATGGCCATACGGTCGATTGTAGGAAGACTGGTGGCGGCTTCTGTGGTCAGACGCAAAAAAGCCGGCCGACCCGGGTGGGGCGGCCGGCTCGGCGAACGGGACGAATCAGCGCGGTGCCAGACGGATGGCGCCGTCCAAGCGGATCACCTCGCCGTTGAGCATGTCGTTCTCGATGATGTGCTTGGCCAGCTTGGCGTAGTCCTCGGGCGTACCCAGGCGGCTGGGGAAGGGCACGCTGGCGGCCAGCGCGTCCTGCACTTCCTGCGGCATGCCGAACAGCATGGGCGTGCCGAAGATGCCGGGGGCAATCGTCATGTTGCGGATGCCGTTGCGTGCCAGATCGCGGGCGATCGGCAGTGTCATGCCCACCACGCCGCCCTTGGAGGCGCTGTAGGCGGCCTGGCCGATCTGGCCGTCGTAGGCGGCCACACTGGCGGTGGAGATCATCACACCGCGCTCGCCAGTGGCTTCGGGTTCGTTCTTGCACATGGCGTCGGCGGCCAGGCGGATCATGTTGAAGCTGCCCACCAAGTTGACCATGATGGTCTTGCTGAAGGTGGCCAGCGCGTGCGCACCGTTCTTGCCCACGGTCTTCTCGGCCGGGGCGATGCCGGCGCAGTTGACCAGGCCCATGAGCTTGCCCAGCGAGACGGCTTTGGCCACCACGGCCTGGCCGTCGGCTTCCTGGCTGACATCGCACTTGACGAAGGCGCCACCGATGTCCTTGGCCACCGCCTCGCCTTTTTCAGCCTGCATGTCGGCAATGACGACCTTGCCGCCATTGGCCGCCAGCATGCGCGCCGTGCCTTCGCCCAGACCCGAAGCGCCGCCGGTGACGATGAATACCTTGCCTGCAATTTGCATGTTGATCTCCAGAAAGAACTTGTTTGACGTTTACGTAAACGTCAATTATGGCGCATGGAAAAGCGCTTTTGGCGCTCCCTGTTTCGCGGCGTTCAGGTGTCGATTTTTCTCTGCGCGCTCGAAGTGCTTCGGTTTGCTGCTATACTCTCGCTTCTCGAATACTCTTAGGCGCGTAGCTCAGCTGGTTAGAGCACCACCTTGACATGGTGGGGGTCGTTGGTTCGAGTCCAATCGCGCCTACCAAGATACAAGCCCCGGTTTCCCATGAGACCGGGGCTTTTTCGTTGCCCGCTCAGGGTAAACCTTGGGGGCCTACTGCCATATCTCTTCCTAGAATGTGTTGCAGCGCAATAGATAGAGCTGATCCACAGGATCGAGGAGAGGAGATTCCGGTCATGAAAGAAAAAAAAGCGGATGCCGCTGCAGGCGCTGAGCGGGTCATCAAGAAATACCCCAACCGCCGTCTGTACGACACCAACACGTCGAGCTACATCACGCTGACCGAGATCAAGCAACTGGTGATGGCCAACGCCCCGTTCGTGGTGCGCGATGCCAAGACCGGCGAAGACATCACGCGCAGCATCCTGCTGCAGATCATCCTGGAAGAGGAAGCCGGCGGCACGCCGATGTTCAGCGCCTCGGTGCTGGCCAACATCATCCGTTTCTACGGCCATGCCATGCAGGGTTTCATGGGCGGTTACCTTGAAAAGAACATCCAGTCCCTCTATGACGTGCAGACCCAGCTGGCCGAGCAGTCCAAAGGCGTGACGCCCGAGATGTGGACCCAGTTCATGGCCATGCAGACGCCCATGATGCAGGGGCTGGTGAACAACAACCTGGAGCAATCCAAGGCCATGTTCGTGCAGATGCAGGAGCAGATGCAGAAACAGACCGAACAGATGCTCGGGGCCTTCGGGCTGAAGCGCTGAACGCACGGCCGAATACTGGGACAATATGGGGATGAGTGAAGCCCTGTCCCCCACCTCTCCCGATTCCACTGCAGCCGCCACACCGAAAATCGGCTTCGTCAGCCTGGGCTGCCCCAAGGCGCTGACCGATTCCGAGCTGATCCTCACGCAACTGAGCGCCGAGGGTTACCAGACCGCCAAGACCTTCCAGGGCGCGGACCTGGTGATCGTCAACACCTGCGGTTTCATCGACGACGCGGTGAAGGAAAGCCTGGACACCATTGGTGAGGCGCTGGCCGAGAACGGCAAGGTCATCGTGACCGGCTGCCTGGGTGCGAAGACGGCCGAGGACGGCGGCAACCTGATCAAGGAAATTCATCCCCGCGTGCTGGCCGTCACCGGCCCGCATGCCACGCAGGAAGTGATGAACGCGGTGCATGCGCACCTGCCGAAGCCGCACGACCCCTTTCTTGACCTGGTGCCGGGCGCCTTTGGCGAGGCCGGCATCAAGCTGACGCCGCGTCACTACGCCTACCTGAAGATCAGCGAGGGCTGCAACCACCGTTGCACCTTCTGCATCATCCCCTCGATGCGCGGTGACCTCGTCAGCCGTCCGGTGGGCGATGTGCTGAAAGAGGCCAAAGCCCTGTTCGAAGGCGGCGTCAAGGAGTTGCTGGTGATCAGCCAGGACACCTCGGCCTACGGCGTGGATGTGAAGTACCGCACCGGTTTCTGGGATGGCAAGCCGGTCAAGACCCGTATGTTCGAACTGGTGCAGGCGCTGGGCGAGTTGGCCGAGGCGCATGGCGCCTGGGTGCGTTTGCATTACGTCTATCCCTACCCCCATGTGGACGAGATCATCGAATTGATGGCCACCGGCAAGGTGCTGCCTTACCTCGATGTGCCGCTGCAGCACAGCCACCCCGAAGTGCTCAAGCGCATGAAGCGCCCGGCCAGCGGCGAGAAGAACCTGGAGCGCATCCAGCGCTGGCGTGAGGTCTGCCCCGAGATCGTGATCCGCAGCACCTTCATCGCCGGCTTCCCCGGTGAGACGGAAGCCGAGTTCGAGCATCTGCTCGATTTCATGCGCGAGGCGAAGATCGACCGCGCCGGCTGTTTTGCCTACAGCCCGGTCAAGGGGGCAACGGCCAACGAGCTGCCGGGCATGCTGCCCGAAGAAGTGCGCGAGGAACGGCGGGCCCGCTTCATGGCGGTGGCCGAGGAGGTCTCGATTGCCAAGCTGCAGCAGCGCGTGGGTGCCACCATGCAGGTGCTGGTGGATTCGGCGCCGGCGCTGGGGCGCAAGGGCGGTGTCGGGCGCAGTTATGCCGATGCACCGGAGATCGACGGCGTGGTCAAGCTGCTGCCGCCGGAGAAGATCAGCAAGACACTCAAGGTCGGGGAGTTCACGCGTGCCCGCATCGTCGGTACGCAGGGTCACGATCTGGTGGCATTGCCGATTTGATATGGAACACCCCCAGGCTTCGCGCACTGCGTGTCGCTTCGCCACCCCCCCTTGCAGGGGGCAACGCCAGTGGCCCGGCCAAGCCGGTTCCACGGCGTTTCCCGGTTCGATCACTGTATGCATCAGAGGTCGTGCAATGTGCGGTGGACCTGTTGCGATATGGCGAAAGCCGGAAAAGAAAAAAGCCGCTGAAGGTTCAGCGGCTTTTTGTTTGCAAAACCGTCATGGTTTTACTTTATATTGGTGCCCAGGAGAGGACTCGAACCTCCACGATGTTACTCGCTAGTACCTGAAACTAGTGCGTCTACCAATTCCGCCACCTGGGCATTTCAGGAAAGAGAGAAGTATATCAAAAATTTTGAGCGTTCCAGCGGATTGCTGGAAGAATTTGAAGGAAGTGTCCAAGGTCATCGTGACGGCCATGGTTTTGTGGTGCGCGACGACGGCGAGCCGGACATCTATCTGCCACCCAACGAGATGCGCGCCGTGCTGCACAAGGACCGCGTCAAGGTGCGCATCGTGCGCTCGGACCGCAAGGGCCGGCCCGAGGGGCGAGTCGTGGAGATTATCGAGCGGCCGGCGCAACCCATCATCGGGCGACTGCTGCAGGAGAGCGGTGTCTGGCTGGTGGCGCCGGAGGACAAACGCTACGGCCAGGATGTACTGATTCCCAAGGGCGCCACCGGCCAGGCCAAGCCCGGCCAGGTGGTGGTGGTGGAACTGGTGGAGCCGCCGGCGCTGTTTGGCCAGCCGGTCGGTCGCATCAAGGAAGTGCTGGGCGAGATCGACGACCCCGGCATGGAAATCGAGATCGCGGTGCGCAAGTACAGCGTGCCGCACGAGTTCACCGAGGCCTGTATTGCCCAGGCGCGCAGCCTGCCCGATACGGTGCGGCCGCAGGACAAGCGGCATCGTGTCGATCTGACCGATGTGCCGCTGGTGACCATTGACGGCGAGGACGCGCGCGACTTCGACGACGCTGTCTACTGCGAGCCGGCGACCCAGGGTCGCGGCAAGAGCGCGGTGCGCGGCTGGCGCCTGCTGGTGGCGATTGCCGATGTCAGCCACTATGTGGAGACCGGCTCGCCGATCGATGTCGATGCCTATGAGCGCGCCACCAGCGTCTATTTCCCGCGCCGCGTCATTCCGATGCTGCCGGAGAAACTGTCCAACGGCCTGTGCTCCCTGAACCCCGAGGTCGAGCGTCTGTGCATGGTGTGCGACATGTTCATCAGCAACGAGGGCGAGATCACGGCCTACCAGTTCTACCCGGCGGTGATGTGGAGCCATGCGCGCCTGACCTACACCGAGGTGGCTGCCATCCTGTCCAATACCAACGGTCCCGAGGCGAAACGGCGCAAGGCGCTGGTGGGTGATCTGCTGAATCTGGACGATGTCTACCATGCCCTGCTGGCGGCGCGTGCCAAGCGCGGTGCGGTGGATTTCGAAACCACCGAGACCCAGATCATCTGCGACGAGAGCGGCCGCATCGAGAAGATCGTGCCGCGCGTGCGCAACGAGGCGCACCGCCTGATCGAGGAGGCCATGCTGGCGGCCAACGTCTGCAGCGCCGACTTCATCGGCCACAGCAAGCATGCCGGCCTGTTCCGCGTGCACGAAGGGCCGACGCCGGAGAAGAACGAGCTGCTGCGCAACTACCTCAAGGCCACCGGCGTGGGCATGACCATCAGCGAGAACCCCTCGCCGGCGGAATTCCAGGCCATCGCCATCGCCACCAAGGAGCGACCTGACTCGCAGCAGATCCACACCATGCTGCTGCGCTCCATGCAGCAGGCAATCTACACGCCGCACAACAGCGGCCATTTCGGCCTCGCTTTCGAGTCCTACACCCACTTCACCAGCCCGATCCGGCGCTACCCCGATTTGCTGGTGCATCGCGTGATCAAGGCCATCCTGGGCAAGACGCGTTACCACCTGCCGGCCCTGCCGACGCCGGGTGAAGCGCACGCCAAGCTGTCGCGTCGCATCGAGAAGAGCGAAGCCGCCAAGATGAAGGTATCGGGCGAGAAGCCGAAGAAGGTCAGCGCCGAGCTGATGGCCTGGCAGGCCGCCGGCCTGCACTGCAGTGCCAACGAGCGCCGGGCCGACGAGGCCAGCCGCGACGTCGAGGCCTGGCTCAAGTGCAAGTACATGCGCGAGCACCTGGGCGAGGAGTTCAGCGGTGTGGTGACGGCAGCCACCAGCTTCGGCATCTTCGTCACGCTCGACGCCATGTACGTCGAGGGCCTGGTGCACATCACCGAACTCGGCGGAGAGTACTTCCGTTTCGACGAGGCACGTCAGGAGTTGCGCGGCGAGCGCACCGGCATCCGTTATGCCATCGGCACGCGGGTGAGGGTGCAGGTCAGCCGCGTCGACCTGGACGGCCGGCGCATCGACTTCCGCCTGGTGCGCGAAGGTGAGGAGTTCATGGCGCGTGCCATGAAGGACAAGGGCCTGGTCCACGAAGGCCGTGGTACGGAAGGGGCGTCGGCCAAGCGCGCGGCGAAGAAGGCCTCGACCACGCAGTCCCGTGCACTGCCGTCGCCGATCCAGGCACTCAAGGCCTCGGTCAAGGCGGCTTCGAAAAAGGCGGCTGCCAAGAACAACAAGGGCCGCAAGAGCCGGCGCAGTTGAGCCTATCCAGGAGATCAGCAAGCATGACAGGCAACAACAAGGTGGCCATCGTGACCGGCGCTGGCACCGGCATCGGCAAGGCGGCCGCGCTGGCCCTGCTGGCCGACGGCTATCGCGTGGCGCTGGCCGGACGTCGGCGCGAACCGTTGCAGGCGGTGGCGGACGCTTCGGGTGCCGGGGTACGGGCCCTGGTGCTGCCGACCGATGTGTCGCAGCCGGAATCGGTGCGCGCGCTGTTCGATGCCACGGTGCAGGCCTGGGGCCGGGTCGACGTGCTGTTCAACAATGCCGGTGTCAACGCGCCGGGCGTTGCGCTGGAGGACCTGACGGTCGAGCAGTGGAAGAACGTGGTGGACATCAACCTCACCGGCATGTTCCTGTGCATCCAGCAGGCGTTTCGCGTGATGAAGGCACAGACGCCACGCGGCGGGCGCATCATCAACAACGGTTCGATCTCAGCCCATGCGCCGCGGCCGAACTCGATCGCTTACACCGCCACCAAACACGGTGTGATGGGCCTGACCAAGACCGCGTCACTCGATGGCCGTAAATACGACATCGCGGTCGGCCAGATCGACATCGGCAATGCCGCCACCGAGATGGCCGAGCGCATGGCCAAGGGCGTGCCGCAGGCCAATGGCGAGATCGCGGTGGAGCCGCTGATGGATGTCAACATCGTCGGCCAGTCGGTGCTCTACATGGCGAATCTGCCGCTGGAGGCCAATGTGCTGTTTCACACGGTGATGGCTACGAAGATGCCGTTCGTGGGCCGCGGCTGACGCCCGCGCGGCCGCCGCGTCAAACGGGTGTGCGGGCCAGCGCGCCGGCCGTCAAGGTTTGGTCGTGCGGCCAGGTGTCAGCGGCGCGTCCGTGCAACCAGACCGCTTCGCAGGCCGCCCTGAAGGCCGACCGACCGTTGGCCAGCCGGGCGCCAATCATGCCGGCCAGCACATCGCCGGTGCCAGCAGTTGCCAAAAGCGCATTGCCGGTCGGGTTGATGGCCGGTGTGGTGTCCGGTGCGGCAATCACCGTACCTGAGCCTTTCAGTACCACCGTGCAATCGAAGCGTTGGGCGAGCTGCTGCGCCGTGGCCAAGCGGTCGTGCTGCACCGCGGCCGTGGTCGAGCCGAGCAGGCGGGCGGCTTCCAGAGGGTGGGGTGTCAGCACGGTCTGTCGTCCGCGCGCATGACGGGCGCGCAGCAGTTGCTGGAGCTGGCTGTCGTTCGCTATCGAATTAATAGCATCTGCATCAATGACGACAAGGGGAGAGGTCGATAATATTCGCGGCAGCTGAGCGGCAACGGCACTGCCGCCACCACAGCCGCAGACCACGGTCAGCTGTGCCGGATCGAGTGACTCGAGCGGGCGGAACATCAGTTCGGGGTGGTTGGCATCAACGCCCAGGCTGCCACCGTCGAGCAGGCCGACAAAGACTCGGCCGGCACCGTGGTACAGGGCGGCCGTGGCGGCCAGCAGCGCGGCACCGGTCATGCCGGGCGCGCCACCGATGACGGCGACATCGCCATAGCTGCCCTTGTGCGAGGCGTGCAGCCTTGCATGGGTGTGCGGTGCGCCGGACAGCGTGGCCTGCGCCGGTGGGGCTGTGACGGTTTCTGCGCCGAGCGATTCGAACCAGACTTCACCCACCGCGTCGCGGCCCTGCCCGGTGAACAGCCCGGGTTTGAGTGTGAGCAGGCTCAAGGTGTGCGTCGCCCGCACAGCAGGGCCGTCGCTGGTACCGGTATCGGCGTTCAGGCCCGAGGGCAGGTCCACCGCCAGCACCGGCACGCTCAGGGTGTTGATGTGCGCGATCCAGCCGGCCAGTCGACCTTCGGCCGGACGCGTGGCGCCGATGCCGAGCAGGGCATCGATGCAGCAGTCGCATTCGGTGGGCGGCGCATCGAGAAAGCGCACGCCGGCGGCCTGCGCGCGCGCCCAGGACGCACGGGCATCGGCCGGTGCCTCCTGCAGCGTGCCGAGCCAGCTCACCAGCGCTGTCTTGCCCCATTGCTGCAAGTGCATGGCGGCCTCCAGGCCGTCGCCGCCGTTGTTGCCCGGGCCGCAGGCAAGCCAGAACGTCTGTGCATGGGGGCAAAGCGCCAGCGCCAGTCGTGCCGTGGCCAGACCGGCGCGCTGCATCAGGGTATGGGGGGGCAGCCCGGCGGCCAGGGCGGCTTCCAGTTGGCGTGAGGCCGCGACCTGATGCAGCGGACGGGGGCGGCGGGTGTCGATCTTGTCCATGGCCTGTCGGCTCAGAATTCGTAGCTGTCGCCTTCGCGCGCGAGACGGATGTCCAGCCGCTCGCCAGACGGTGCCGGGTTGTCGGCCAGCGCCTGGGCGAAGGCCGCTTCGAGCGCGTCGTCGCTGCGCGTGGGCTCGTGGTGGGTGCAGTAGAGCACGTGGGCGCCAGCCTGGCGCGCGGCCTGGATATTGCCCTCGAAGGTGCCATGCCCCCAGCCTTTCTTGGCGGGGTATTCCTCCGAGGTGTAGGAGGTGTCGGCAATCAGCACGTCGACACCTCGGATCGCCTCCAGGATGGTCGCTTGCTTGGCATCGACAAAGGCCTGGTATTCGGTGTATTCGGCGTCGCCCGGCTCATAGATGTTGTAAGGGGGCTCGTGATCGCCGGTGAAGAACACCGATTTGCCGTTGCTCTCGATGCGGTAGCCGAAGTTGATGACCGGATGATTCAGCAGGTAGGGCGTGACCGTGGCGCTGCCGACCTGGATGCTCTGCTCGGGGGCCAGCGTCACGTACTCGATGCGGGCCTTCATCTCGGCCTCGCGCACCGGAAAGTAGCTGTACTGCAGTTGCACTGCCATCACCTGCTCCACGCCCTTGCCGGAGACCGGGTCGAAGGCACCATGCAGGCGCAGCAGGTTGCCGGGAAGGAAGTTGGGGATGAAGAAGGGCAAGCCCTGGATGTGGTCCCAGTGCGAGTGCGTGATGAACACATTGGCCTGCACCGGCAGCTCATTGACCAGGGTTTGCGACAGCGGAAAGATGCCGGTGCCGGCGTCGAGGATGATCAGTTCGTTGTTGTCGGTGCGGATCTCGATGCAGGTGGTGTTGCCGCCATAGCGCACGGTGTGCGGGCCGGGAGAAGCGATGGAGCCGCGCACGCCCCAGAACTTGACTTTCATGCTTACCCTTCGAGTCGGGAAAAGAGTTGTGCTTCTTCGAACAGGGCACTCAGATCGCCCAGTCGGGCGATGACGGCATCCAGATTGCCGCCCAGCCGCCGCGTCATGGCGGGCGTGAGCTCCTCGATGCAGGCATTGCCGCCAAACCCGAACTGCAACTTCTTGCTGATCTGGTTGGCGGCAAAGACGCAGCTGATCATGTCGTTGTCTTTCAACGCCGTGCCGTGCTGGTTGCGGATGGCTTCCACCAGCGGTGCGGGGAAGCGCCATTTCTCCACCAGCATCGCGCCCACCAGTGCATGGTCGGCGCCGATGCTGTGCCGCAGTGCCTCGTGCAGCGAACTGCCGTCGTGCTGGCTGGTCTCCAGTGCCTGGCGGAATTCGTCGGGCATGAACTGGGCGAGCACCACCTTGCCGAAATCGTGCAGCAGACCGGCGATGAAGCAGTCCATCGGATCGGCGCCCGCCAGCCCGTCAGCCAGTTGCCTGGCGATGCCGGCGGTGGCCAGCGAATGCAGCAGGTATTGCTGCGCATCGAAGCCGGCGGCATTGTGCTTGGGCAGCATGCCGATGGCCGCGATGCCCAGCGCCAGGTTCTTGATGGTGTTGAAGCCCATGAAAACCACGGCGTGATTGACCGAGGTGACCTGCTTGGGCAGGTTGAAGTGGACCGAGTTGACGACCTTCAGGATCTTGACGGTGAGTACCGGGTCCTTGTCGATCACCTGCACCAGGTCCTTGGGCGTGCAGTCAACGTCCCGGGTCAGCTCCAGGATCTTCTGCACGCTCTTGGGAAACGCCGGCATGTCGTCCACGGCGGCGGCCAGGCGTAGGGATAGTTCGGGGCTCATGAGCAAGGGGTGTACCGGTGGTTAAACCGAATGTACATGAATCACCCCCCGTCTCATGTGCCGCTCAGAGGCTGGACGGCTCCGTTCAGAGCTTGAGGCTGTACCGGTCGAGGCCTTCGAGGTCGACCGCCGGCGTGTGCCCGCCGATCAGGTCGGCCAGGGCGCGGGCGGAACCGCAACTCAGTGACCAGCCGCTGGCGCCATGTCCCAGGTTCAGCCACAGACCCGGGATGCCGCTGGCGCCCAGCAGCGGCGGGCCATCGGGCAGCATGGCGCGCGCGCCTTTCCAGACCTGCACGCCGCCGCTGATCTGCGCCGCGCCAGGGAACCAGTCGTGCAGCACCTTGTAGAGCGTCTGGACGGTGCCCGCGCGCTGATGGTCGGGGGCGCCGCCGATCTCGGCCGTGCCGGCCACGCGCACGCGGTTGCCCAGGCGCGAAATGTTGACCTTGTAGCGCTCGTCCATGATGGCACTGCGCGGGGCATTGATCGGCTCGCGGATGGCCGCGCTGATCGAGTAGCCATGCACCGCGGCCAGCGGAATCTTCAGGCCCAGCGGGCGCAGCAGACGGGCCGAATCGACGCCGGCGCACAGCACGGCCGCGTCGAAGTGCTGCAGGGCGGGGTCGCCGGCCAGGCGCAGGTCGACGCCGGAGGCAGGCTCGCCAGAGGTCGGGTCGATGGATTCCACCGTGGTGCTGAAGGCGTAATCCACCCCCAGGCGCTGCGACTCGTTCTTGAGCAGCAGCGCGAACTGGCGGCAGTTGCCGACCTCGTCCTGCGGCAGGTGGATGGCGCTGTGAATGGGGGTGTCCGGGTTGAGCGCCGGCTCGATCTTGCGAGCCTCTTCCTGGCTGATCTCCTTGAACGGCACTTCCGCTTCGCGCAGCACCTGCAGGCCGGCCTGCATCAGGGCCTGGTCCTTGGCCGAGCGCAGCAGTACCAGATGGCCTTCGCTGCGGTCGAATTCGAGCTGCAAATCGGCGCTGATCTGGTGCAGGCGCTCGCGGCTGAAGGAGGCCAGACGCTGCATGCGCTGGCGGTTGGCTGCATAAGTGTCGGGCTGGCAGGCGCGCCAGCTCTTCCACATCCAGCCCAGTTCGCTGCGCGACAGAGGCCAGCGGATGCGCACCGGGGCGTGGCGGCTGAGCAGGTGGCTGATGATCTTGAACGGCATGCCCGGTGCGGCCCAGGGCGTGGTGTAGGCCGGGGCCACCAGGCCAGCATTGGCGAAGCTGCCTTCCTCGGCAGCGGCCAGGCGTCGTTCGAAAACGGTGACTTCGTGTCCGTCCTGTGCCAGCTCGTAGGCGGAGGTGACGCCGATGATGCCGGCGCCAATGACTGCAATTTTCATGAATTCCTGTTGTTTTTGATGCTTGGTCCTTGCGTTACATGCGCAAGCAGCTATTGTTTTTGTAGCAAACTTTCAATTTGCAGTGACAGATTCAACACGCCATCATCGCGCATCGCGCCGTGCCAGACCATCAGGCCCACCGGCAGTTCGTCGGCAGTATGGCAGGGCAACGAGATGGCGCAGCCGTCCAGCATGTTAACCACGCTCGGGTTGCGCAGCAGCAGGCCGTTGATGCGGAAGAAGGTCTCGTCGTGTTCCGGGCCGGGCGCCACCTCGGCCAGCGGCGGGGCCACGACCGGTACGGTGGGCGAAAGGACGGCATCGAAACCTTGCAGGGCCTGTTCCATGCGCACGATCCAGTCGCGGCGCATCTGCATCAGTCCAAGGTAGTCGGCAGCACTCATGGCCGCGCCGCGCTGGATGCGGCTTGCGACACGCGGATCGTACTGGTCGGCCTTGTCCTGCAACAGGCGGCGGTGCCAGGTGTAGCTCTCGGCCGCGGCAAAGCTGCCGCTGGCCTGCATGCCAGCCAGTTCGCCCAGTTCGGGCATTGCCATTTCCTCGATACGCGCGCCGGCGGCGCGCAGAGCCTGCAGCGTGCGCTCGAAGGCGCGGGATACCGTGGCATCCATGCCGTCGGTCATCAGGGTCGGCGTGACGGCCAGCCGGTAGGCTGCGAGCGGCGCGTTGCTGCGCGTGACGCGCCGTGTCGCCAGGATTTCGTGCGCCAGGATGGCGTCGCGCACCGAGCGTGTCATGGCGCAGGCGGTGTCCAGCGTGCCGGACAGGGGAATGGTGCCGTCCAGCGGCACCCGTCGGGCCGTGTTCTTGAAACCGACGAGGCCGTGCAGGGCGGCCGGGATGCGGATCGAACCGCCGGTGTCCGAGCCGAGACCGATGAAGGCGGCGCCGGTCGCCACCGACACGGCCGCGCCGCTGGACGAGCCGCCGGGAATGCGCGGCACGTCGGTGGCCGCGGCGTTGGCCGGGGTGCCGTAGTGCGGGTTGACGCCGACGCCGGAGAAAGCGAATTCGGTCATGTTGGTGCGGCCGATGAAGGCTGCACCGGCGGCGCGCAGCCGGGCCACGGCCACGGCATCCTGGCGCGCCGGTGGCGCATCGGCCAACACCACCGAGCCGGCACGGCTGGTCTGGCCGGCCACGTCGAACAGGTCCTTGACCGACACCGCCAGCCCGGCCAGCGGCTGGCGGGTGGGGTCGGCAGCCGCAGCCGCGGCGCGCGCCTGATCGAAACTGGTTTGCAGGAAGGCGTGCTGGCAGCGCGGCGACTGCGCCACGGTTATGGCCTGCTCGATTTCGGCGCTTGCGCTGGTCTGGCCGGTCAGCAGGCGCTGCCGGACGGTGTGGAGGTCTGCAAGCATGGTGAGGAGGGTGTCTGTGCTATACTCTTTGGGCTTTGCTGGCTGGCCATCCCGGTCTGCTGGCGAGCAAATCGCAAACCGGTCCCATCCAGGTGTTGCGGCTTGGTGTCAAGGCGTTTTCGACGCGTTGTGCAAGCTGCAATAAGAGGGCCGGATTTTAGACCCAACCTTCGGAGTTCTCACTATGCCCGTTACCATGCGCGAAATGCTGGAAGCCGGTGTCCATTTCGGCCACCAGACCCGCTTCTGGAATCCCAAGATGGCCCCGTTTATCTTCGGCCATCGCAACAAGATCCACATCATCAACCTGGAAAAATCGCTGCCGATGTTCCAGGAAGCTTCCAAGTTCGTGAAGCAGCTGGCGGCCAAGCGCGGCACCATTCTGATGGTCGGTACCAAGCGCCAGGCGCGCGAAATCGTCGCCGCTGAAGCCCAGCGCGCCGGCGTGCCCTTTGTCGACCAGCGCTGGCTGGGCGGCATGCTGACCAACTTCAAGACGGTCAAGACCTCCATCAAGCGTCTGAAAGATATGAAGGCCCAGCAGGAAGCTGGCCTGGACAGCATGAGCAAGAAAGAACAGCTCATGTTTGCCCGCGAGCTCGAAAAGCTGGAAAAAGACATCGGCGGCATCCAGGACATGAACACCCTGCCGGACGCCATCTTCGTGATCGACGTCGGTTTCCACAAGATTGCCATTGCCGAAGCCAAGAAACTGGGCATTCCGCTGATCGGCGTGGTGGATACCAACCACTCGCCCGAGGGCATCGACTACGTGATCCCGGGCAATGACGACTCGTCCAAGGCTGTGACGCTGTACGCCCGCGGCATCGCCGACGCCATTCTCGAAGGCCGTGCCAACGCCGTGGAAGACGTGGTCAAGGCCGTGTCTGCCGAGAGCGGCGACGAGTTTGTCGAAGTGAGCGAGGCTTCTGCCTGAGTCGTTCACGACCCGAAGAAAGGGGCGCATGCCCCTTTTTTTTAGACCCTGTTTGAATTGAACTGAACTGCATACGGAGAAACAAGATGGCTGCAATTACCGCAAGCATGGTCGCTGAACTGCGCGCGAAGACCGATGCCCCGATGATGGAATGCAAGAAGGCGCTGACCGAAGCCGACGGCGACATGGCCAAGGCAGAAGAAGTGCTGCGCGTCAAGCTTGGCACCAAGGCCGGCAAGGCTGCCTCGCGCGTGACCGCCGAGGGTGTGGTCGCCAGCTTTATCGATGGCACCACGGGTTCCCTGATCGAAGTGAACTGCGAAACCGACTTCGTGACCAAGAACGACAGCTTCCTGGCCCTGGCCAAGGCCGCTGCCGAGCTGATCGCCAAGCACAACCCGGCCGATGTGGCTGCCCTGGGCGCCCTGGCCTACGCACAGGACGGCTTCGGCCCCACCCTGGAAGACGTGCGCAAGGGCCTGATCGGCAAGATCGGCGAGAACATGAGCTTCCGCCGCTTCAAGCGCTTTGCCTCCGGCACCAAGCTGGCTGCCTACCTGCACGGTACCCGCATCGGCGTGGTGGTCGAGTTCGACGGTGACGAGAGCGCCGCCAAGGACGTGGCCATGCACGTGGCCGCCATGAAGCCGGTCGCGCTGACCAGCGCCGACGTGCCGGCCGAGCTGATCGAGAAAGAGCGTTCTGTCGCCACCGCCAAGGCTGCCGAATCCGGCAAGCCGGCCGACATTGCTGCCAAGATGATCGAGGGTTCGGTGCAGAAGTACCTGAAAGAGGTCTCGCTGTTCAACCAGTCCTTCGTAAAGAACGACAAGCAGACCGTCGAGCAGATGCTCAAGGCTGCCGGCACCACCGTCAAGGGCTTCACGCTGTTCGTGGTGGGCGAGGGCATCGAGAAGAAGGTGGACGACTTCGCCGCCGAAGTGGCTGCCCAGGTGGCTGCTGCCCAGCAGGCTGGTTAAACCCCAATCCTGTAAATTCCGTACTGTCCACCCAGTCTGATCCATCACGTTGCAAGGAGCGTCCCCCATGACCCAAGCCCGACCGGCCCACAAGCGCATTCTGCTGAAGCTGTCCGGTGAGGCCCTGATGGGGGACGATGCCTTTGGCATCAACCATGCCACGATTCAGCGCATGGTGGAGGAGGTGGCGGAAGTCACGCGCCTCGGTGTGGAAGTGGCGGTCGTCATTGGCGGCGGCAACATCTTCCGCGGCGTGGCCGGCGGCTCGGTCGGCATGGACCGGGCAACCGCCGACTACATGGGCATGCTGGCCACCGTGATGAACGCACTGGCGCTGGCTGACACCATGAACAAGGCGGGCCTGACGGCCCGCGTCATGTCGGCCATCGCCATCGAGCAGGTGGTTGAACCCTATGTGCGGCCCAAGGCACTGCAGTACCTGGAAGAGGGCAAGGTGGTGATCTTCGCCGCCGGCACCGGCAACCCTTTCTTCACCACCGACACGGCGGCGGCCCTGCGCGGTGCCGAGATCGGTGCCGAAGTGGTGCTCAAGGCCACCAAGGTGGATGGTGTCTACACGGCCGATCCGAAGAAAGATCCGACAGCGACGCGCTACAGCAAGCTGACTTTCGATGAAGCCATGATGAAGAACCTGGGCATCATGGACGCCACGGCCTTCGCACTGTGCCGCGACCAGAAGTTGCCCATCAAGGTTTTTTCCATCTTCAAGCACGGCGCGCTCAAGCGTGTGGTGATGGGTGAGGACGAAGGTACGCTGGTCTATGCCTGAGCGGCCCTGAAAACGACGCAGCAGAGGAGAGAGCAATGACGATTGCAGACATCAAGAAAACCATGGAAACCAAGATGGACCAGTCCATCGAGGCGTTCAAGAACAACCTGTCCAAGATCCGCACCGGCCGCGCCAATCCGTCGCTGCTCGATGCCGTGCATGTCGAGTACTACGGCTCCATGGTGCCGCTGAGCCAGGTGGCCAATGTGAACCTGCTGGATGCGCGCACCATCAGTGTGCAGCCGTGGGAAAAGGGCATGGGTGCCAAGATCGAAAAGGCCATCCGCGAGAGCGACCTCGGTCTCAACCCGGCCTCCATGGGTGACCTGATCCGTGTGCCGATGCCGCCGATGTCGGAAGAGCGCCGCAAGGAAATGACCAAGCTGGTGCGTACTGAGGGCGAGAACGCCAAGATCGCCGTGCGCAACCTGCGCCGTGATGCCAATGAAGCCGTGAAGAAGCTGGTCAAGGACAAGCTGGTCTCCGAGGACGACCAGAAGCGTTCCGAAGCCGATATCCAGAAACTGACCGACAAGCATGTCGCCAGCATTGATCAGTTGGTGGCTGCCAAAGAACAGGAAGTGATGGCGGTCTGACGTCGTCGTCTTGTTGGCTTCACCCATGACATCGTCCAGCGGAGTTCCGCACCACATCGCCATCGTCATGGATGGCAACGGCCGCTGGGCTGCCAAGCGCTTCATGCCGCGTCTGGCCGGGCATCGGCAGGGCATGGAGAGCCTGCGCCGCTGCATCCGGGCCTGCGCCGACCGCGGTGTGGCGGTGCTGACCGTCTTCGCCTTTTCCTCCGAGAACTGGAACCGCCCGGCCGATGAGGTGTCCGGCCTGATGGAACTGCTGGCCACTGCGCTGGCCAAGGAAGTGCCGAAGCTCAAGCAAGACGGCGTGCGGGTGCATTTTGTTGGTGAACGGGCCGGCCTGTCCGACAAGGTGCGTGCCGGCCTGGCGCAGGCCGAGTCGGCTACGGCGTCGAATGAGCGGCTCATTCTCAACGTCTGCTTCAACTATGGCGGGCGCTGGGACATCGCACAGGCAGCGGCCAAGCTGGCGGCCCAGGGCAAGCCGATCACCGAAGCCGAGCTGCAGGCGGCGATGGCGCTGGCCCATGTGCCCGACCCCGACCTCATCATCCGTACCGGCGGCGAGCTGCGTCTGAGCAACTTCCTGCTCTGGCAGGCGGCTTACGCCGAACTCTTTTTCAGCGACAAGCTCTGGCCCGAATTCGACGAAGCCGAACTCGACCGTGCCATTGCCGAGTTCGACCGGCGCGAACGGCGCTTCGGCCAGACCTCGGCCCAGGTCGGCGGCGACCAGAAAGCCGCCTGAAGGCACCACCTATGCTCAAGCAGCGCGTCATCACTGCCATCGTCCTGCTGCTGATCCTGCTGCCGGCGTTGTTCTATCCCACGCCGGAGCCGTTCAGTGCCCTGGCTTTGGTTCTGATCGCTGCCGGTGCCTGGGAGTGGGGGCGCCTGAACAGCTGCAGCCAGACTGTGTCGTTGCTGGGGGCCTTGGTCTGCGTGCTGTTGTGTGGTCTGACGTGGAACATGGGTCTCTTGGGCCGCTCTGTGCCCATGGTGTGGTCCGTGGTGGGCGGCCTGTGGGTGCTGCTCGGCGGCTGGCTGCTGCGCAAGGGCGTGCCGGTCTGGTCCTCGGTACCTGCCGGCTTGCGCTGGTCTGCCGGATTGGGGGCGTTGTGGGCCACCTGGCTGGCGGTGGCACAGGCACGCGTCATCGGTATCAATTTTCTGCTGTCGGTTCTGGCGCTGGTCTGGATGGCCGACATTGCCGCCTACTTTGCCGGCAAGGCCTTCGGCGGCCGCTTCAGTCGCGGCAAACTGGCTCCTTCCATCAGTCCGGGCAAGAGTTGGGAAGGTGTCTGGGGCGGCATGGCTGGAGTCGTGCTGCTGGCGCTGGCCTGGCGCTGGGCCGACCAAGCCTGGCAGTTGCCAGTGCCCAGTCTTTATAGCCAGCTGGATGCCCATGGTGGCTGGTTCCTGCTGCTGGCGGTGCTGTTTTTGGCGACCATGAGTGTGGTGGGCGATCTGGTGGAGTCGCTGATCAAACGCAGCGCCGGCGTCAAAGACAGCAGCGGCCTGCTGCCCGGTCATGGCGGGGTACTCGACCGCGTCGATGCCCTGCTGCCGACGTTGCCACTGGCCATGATGCTGATCTCTTTCCCGACGACATGAAACAACGCCTGGCGATTCTGGGCTCGACCGGCTCTATCGGCACCAATACGCTGGACGTGGTGGCGCGTCATCCGGAGCGTTTCGAAATCTTTGCACTGACCGCCGCCACGCAGGTCGACCTGATGTTGCAGCAGTGCCGGCAGTTCAAGCCGCGTTTTGCCGTCATGGCCAGCGCGCCGCATGGCGAACAGCTGGCGGCACAGTTGGCGGCGCAGGGCTCGACCACACGCGTGCTGCATGGCGAAGCGGCGATTGCCGAGGTGGCGGCCCATGACGAGGTCGATGCCGTGATGGCGGCCATCGTGGGGGCTGCCGGCCTGTCACCCTGTCTGGCGGCCGCACGTGCCGGCAAGCGCCTGCTGCTGGCCAACAAGGAAGCCCTGGTGGTCGGCGGCGAGGTCTTCATGCGCGCGGTGCGCGAGGGCGGTGCCACGCTGCTGCCGATCGACAGCGAGCATTCGGCCATCTTCCAGTCGCTGCCGGAGGACCCGGCAACCTGGGCGCGCCGCGTCGACAAGATCATTCTGACCGCGTCCGGCGGGCCGTTCCGTACCCGCGACCCGAAAACCCTGCGCGAGGTCACGCCGGAGCAGGCCTGTGCCCACCCGAACTGGGTGATGGGGCGCAAGATTTCGGTCGATTCGGCCACCATGATGAACAAGGCGCTGGAAGTGATCGAGGCGCGCTACCTGTTCGGTCTGGCGCCGGCGCAGTTGGAGGTGGTAATCCATCCGCAAAGCGTGATCCATTCCATGGTGCAGTACCAGGACCACTCGGTGGTGGCCCAGTTGGGCACGCCCGACATGCGGGTGCCGATCGCCTACGGCCTGTCCTGGCCCGAGCGCATGAGCTCGGGCGCGACGGCACTGGATTTCAGTGCGCTGGCCGACATGAGCTTTGAGTCCTTGCAGACACATGGTCATGCGGAACGCTTCCCCGGCATCCGGCTGGCCTGGGAGGCGCTGAACGGGCCGCTCGGTACCACGGCGGTGCTCAATGCAGCCAACGAATTGGCGGTAGCGGCCTTCCTGGCACGGCGCATCCGTTTCGACCAGATCCATGCCGTCAATGTTGAAACGCTGGCGGCGGTGACGACAACGGCGCCACAGTCGCTGGCCGACTTGCTGGCGCTCGATGCCGAGTCGCGCGCCGTGGCGGACCGGGCCGTTGCGCGCTTGGGTGCTTGAGAGAGCTCGCACGGCATGCTGACCCTGGTGGCTTTTGTCCTGGCGCTCGGCCTGCTGATCGCCGTTCATGAGTACGGTCACTACCGCATGGCCGTGGCCTGCGGCGTCAAGGTGCTGCGTTTCTCCGTCGGTTTCGGCCGGACCTTGCTGCGCTGGCAGCCGCGTGGTTCGGCTACCGAGTTTGTTGTCTGCGCCTTTCCGCTGGGGGGCTACGTCCGCATGCTCGACGAGCGCGAAGCGCCGGTCGCGGTTCAGGAACGGCATCTGGCTTTCAACACCCAGCCTTTGCGGGCGCGGGCGCTGATCGTGGCGGCCGGGCCGGTGGCCAACCTGTTGCTGGCGGTTCTGCTGTACGCACTGGTCAACTGGAGCGGCGTGCAACTGCCGGCAGCGGTCCTGGGCAGCCCGGTGGTCGGCTCGGTGGCCGAGCGTGCCGGCGTTCAGGCGGGTGACCGCGTGGTGCGTGCCGCTTTCGATGCGGATGAGTTGCAGGCGGTAAATTCCTTTGAAGATGTGCGCTGGTGGCTGACGCGCGGCGCGCTGGAGACCCATGATGTCCGGCTGGCCTTGGCAAGCAGCACAGGGAGCGAGCGGGAGCTGGTGCTGCCGCTGGCCCAGATGGGGGCGCAGGAGGCCGACGCCGATCTGTTCCGCCGCATCGGTATCGTGGCACCGTTTAGCCGCCCGGTGATCGGCGAGGTCATGGCGGGTGGCGCGGCCGAACGCGATGGCCTGCGCCAGGGTGACACCGTGTTGCGCATGGGTGCCCAGGCGGTCCAGGATGGTGCGCAGTTGCGCGACCTGATCCGTGCCTCGGTGCAGGGCGGGGAGGCCATGGCCGCAGCCTGGCGAGTTCTGCGTGAAGGACAGGATCTGGAATTGCGGGTCCGGCCCGAGGTGCGGCAGGAGGGGGACCTGCAGGTTGGCCGGATTGGCGCTTTTGTCGGGTCGGCGCCGGAATTCGTCACTGTGCGCCATGGTCCGCTGGACGGCCTGTGGCAAGGCGCGGTCCGAACCTGGGAGGTGTCGGCGCTGACTCTGCGCATGATGGGCCGGATGCTGATCGGCGAGGCCTCGCTGAAGAACCTGAGCGGTCCCCTCACCATTGCGGACTACGCCGGCCGCTCGGCCAGCCTGGGCTTGACCCAGTACCTGACTTTCCTGGCGCTGATCAGCGTCAGTCTGGGCGTGCTGAATCTTCTGCCGTTGCCGGTCCTCGATGGAGGGCACCTGATGTATTATCTTTGGGAGGGGTTGACGGGCAAAAATATCTCTGACCTGTGGCTGGACCGGCTGCAGCGCGGTGGTGTTGCGATCCTGGCCGCCATGATGACGATCGCACTGTTCAACGACCTGGCCCGCTTATGGGGCTGACAGCCCCGGTGCAAACGGCTGAGAACCGGACTATTTCAAGATAACAAAATGCAAATCAAGCGCTTTTGCCTGCGTACGAGCTTCGCTCTGGCGGCCCTGTTCTTCGTGATCCATGCTGCGTGGGCGGCTGAGCCGTTCAAGGTGCGTGATATTCGCATCGAAGGCTTGCAGCGCATCGAGCCCGGAACGGTCTTTGCGTCGCTGCCGGTGCAGATCGGGGATAGCTACAGTGACGACAAAGGTGCGGCAGCGATCCGTGCCCTGTTTGGCCTGGGTTTGTTCAAGGACGTCCGACTGGAGGTCAGCGGCGACGTGCTGGTGGTGATTGTCGAGGAGCGCCCCTCGGTGGCGGAGGTCGAATTCATCGGCACCAAGGAGTTTGACAAGGACGTGCTCAAGAAGGCGATGCGTGATGTCGGTCTGGCCGACGGACGGCCGTTCGACAAGGCCTTGCTCGACCGTGCCGAGCAGGAGCTCAAGCGCCAGTACATCAACCGCAGCCTGTATGCCGCCGAGGTCGTAACCACGGTGACGCCGATCGAACGCAACCGGGTGAACCTGACCTTTTCGGTGATCGAAGGCGAGCCGGCCAAAATCAGCGAGATCCGGATTGTCGGCAACAAGGCTTTTTCCGAATCGACCTTGCGCGACCAGTTGGATCTCAATACGGGCAGCTGGATGAGTTGGTACACCAAGTCTGACCGCTACTCGCGCACCAAACTCAATGCCGACATTGAGACACTGCGCTCCTATTACCTGACGCGTGGTTATTTGGAGTTTCGTGTTGATTCTACGCAGGTGGCCATTTCGCCCAACAAGCAGGATATTTCCATCACGCTCAATGTGAGCGAAGGTGAGCGTTTCGTGGTGTCTGGTGTCAAGCTGGAAGGCAATTACCTGGGGCGTGAGGAGGAGTTCAAGGTACTGGTGTCGATCCGCCCTGGGCAGGCCTACAACGTCGATCAAGTTGCAGAGACCACCAAGGCGTTCACGGATTATTTCGGCAAGTTTGGTTTTGCCTTTGCGCGCGTGCAGTCACGTCCTGACGTTGATCGCAGTAACAACCAGGTGATGCTGGTACTGCAGGCCGATCCCTCACGTCGCGCCTATGTGCGTCGCATCAATGTGGCGGGTAATAACCGTACCCGTGATGAAGTGCTGCGACGCGAACTTCGCCAGTTCGAGGCATCCTGGTACGACAGCGAGAGAATCAAGGTGTCGCGGAACAGGATTGATCGATTGGGGTATTTCACCAACGTGAGTCTGGAGTCAAGTGAGGTGCCAGGGTCTGCCGATCAGGTTGATTTGACACTCAAGGTAGAGGAAAAACCGACCGGCAGCCTGACCCTTGGTGCTGGCTTTTCCAGCAATGACGGTTTGGGGCTGATGTTCGGCATCAATCAGCAAAATGCCTTCGGTTCCGGAAATTCGCTGGGCATGCAGATCAACACCAGCCGGATCAACCGTATCCTTGTGTTCAGTACCACCGATCCTTATTACACCAAGGATGGCGTCTCGCGCACCATTGATCTCTATCACCGCGTAGCCAGACCTTACCTTGACGAGGGTTCCTATTCGCTGGAGACCACGGGTACCAGTCTGCGGTTCGGCATTCCCATGACCGAACGGGACACCCTCTACTTGGGGGCAGGGGTGGAGCGCACTAACATCGTGACAGGGACATATCTGCCGAAGGCTTACCAAGACTATGCCGACAAGTTCGGCTATGGGAGCACCGGGGTGCCGCTGACGGCCGGCTGGGCACGAGACGATCGCGACAGCGCCTTGGTTCCGACCAGCGGCAACTACCAGCGTGCCTCGGCTGAGTGGAGTGTGGGGGGGGAGGTGCGTTATATCCGCGGCACCTACCAGTACCAGCAGTACATTCCGTTGAGTAAGCAGTACACATTTGCTTTTAACGGCGACTTGGCATTGGGGCAGGCGATGGAAGGCAAGGACTATCCGCTGTTCAAGAACTACTATGGTGGTGGCCTGGGTTCGGTGCGAGGCTTTGAGGCTGGTAGCTTGGGGCCGCGCGATGCATCCACCGGGCTGGTACTGGGGGGCTCCAAAAGGGTCAATCTGAATTTCGAGTTCCAGGCACCATTCCCGGGCGCCGGTAACGATCGCACCTTGCGCATGTACGGTTTTGTCGACATGGGTAATGTGTATGGAACTGATGAGGCTCTTCAGATCGACCAGTTCCGCTCCTCCGCCGGTGTAGGCATCAGTTGGATTTCGCCCATGGGACCCCTGCGCCTGGCGTTTGCAACGCCCCTGCGCAAGTTCGATAACGATAGAATTCAGAATCTGCAATTTCAAATTGGAACCACTTTCTAATGAAATATTTTTCTCGCCAAGTCAGCTTGGGCTTGCTGCTGGGGCTGTTGTCCCTGGTCGTTCCTGCGCAGGCGCAGGAGTTTCGTCTGGGCTATGTGAATCTGGACCGCATCATCCGCGAGGCCGTGCCAGCCAAGACGGCCCAAGCCAAGCTGGAGCAGGAATTCTCGCGACGTGAAAAAGAGTTGCAGGAGCTGGGTGCCAGCATCAAGAGCGCAGCCGAGAAGCTGGAGCGCGAAGCACCGACCTTGTCCGAAACCCAGCGCGCTTCCCGTCAGAAGCAACTGGTCGAGCAGGACCGCGATTTCCAGCGCAAGCGCCGCGAATTCCAGGAAGACCTCAATGCCCGCCGCAATGAAGAGTTGCAGCAGGTGTTCGAGCGCGCGAACCGCGTGGTCAGGCAGTTGGCCGATGCCGAGAAATACGACCTGATCCTGCAAGAAGCGGTTTACGTCAATCCCAAGCACGACATCACCGACAAGGTGATCAAGGCCCTGAACGCGGCCAAATAAGCTATTGCGGGTACATCGCGTGTGGCATTGCGACTAGGCGCCATTGTTGATGCACTCGGAGGGGAACTGCATGGTGACCCCGAGCTGCAGATTGCGGACCTGGCGCCGCTTGAGTCGGCTACACCACAGAGTTTGAGTTTTCTCAGTCATCCCAAATATCAGCAGCAACTCGCGGCATCCAACGCTGCCTGCGTGATCGTCAGCCCGCAGATGCAGGCCCAGGCTGTGGCGCGTGGTGGCTGCATTGTGGTGGAGCAGCCTTATCTGTATTTCGCCCGTGTGACGCAGCTTTGGCGCCGTGCGCATCGGCCGGGTGCGGGGCCGGGTGTCCATCCCAGCGCCATCGTCGACGCCGCAGCCCATGTCGACCCCCTGGCGCGTATCGGTCCGCTGTGCGTGGTCGAGCGTGGTGCACGCATTGGTGCGCACACCGTCCTTGCTTCCCGCGTGACCGTCGGTGAGGACTGCGTGGTGGGCGAGCGTTGCATTCTGCACCCCGGGGTGGTCATCGGGGCCGATGGTTTCGGCTTTGCGCCGAACGGACCGGCCTGGGAAAAGATCGAGCAGCTCGGTGCCGTGCGTATCGGCAACGCTGTCGAGATCGGCGCCAACACCTGCATTGACCGCGGTGCGCTACAGGACACGGTGATCGAGGATGGTGTCAAGCTCGACAACCTGATCCAGATCGGACACAACGTACGCGTCGGGCGCAACACCGCCATGGCCGGTTGCGTCGGCGTGGCTGGCAGCGCCACGATCGGCGAAGGCTGCACCATTGGTGGCGGGGCAGTGGTGCTGGGGCACCTGACCCTGGCCGACGGCGTGCATGTCTCGGCCGCTTCGGTGGTGACGCGCTCCATTCTCAAGCCGGGCCATTACACCGGCATGTTCCCCATCGACGACAATGCGTCCTGGGAAAAAAATGCCGCCACCCTGAAACAGCTGCACGCCTTGCGCGAGCGCGTCAGGGGGCTGGAGCAACAGATCAAAGAAACGAAAAAATCATGATGGATATTCACCAGATTCTCAAGAAACTGCCGCACCGCTATCCCTTCCTGCTGGTCGACCGTGTGCTGGAGGTCGAGAAGGGCAAGCGCATCAAGGCGCTCAAGAACGTCACGATCAATGAGCAGTTTTTCAACGGCCACTTCCCGCACCGGCCGGTCATGCCGGGCGTGCTGATGCTCGAAGCCCTGGCCCAGGCCGCTGCGCTGCTGTCCTTCGAGACGCTGGACAGCGTGCCCGACGACAACACCGTGTACTACTTTGCCGGAATCGACGGCGCGCGTTTCAAGCGTCCGGTGGAGCCGGGCGATCAGTTGATCCTGGATGTCGAGCTCGAACGCATGAAGGCCGGCATCTTCAAGTTCAAGGCCAAGGCCTTGGTGGGCGAGGAGCTGGCGGTGGAGGCGGATCTCATGTGCACCATGCGGAAAATTGCCTGAACGGGGCGACTGCGTGACACTCATCCATTCCACGGCCATTGTCGACAAGCAGGCCGAGCTCGACAGTTCGGTCAGCGTTGGCCCCTACAGCATCATCGGGCCGCACGTGAAGATTGGTGCGGGCACCACGGTGGCCAGCCACGTGGTGATCGAAGGCCACACGACCATCGGCCGCGACAACCGGATCTTCCAGTTCACCTCGCTGGGGTCGATCAACCAGGACAAGAAATACCAGGGCGAGCCTTGCGAGCTGGTGATCGGCGACCGCAACACCATCCGCGAATACAGCACCTACCACATCGGCACCGTGCAAGGTGGCGGCATCACCCGTCTGGGCGATGACAACTGGATGATGGCCTACACCCACCTCGCGCACGATTGCCAGGTGGGCAACCACACCATTTTCGCCAACAACGCGCAGATCGCCGGCCACGTGGAGGTGGGCGACTGGGTGATCCTGGGTGCCTACACCTGTGTGCACCAGTTCGTGCGCATCGGCGCCCATGGCATGACAGCCATGGGTTCGGTGCTGCTGGCCGACCAGCCTCCTTTCGTCATGAGCGAGGGCCATCCGGCGCGCGCGCGCTCCATGAACTTCGAGGGGCTGCGCCGGCGCGGTTTCTCGGCCGACCGCATTGCCGCGGTGAAAGCCATGCACAAGGCGCTGTACCGTGACGGCTTGACGCTGGAGCAGGCGCAGGCGCAGATTGCAGCGCTGGCCCAGCACCACCCTGAGGCGGCTCCCGATGTCGCCATGATGCAGGCCTTCCTGGCGCAAACCACGCCGCAGCGCGGCATCGTCCGTTAACCCATGGCTGCCGTGCCTTCTCCAGCCGCCGCATCGGTGGCTGCTGCGTCTGCCATTGCGTCGCCTCACGTTGCGATGGTGGCCGGTGAAGCTTCCGGCGACCTGCTGGCGGGCCTCCTGCTCGATGGCCTGAAGGCCCGTTGGCCGGGCGTGACGACCGCCGGCATCGGTGGTCTCCAGATGAGCCGCCGCGGCTTCGAGGCCTGGTGGCCGAGCGACAAGCTGGCCGTGCGCGGTTATGTCGAGGTGCTGCGTCATTACCGCGAGATCGTCGGCATCCGCGAACAGTTGAAGCAGCGCTTGCTGCAACAGCGCCCCGATATCTTCATCGGCGTCGATGCACCGGATTTCAACCTCGACCTGGAGCGCGACCTCAAGGCGGCCGGCATCAAGACAGCGCATTTCGTCTGTCCCTCGGTCTGGGCCTGGCGTCCCGAGCGTATCGAGAAGATCCGCCGCAGCGTCGACCATGTGTTGTGCATCTTCCCCTTTGAGGTCGAGCTGCTGGCACGTCACGGCATTGCCGCCACCTACGTTGGCCATCCGCTGGCCAATGTGATTCCGCTGGTCCCTGACCGTACGGCCTCGCGCGCCGCGCTCGGTTTGCAGGCCGATGACACGGTGGTGGCCATCTTGCCGGGCAGCCGGAAATCCGAAATCGAGTACCTGGCTTCCCGGTTTTTCAAGGCTGCAGCCCTTGTGAAACGGGCGCAACCCACTATCAAATTCATAGTGCCTGCCATGCCTGACCTGCAAGCACGGATTGTGCAGGCGGCGCAGGCGGCCGGCATGGCCGCTCAGGTGCAGATCGTGGCCGGCCAGTCGCACACCGTGCTGGCCGCCTGTGACGTGACGCTGATTGCCAGCGGTACGGCAACGCTGGAGGCCGCGCTGTTCAAGCGTCCGATGGTGATTGCCTACAACATGAACTGGCTGTCCTGGCAGATCATGCGCCGCAAGCAGCTGCAGCCCTGGGTCGGCCTGCCCAACATCCTGTGTCGCGACTTCGTCGTGCCCGAGCTGTTGCAGGATGCCGCCACGCCGCAGGCGCTGAGCGACGCCGTGCTGCAGTGGCTGGCCGCGCCTGAGAAAATGGCGGCCTTGCAAGAAAAATTCTCCGCGCTGCATCTGGAACTGCGGCGCGATACCTCCCAACTGGCTGCCGATGCGATCGAGCAAATTCTTCAAGGCTGAACAGGCCACGCTGATGTGGGATACCCCGGGCCTGATCGCCGGGGTGGACGAGGCCGGGCGCGGCCCGCTGGCCGGCCCGGTGGTGGCCGCGGCCGTCATCCTCGACGACCTGAACCCGATCCAGGGCCTGGCCGATTCGAAAAAGCTCTCGCCGGCCCGGCGCGAGAAACTCTACGACGAGATCCGCGCCAAGGCGCTGTGCTGTTCGATTGCCGAGGCCAGCGTGGAGGAAATCGACCAGCTCAACATCCTGCAGGCCACCCTGCTGGCCATGCGCCGTGCCGTCGAGGGCTTGCGCCTCAAGCCCACCAAGGTGCTGGTCGATGGCAACCGGCTGCCGACACTCGACGTCTTGGCCGAAGCCATCGTCAAGGGGGATGCCAAGGTGCCGGCGATCTCCGCCGCCTCGATTCTGGCCAAGGTGCACCGTGACCGCTGGTGTGCGCAGTACCACGAGCAATTTCCGCAGTACGGCTTTGCCGCTCACAAGGGCTACGGCACGGCCGAGCACATCGCGGCGCTGCGCGAACACGGTGCTTGTCCGCAGCATCGCAAGACCTTCGCGCCGGTGTCGGGAGTCCTGCGATGAGTCAGGCCGCCAACGGGCAACACCTCACCTCCAGGGATAACCCGCTGCTCAAGGAGCTGCGCCGCTTGAACGAGGACAGCACGGCCTACCGCAAGCTGGGGCGCTTCTGGGTCGAGGGCGACCATCTGTGCCGCGCCGCGCTGGTACGGGGCTGGCAACCGGCCATTGCCATTTTTTCCGAATCTTTTTGGCCTACAGCGCCCGTGGAACTTGCGCAGGCAGCTATCAAAACCATAGTGATTCCGGACGCGCTGTTTGCCGGCATCAGCGGCCTGGAGTCGCCTGCCGGCATGGGTTATGTGTTCGACCTGCCCGTATCGGCTGCGGTGCAGCCGGGTGTGGCCTCGGTCATTCTGGACCGGGTGCAGGACGCCGGCAACGTCGGCTCCATCCTGCGCAGCGCCGGCGCCTTCGGTTTTCGCCAGGTCATTGCACTCAAGGGCACGGCCGCCCTCTGGAGCCCGAAGGTGTTGCGTGCCGGCATGGGCGCACATTTTGGCCTGCAACTGATCGAAGGTGTCGAGTTGCCTGCGCTCGAGGCCCTGGCCCTGCCCATCATCGTGACCAGCTCGCACCTGGGCGCGCTGATCCAGCAGCAGCGCCTGCCCTGGCCCTGTGCCTGGGCGCTCGGGCACGAAGGGCAGGGCGTGGGTGAGGCGTTGATGGCGCGTGCCGCCCTGTCGGTGCGCATCGGCCAGCCCGGTGGCGAGGAGTCGCTCAACGTGGCGGCCGCGGCGGCCATCTGCCTGCACGCCAGTGCGGTCGCGGCCAGCGCGATCTGATGCCCGTTTTTTGGGCAGACAGAATGCGTGCCGCAAGTCGGAGCGAAGTCGAGGGACATAAGCCCTAGGCTATAATCGACAACTGTTCAGAAATCCAGCCGCCCCAGCGCATTTCAAGCCGAACCCCTCTCAAAAGCAGCAGCCAGGACTCGATTCTTGTGGATGCGTGGGCGCGCCCGTAACCAACGGAGTACCCAGTGCTTTTGTCTCTCAAGGGAACCACCCCCCACGCCATCCTGGCGCTCGCAGACGGCACGGTCTTTCTCGGCAATTCGATCGGTGCCACCGGCACCACCGTCGGCGAAGTGGTGTTCAACACCGCTATCACCGGCTACCAGGAAATCCTCACCGACCCGAGCTACTGCCAGCAGATCGTGACGCTCACGTATCCGCACATCGGCAACTACGGCGTCAACCGTGAAGACATCGAAGCTGACAAGGTCCATGCCGCCGGCCTCATCATCAAGGACCTGCCGCTGCTGGCCTCCAACTTCCGCAGCACCGAGACCCTGTCGCAGTACCTGGTGCGCGAAAAGACCGTGGCGATTGCCAACATCGACACCCGCAAGCTGACGCGCCTGCTGCGCACCAAGGGTGCACAGAACGGCGCCATTGTGGCCCTGGCTGCCGGCCAGGACGTGACGCAGGCCGTCATCGACCAGGCGATTGCCGCCGCCAAGGCGGCACTCAGCATGGCTGGCCAGGACCTGGCCAAGGTCGTGTCGGCTGCCAAGCCTTACGACTGGACCCAAACCGAATGGCAACTGGGTTCGGGCTACGGCACGCAGACCGCACCGAAGTTCCACGTCGTTGCCTACGACTTCGGCGTCAAGAAAAACATCCTGCGCATGCTGGCTGAGCGCGGTTGCAAAGTGACTGTGGTGCCGGCGCAGACGCCGGCGGCCGAAGTGCTCAAGCACAAGCCGGACGGCATCTTCCTCTCCAACGGCCCGGGCGACCCGGAGCCGTGCGACTACGCGATTGCGGCTGCGCGCGAACTGATCGAGACCGGCATCCCGACCTTCGGCATCTGCCTGGGTCACCAGATCATGGCGCTGGCCTCCGGTGCCAAGACCTTCAAGATGAAGTTCGGCCACCACGGCGCCAACCACCCGGTGAAGGACCTCGACAACGGTCGTGTTTCCATCACCAGCCAGAACCACGGTTTTGCCGTGGACGAGAAGTCGCTGCCGGCCAACCTGCGCCCCACGCACTTCAGTCTGTTCGACGGCACGCTGCAGGGCCTGGCCCGCACCGACAAGCCGGCGTTCTGCTTTCAGGGCCACCCGGAAGCCTCGCCCGGCCCACACGACATTGCCTACCTGTTCGACCGCTTCACGGCGCTGATGGAGAAGAAGTAAATGCCCAAGCGTTCAGACATTAAATCGATTCTGATCATCGGCGCTGGCCCGATCATCATCGGCCAAGCCTGCGAGTTCGACTACTCCGGCGTGCAGGCCTGCAAGGCCTTGCGCGAAGAGGGCTACAAGGTCATCCTGATCAACAGCAACCCGGCCACGATCATGACCGACCCGGCCACGGCCGACGTCACCTACATCGAGCCCATCACCTGGCAGACGGTCGAGAAGATCATCGCCAAGGAGCGCCCGGACGCCATCCTGCCGACCATGGGCGGCCAGACCGCGCTGAACTGCGCACTGGATCTGTGGCACCACGGTGTGCTGGAGAAGTACAAGGTCGAACTGATTGGCGCCACGCCCGAAGCCATCGACAAGGCCGAAGACCGCCAGAAGTTCAAGGAAGCCATGACCAAGATCGGTCTGGGCTCGGCGCGCTCCGGCATTGCCCACAGCATGGAAGAAGCCTGGGCTGTGCAGAAGACGGTCGGTTTCCCCACCGTCATCCGCCCCAGCTTCACGCTCGGCGGCACCGGCGGCGGCATTGCCTACAACGCCGAAGAGTTCGAGATCATCTGCAAGCGCGGCCTGGAAGCCTCGCCCACCAACGAGCTGCTGATCGAAGAGTCGCTGCTCGGCTGGAAAGAGTACGAGATGGAAGTCGTGCGCGACAAGGCCGACAACTGCATCATCATCTGCTCGATCGAAAACCTCGACCCGATGGGCGTGCACACCGGCGACTCCATCACCGTGGCACCGGCCCAGACGCTGACCGACAAGGAATACCAGATCATGCGCAACGCCTCGCTGGCGGTGCTGCGCGAGATCGGTGTCGACACCGGCGGCTCCAACGTGCAGTTCTCGGTCAACCCGGCCGACGGCCGCATGATCGTGATCGAGATGAACCCGCGCGTCAGCCGCTCCTCGGCACTGGCCTCCAAGGCCACCGGTTTCCCGATCGCCAAGGTCGCGGCCAAGCTGGCCGTGGGCTACACGCTCGACGAGTTGCGCAACGAGATCACTGGCGGCGCCACGCCGGCGTCCTTCGAACCCTCGATCGACTACGTGGTGACCAAGATCCCGCGTTTTGCCTTCGAGAAGTTCCCCACCGCCGACAGCCACCTGACGACCCAGATGAAATCGGTCGGCGAGGTCATGGCCATGGGCCGCACCTTCCAGGAGTCGTTCCAGAAAGCCTTGCGCGGCCTTGAAGTCGGTGTCGATGGCATGAACGAGAAGACGCAGGACCGCGAGGTGCTGGAGAAGGAACTGGGCGAGCCCGGTCCTGAGCGCATCTGGTACGTGGGCGACGCGTTTGCCATGGGCCTGTCGGTGGACGAGGTCTACGACCTGACCAAGATCGACAAATGGTTCCTGGTGCAGATCGAGGAGATCGTGAAGATCGAACTCGACCTGGACAAGCTGGCAGAAGAGAAGGACGACAAGGCCCTGGCGGCGCTCGACGCCGTTACGCTGCGCACACTCAAGAAGAAGGGTTTCTCCGATCGTCGCCTGGCCAAGCTGCTCAAGACGAGTGAGAAGGCCGTGCGCGACCAGCGCCGTGCGCTCAAGGTGCGCCCGGTCTACAAGCGCGTCGACACCTGCGCGGCCGAGTTCGCCACCAACACCGCCTACATGTACTCGAGCTACGAGGACGAGTGCGAGGCCGAACCGACCAACAAGAAAAAGATCATGGTGCTCGGCGGCGGCCCCAACCGCATCGGCCAGGGCATCGAGTTCGACTACTGCTGCGTCCATGCCGCGCTCGCCATGCGCGAAGACGGCTATGAGACCATCATGGTCAACTGCAACCCCGAGACCGTGTCCACCGACTACGACACCTCCGACCGCCTGTACTTCGAGCCGCTGACGCTGGAAGACGTGCTGGAGATTGTCGACAAGGAAAAACCGACCGGTGTGATCGTGCAGTACGGCGGCCAGACGCCGCTGAAACTGGCGCTCGGCCTGGAGGCTGAAGGCGTGCCGATCATCGGCACCTCGCCCGACATGATCGACGCCGCCGAAGACCGCGAGCGTTTCCAGAAACTGCTGCACGACCTCGGTCTGCGCCAGCCGCCCAACGCCACCGCCCGCACCGAGCCGGAAGCGCTGGAGAAGGCCGCTGCGCTGGGCTACCCGCTGGTGGTGCGCCCGAGCTACGTGCTCGGCGGCCGTGCCATGGAAATCGTGCACGAGCAGCGCGACCTGGAGCGTTACATGCGCGAGGCGGTCAAGGTCAGCAACGATTCGCCGGTGCTGCTGGACCGTTTCCTGAACGACGCCATCGAATGCGATGTGGATTGCCTGCGCGACCCGGAAGGCAAGACCTTCATCGGCGGCGTGATGGAGCACATCGAGCAGGCCGGCGTGCACAGCGGCGACTCCGCCTGCTCGCTGCCGCCCTACAGCCTGAGCGCCGAAACGGTGACCGAGATCAAGCGCCAGACCGCCGCCATGGCCGCCTCGCTGAACGTGGTGGGCCTGATGAACGTGCAGTTCGCCATCCAGCATGTGGATGGCAAGGACGTGATCTTCGTGCTCGAAGTGAACCCGCGCGCCTCGCGCACGGTGCCCTTCGTCTCCAAGGCCACCGGCATCCAGCTGGCCAAGGTGGCCGCGCGCTGCATGGCCGGCCAGACGCTCAAGCAGCAGGGCATCACGCAGGAAGTGACGCCGCCGTACTTCAGCGTCAAGGAAGCCGTGTTCCCCTTCGTCAAGTTCCCCGGTGTGGACACCATTCTCGGCCCCGAGATGAAGTCCACCGGTGAGGTGATGGGCGTGGGCAAGACCTTCGGCGAAGCCTTCGTCAAGTCGCAGCTCGGCGCCGGCACCAAGCTGCCGCGTGCAGGCACGGTGTTCATCTCGGTCAAGCAGAGCGACAAGCCGCGTGCGGTCGAGGTGGTGCGTGGCCTGCTGGCCCAGGGTTTCAAGGTCGTGGCCACCAAGGGCACGGCGGCCGCCATCCAGGCCGCCGGCCTGGAATGCACGGTCGTCAACAAGGTGACGGAAGGCCGCCCCAACGTCGTGGACATGATCAAGAACGAGGAAATCGCGCTGGTCATCAACACGGTGGAGGAGCGCCGCAACGCGATCGTCGATTCGCGCCACATCCGCACCTCGGCCCTGCTGGGCCGCGTGACCACCTTCACCACCATTGCCGGCGCGGAAGCGGCGGTGGAAGGCATGAAGTACATGGACCAGCTGGACGTGATTTCAGTGCAGGAAATGCACGCCCAACTGGCATAAGTCGGATGCTCTGCGCGGGTTTTAGCTGCGCGCGGTGAGTTTTTGCGGGATGAGCTGCAAGGCGCAAAACCCAAGGCAAGCCTGAACGGCTTGCCTGGTTTTGTAACGCCGCAGATCGCCCGCAAAATCACACCCCTTCGGGTTCGAACCAAATCGGGCCTTTGCCCACCAAACCCCTTGCGTGTGCTGCCGGCACACGCTGCGTGGTCTTGGCGGCCAAATCATCCCGTTTTGGTTCGAACGCGCGCTGCTAAAATTCGCGTAGAGCATCCCCGAACCTGCCGGGGGCAGGCTGGCGTCAGGCGCCGGTCTGCCCCCTTTACTTTTAATCCCGATAAATCAGAGACATGGCCACCATTCCGATTACCATCCGCGGCGCAGAGAAGCTCAAGGCTGAGTTGCACCGGCTCAAGACGGTGGACCGTCCCGCGGTGATCAACGCCATTGCCGAAGCGCGCGCCCAGGGTGACCTGAGCGAAAACGCCGAATACGACGCTGCCAAGGACCGCCAGGGTTTCATCGAAGGTCGCATCCAGGAAATCGAGGGCAAGCTGTCGGCGGCCCAGATCATCGACCCGTCGGCCGTGGACGCCGGCGGCAAGGTGGTGTTCGGCGCCACGGTGGAACTGGAGGACGAGTCGACCGGTGATGCCGTCAAGTACCAGATCGTGGGCGAGGACGAGGCCGACATCAAGCTCGGCCTGATCAACATCAGCAGCCCCATCGCCCGCGCCCTTATCGGCAAGGAAGAGGGCGACACCGCCGAGGTGCAGGCACCCGGCGGCATCAAACGCTACGAGATCGTGGCGGTCAGTTACCTCTGAACGCCATGTCGCTCACAGCTCGCCTGCGTCTGCTGCGTGAATTGGCCCCGGCCTGGCTGGCGGCCTTGTGGTGGGGTAGCCTGAGCACCATCGGTTTTCTGGTGGTGCCCATGCTGTTCGTCTATCTGCCGACGCCGGCCATGGCCGGGAGCATGGCCGCCAAGCTGTTTACCGCGCAGACCTGGGTGTCGTTGAACTGCGGCCTGTTGCTGCTGCTGTTTTTAAGGCCAAATCAGGCTGATGGCCAAACCAGAACTGGACGAGTAGCTATCATTTTCATAGTGGCCGGCATGCTGCTGGCGCTGCTGTCCGAGTTCGCTGTCGCCCCGCGCATCGTGGCGCGCGAGAATCTGGCGCTGTGGCACCGGGTGGGCAGTGGCTTGTACCTGTTGCAGTGGCTGTGTGCCGGTGCGGCCTTCTGGCGGCTGGCAGCCTCCAGCCGCCGTGCTCAGGTCTGACTGCGTTTCTTGACGCTGGTCTGTTTTTTCGGTTTGGCGCGCTTCACCGTGCCGCCGGCGGTCAGGCGCTGGTTGCCCAGTACACGCAGCATCTTGACTTCGGGGCGCTGGCCGCCACGTTTGCTGAACTTGAGCACCTTGACGTCGCGCGGGCCGGGCATGCGGTCCTCGTCTTCGGCACGCACTTTCTCCGGCTTGGGACGCCACAGCACCAGCAGCTTGCCGATGTGCTGGATCGGCGCGGCATTGAGCTCGTCGGCCAGCGTCTGGAACATGGTTTCCCGCTCGGTACGGTCGTCGTTGAAGACGCGCACCTTGATCAGGCCATGGGCCTTGAGTGCGGCATCGGTTTCTTTTTTGACGGCGGCGGTCAGGCCGTCGCCGCCGATCATCACGACCGGATCGAGATGATGGGCCTCGGCGCGGAATTCCTTGCGCTGGGCGGGAGTGAGTTGAATCGCTGGCATACCAGTATTATCCGCGGTAAGCAGCGGGATCGCACAGTTTGAGGCGCTGAAAGAGCAAATGAAAGTCAAAACCAAGAGCAAGAAGGTCAACAAGGCGTGGCTCAACGACCACGTCAACGACACCTACGTCAAGTTGGCGCAGAAGGAAGGCTACCGTGCGCGCGCGGCCTACAAGCTCAAGGAGATCGACGAAACGCTGCACCTGATCAAGCCGGGCCATCTGGTGGTCGATCTGGGTTCCGCGCCTGGCGCCTGGAGCCAGTACGTGCGGCGCCGGCTGGCGCCCGGCGGCGCGGCGGTAGGGGAGCTCAAGGGCGCCATCATCGCGCTGGACCTTTTGCCGATGGATCCGATCGAAGGCGTGCAGTTTTTGCAAGGTGATTTCCGTGAGCCTGAAGTGCTGACACAGCTGGAACAGCTCATGCAAGGCCAACAGGCCGATGTGGTGGTGTCGGATATGGCGTCCAATCTGTCGGGCATCGAGTCGGCCGATGCCGCTCGCATGGAGTACCTGATTGAGTTGGCCGTCGATTTTTGCCAGAACCACCTCAAACCCGAGGGCGCGCTGGTGGCCAAGGTGTTCCATGGCAGCGGCTACAACACGGTGCTGGGCCTGTTCAAGGACACGTTCCGGATCGTGAAAACGATCAAACCCAAGGCCTCGCGTGACCGTTCATCTGAAAACTTTCTGGTCGGTATCGGTCTTAAACAAGCTGCCAATGGGCAGGAAAGTCAGCCCTGAAACCAGCAAGCGACCGGACAGGGTCCTGAAAACCCTTGCGGCGCCAATGGCTGAAACAGAGAAAATCAATCGGCCCGTGGCTTGAAAGGCCTAAAATGACACTCAGATATGGGTTTCCCCAAGCTTGCCGATCAAGCTTGTCTATTGGAGCTGCACTTGAATAATCAGTGGTTCTCGAAAGTCGCCGTCTGGCTCGTTATTGCCTTGGTGCTGTTTACCGTCTTCAAACAGTTTGATGTACGGGGTTCGGGCGGAGCGGGTTCGCTCGCCTATTCCGACTTCCTGGAGGAAGTGCGCAGCAAGCGCATCAAGAGCGCCGTGATCCAGGAAGGCCAGGGCGGCACGGAGATCGTGGCCCTCACGACCGACGACCGCAAGGTGCGCACCACCGCCACCTATCTGGACCGTGGTCTGGTCGGTGACCTGATTGCCAACGGCGTCAAGTTCGACGTCAAGCCGCGCGAAGAGGGTTCCCTGCTCATGACCCTGCTGGTCAGCTGGGGCCCCATGTTGCTGCTGATCGGTGTCTGGATCTACTTCATGCGCCAGATGCAGGGCGGCGGCAAAGGCGGCGCCTTCAGCTTCGGCAAGAGCAAGGCGCGCATGCTCGACGAGAACAACAACCAGGTCACCTTTGCCGACGTTGCCGGCTGCGACGAAGCCAAGGAAGAGGTGAAGGAAGTCGTGGACTTCCTGAAAGACCCGCAGAAATTCCAGAAACTCGGCGGCCGCATCCCGCGCGGCCTGCTGCTGGTCGGCCCGCCGGGCACCGGCAAGACCTTGCTGGCCAAGGGCATTGCCGGTGAAGCCAAGGTGCCGTTCTTCAGCATCTCCGGTTCCGATTTCGTCGAGATGTTCGTCGGTGTCGGTGCCGCGCGCGTGCGCGACATGTTCGAGAACGCCAAGAAGAACGCCCCCTGCATCATCTTCATCGACGAAATCGACGCCGTCGGCCGCCAGCGCGGCGCCGGCCTTGGTGGCGGCAACGACGAGCGCGAACAGACCCTCAACCAGATGCTGGTCGAGATGGACGGCTTCGAGACCAACCTGGGTGTGATCGTGGTCGCGGCCACCAACCGCCCGGACATCCTGGACGCCGCCTTGCTGCGCCCGGGCCGCTTCGACCGCCAGGTCTACGTCACGCTGCCCGACATCCGTGGCCGCGAGCAGATCCTGAACGTGCACATGCGCAAGATCCCGATCGGCCAGGACGTCAACGCCGCCATCATCGCGCGCGGTACGCCCGGCATGAGCGGCGCCGATCTGGCCAACCTGTGCAACGAGGCTGCGCTGATGGCGGCACGCCGCAATGCGCGCGTGGTCGAGATGCAGGACTTCGAGAAGGCCAAGGACAAGATCCTCATGGGCCCGGAGCGCAAGAGCATGGTCATGCCGGAAGAGGAGCGCCGCAACACGGCCTACCACGAGTCCGGCCACGCCCTGATCGGCAAGCTGCTGCCCAAATGCGATCCGGTGCACAAGGTCACTATCATCCCGCGCGGCCGCGCGCTGGGTGTGACCATGAGCCTGCCCGAGAAGGACCGCTACAGCTACGACCGCGAGTACATGCTGAACCAGATCAGCATGCTGTTCGGTGGCCGCATCGCCGAAGAGGTGTTCATGAACCAGATGACCACCGGCGCTTCCAACGACTTCGAGCGTGCCACCCACATTGCCCGTGACATGGTGATGCGCTACGGCATGACCGACGCGCTGGGCCCGATGGTCTACGCCGAGAACGAGGGCGAGGTCTTCCTCGGCCGCTCGGTCACCAAGACCACCAACATCAGCGAACAGACCATGCAGAAGGTCGACGCCGAGGTGCGCCGCATCATCGACGAGCAGTACAGCCTGGCGCGCAAACTGATCGAGGACAACTCGGACAAGATGCACGCCATGGCCAAGGCCCTGCTGGAGTGGGAAACCATTGACACCGAGCAACTGGACGCCATCATGGCCGGCAAGGAGCCGCAGCCGCCCAAGGACTGGACGCCGCGCACCCCGAGTTCCGGCGGTGGCGACGCCGGCGGCCCTCCGGCGGTGAAAACCGATCCGTCGCCGACGGCGGCTTGAGATCACTGCAAGTTTGCAAAACGGGGCTCACTGCCCCGTTTTGCTTTGTGTTCAGCCTGGATTGACACTTTCATGATCTGGTTAACATCCCGTTTCGCCATCGACCTGTCCCGGCCGCAGGTGATGGGCATCGTCAATGTCACCCCCGACTCCTTTTCCGACGGCGGCCAACATGCCTCCACCGCTGCCGCGCTGGCGCATTGCGAGCAGCTGCTGAAGGAAGGTGCCGACATCCTGGATATCGGCGGCGAATCGACCCGCCCCGGCGCGCCGCCAGTGCCGCTGGACGAGGAGCTGGCGCGCGTGCTGCCGGTGGTGCGCGCGGCCGCGACGCTGGGTGTGCCGATCTCGGTCGACACCTACAAACCGCAGGTCATGCAGGCGGTGCTGGACCTGGGAGCCGACATCATCAACGACATCTGGGCCTTGCGCTGGCGCGACCCGGCCGACCCGCTGGACGGCCGCCAGGTGGTGGCGCAGCACCCGCGCTGCGGCGTGTGCCTGATGCACATGCACCGCGAGCCGCAGACCATGCAGGTGGTGCCGATGGACGGGGACGTGGTGCCGCAGGTGCTCTCATTTTTAGAGCGCCTGGCGCAGGATCTGCAAGGGCTGGGGGTCGAAAAGACCCGTATCGTGCTGGACCCCGGCATTGGTTTCGGCAAGACGGTGGCGCAGAACTTCGCGCTGCTGGCGCGGCAGGGTGAACTGCTGGCGGCCGGTTATCCCTTGCTGGCCGGCTGGTCGCGCAAGTCGTCGATCGGTGCCGTCGCCAGCCCGCCACCGGGCACGGTGCTACCGGCCGGCATGCACGAGCGTTTGGTGCCCAGCGTGGCGGCAGCGCTGCTGGCGGTGGAGCGCGGCGCAGCCGTCGTGCGGGTGCACGACGTGCTGGCCACGGTGCAGGCACTGAAGGTGCTGGACGCTATAAAATGAATAGCGTCTGGCGCATGGACCACAAGGACAGAGATCAAAAATGAGCAGAAAATTTTTCGGCACCGACGGCATCCGCGGCACCGTAGGCCAGTCGCCCATCACCCCTGATTTCGTGTTGCGCCTGGCGCATGCGGTGGGCCGCGTGCTCAAGCGTAGCGAGGCGCGCCCGCTGGTGCTCATCGGCAAGGACACCCGCATCTCGGGTTACATGCTGGAAAGCGCGCTGGAGTCGGGCTTCAATTCGGCCGGCGTCGACGTCATGCTGCTCGGCCCGCTGCCCACGCCCGGCGTGGCGTATCTGACGCGCGCCCAGCGTGCCTCGCTCGGTGTGGTCATCAGCGCCAGCCACAACGCCTATGCGGACAACGGCATCAAGTTCTTCAGCGCCCAGGGCACCAAGCTGACGGACGAATGGGAACTGGCCGTGGAGGCCGCCCTGGACGAGCCGCCGGTGTGGGTAGAGTCTGCGGCCCTGGGCAAGGCCCGGCGTCTCGACGATGCAGCCGGGCGTTACATCGAGTTCTGCAAGAGCACCTTCGCCAACGACCTCACGCTCAAGGGGCTCAAGATCGTGGTCGATGCCGCCCACGGCGCGGCCTACCAGATTGCGCCCAAGGTGTTCCACGAGCTGGGCGCCGAGGTGGTGGCCATCGGCTGTGCACCGGACGGCCTCAACATCAACCACGAGGTCGGCGCTACCCATACCGAGGCGCTGGTGGCGGCGGTCAAGGCCCACCATGCCGACTACGGCGTGGCGCTCGATGGCGATGCCGACCGCCTGATGATGGTTGACGCTTCCGGCCGCCTGTTCAACGGCGACGAGCTGCTGTACCTGATGGCGGACGAGCGGATCGGGCGCGACGAGAACGTCCCCGGTGTGGTCGGCACGCTCATGACCAATATGGCGGTGGAAGTGGCGTTCAAAAAACGCGGCGTGCAGTTCGTGCGCGCCAAGGTGGGCGACCGTTATGTGCTGGAAGAGCTGCACAAGCACCAGTGGCTGCTCGGCGGCGAAGGCTCGGGCCACCTGCTGGCGCTGGACAAGCACACCACCGGCGACGGCCTGGTCTCTGCGCTGCAGGTGCTGCAGACCTGTGTGCGCAGCGGGCGCAGCATGGCGCAACTGCTGGCCGACGTGACGCTGTTCCCGCAGACCCTGATCAACGTGCGCCTGCAACCGGGGCAGGACTGGAAGGCCAACATGCGTCTGGCCGAAGAGACCAAGGCGGTGGAAGCCGAGCTGGGTGACCACGGCCGGGTGCTGATTCGGGCCAGCGGCACCGAGCCGTTGGTGCGGGTGATGGTGGAGGCGCGCGATGCGGCGCAGGCGCAGGCGTGTGCCGAGCGGTTGGCGCAGACGCTCAGGGACTGAACGGCGTCTGACTGACCGATACCCGACGGCGCTTTTCGGACTATATCAAGTTGAAGCCCGCAACCATGAGTACTTGGCTTGATGACATTTCCCTGGCGCTTGCCAACCTTGGCGGCATAGCCCACTACGACACTCTGTATCTGGAAGTTAAGAAGGTTCGATCAGGAACTTTGCCGGGAAGTTGGAAACAGATCATTCAGCGCACCATACAGGATCACTCGTCAGATTCAGATGGCTTTAGAGGCAACAACGTTTTTTATCCTGTCAAAGGAATTGGCTCTGGAGTTTGGGGACTTCGCTCACATCTGCTTCCAACTCCAGCTGCGTCAGATATAGAGCCACCGAGCGCGCCGGATCGACTTCTGATCGAAACCTACCGCGTCTTACGTGACACCGAGCTTGCTCGAAAGATCAAGGCACTTCACAAGAACATCTGTCAGTTATGTGGCCAGACCGTAACCCTGAGAGATGGAGAAACCTACGCGGAGGCACATCACATCAAGCCTCTTGGAAATCCGCACAATGGCCCCGATGTCGCAGAGAATATTGTTGTTCTTTGCCCGAATCATCACGTCATGCTTGACTACGGAGCAATTCCTTTAGAGGCCAAGAACCTTCGTTCTATTCAAGGGCACGTAATTGGTAGCGCGTATATCGCCTACCACAACGAACATGTATTGAATCGCGGTGGACTTTGATCTGCTTGCGTCGTAAGGACGCTGCACGAGAAGCTGCGCAGGTTGACGAGTTGAGCATTCGCGCGGTATTAAACCCGCCGCCCTTGCGCATCCACCACCGCTTCACCATCTTCCTTGCTGAACGCCCCCTGTTGCGGCTGCGGCAGGATGTCCAGCACCAGCTCGGCCGGCCGGCACAGCCGAGTGCCCAGCGGCGTCATCACCAGCGGGCGGTTGATCAGGATCGGGTGGGCCAGCATGGCGGTGATCAGTTCTTCGTCCGTGCGCGCCGGATCGAGCAGACCAAGTTCGCTGCACAGCGCTTCCTTGCTGCGCAGGACTTCGCGCACCGACAGGCCGCTGGCCGCGATCAGGGTCAGCAACTGCTCGCGTGTCGGTGGCGTCTTCAGGTACTCGATGACGGTGGGCTCCACGCCGCTGTTGCGGATCAGGGCCAGGGTGTTGCGCGAGGTGCCGCACTTGGGGTTGTGGAAGATCGTGATGGTGTTCATGGCGTGATGGCTCCCATGGTTCTGTTTGCAGATGCCTGGTTGGCGCGCTGCTTCAGCAGCAGGCCTTGGCACCGTTGGCGACCTGGCCGGCCGTCGGTGCGCAGCAGCCGCTGCTGGCTTTGTCGATTGCTACAGTTTCAGGAGCTTTCGGCGCACAGCAGGCGGGCGCCTGGGCCTGATTTGGCTCAGAACTTTTCTGGCTGAACACCGGGATGTTGTCCAGCGTGTGGAACTGTTCCCAGGCAATGCCTTGTGGGTCAGTGACCCAATACTTGTCGCTGCGGGCATAACAACAGGTGGTTTTGCCTTCGTCGAGCAGGGCCATGTCGGCCTGGGCAGCCTGCGCCTTGAGGGCCTGCAGATCTTCGCTCGACTCCACCTGGATGCCCAGGTGGTCGACGCCGGGCTTGTCGCCACGGGTGGAGATGGCGAAGTTCACCGGCGGGTCCTGCAGCATCCACTTGGCGTAATCGCCTTCGGTGCGGGCCGGGGCCTGGTTGAACAGGGCGGAGTAGAAGGCGATGTTCTGGGCCAGGTTGTCGACGTGGACATGAACGTGAAAGCGTTTCATGAGGGCTCCTTGAGAAATGGGGGAGGGGAAATCAGCAGGCGGCGCAGACGGTTTTTTTCTTGCGCTTGGGGGTCACCTCGCAGGCCGCGCCCTGGCAGCAGTGCTCGGTGAGGTAACCCAGCAGGGCATCCATCTGCCCGAAATTGGCGCGGTAGACCAGGTAGCGGCCATTGGGCTCGCTGCTGACCAGACCGGCGTTGGCCAACTCCTTGAGGTGGAAGGACAGGGCGCTCGGACTCACGCCCAGCGTTTCCGCCAGTGCGCCGGGTGTTTGCCCCTCCGGGCCGGCCCCCACCAGTGCGCGGAAGGCGCGCAGGCGCTGAGCCTGAGCCAAAGCCGCCAGTGACTTGATGGCGTCGGATTCCTGCCTGGCGATGGTTTTCATATTTCAATGATAGTTGAAATATTGAAATGATGCAAACCGGTGCTATGACCGGGGTCCGTGTCATGTTTCTGACATGTTTCTGCCATGAAGACGTCACAGGGGGCTTCCACACTGACGCCATGGCAGATCACACACAAGGGAAGAACATGGGTCAGGGATACGGTGAAAAGTTTGAAGCGGGTGAAGGCGTCAACCACAGCGCCAATGCCCATATCGGCATGGTGGATGCCGCACGGCGCGAGGTGTTCAAGTGCACGGCGGCGGCGGTGGCCATGCTGGTGGGCTCGCACGCGTTGGGTGCCACCGTGGCCCGCGGCAAACCGCTGGGTTTCACCGAGGTGCCGGTGTCATCGGTCGACGTACTGAATGTGCCGCGCGAGTACGAAGCCCAGGTGCTCTACCGCTGGGGCGATGCGGTGGGTGCCAAGGCCGGTTCGCCGGTCTTCAAGGCCGATGCCTCCAACAGCTGGGAAGAGCAGGCCCTGCAGGCCGGCATGCACCACGACGGCATGGCTTTTTTTCCGATCGACGGCAATCCGCGCCACGGCCTGCTGGCCATCAACCATGAATACACCGATGACGGGCTGCTGCATGCCGACGGCATGAAGACCTGGAACGCCGACAAGGTGCGCAAGTCGCAGGCCGCCCACGGCGTGAGCGTGATCGAGATCATCGAACGCCAGGGCCAGTGGCGTGTGATGCCGGGTTCGCGTTATGCACGCCGCATCACCGGCAACACGCCGATGGCCGTCAGCGGCCCGGCGCGCGGCCATGCGCTGCTGAAGACAGCGGCCGACCCCGCCGGCACCCGCGTGTTGGGTACGCTGAACAATTGCGCTGCCGGCCGCACGCCCTGGGGCACCTACCTGACCTGCGAGGAAAACTGGAACGGTTATTTCTCGTCGCAAGAAAAACCGAACGCCGACGAGCAGCGCTACGGCCTGCGCCACAAGGGCTGGGGCTACCGCTGGCATGAGTTCGACGAGCGTTTCGATGCAACCAAGCACCCCAACGAGCCGCACCGTTTCGGCTGGGTGGTGGAGATCGACCCGATGGACCCGACGCAGACCCCCATCAAGCGCACGGCGCTGGGGCGCATCAAGCATGAAGGCGCCACCACTACCTTGACGAAGGATGGCCACGCCGTGGTCTACATGGGTGACGACGAGCGTTTCGAGTACATCTACAAATTCGTGTCGCGCGACAAGGTGCGCCCCGGTGGTTATGCCGCCAACAAGGACCTGCTCGACCACGGCACGCTGTACGTGGCGCGCTTCGATGCCCGCGGTTACGGCCGCTGGATTGCGCTGGTGCATGGCGAGAACGGCCTGACGGCCGCGCAAGGTTTTGCCGACCAGGGCGAGGTGCTGATCAAGACGCGCCAGGCCGCCGATACCGTGGGCGCGACCAAGATGGACCGCCCCGAGTGGATTGCGGTGCATCCCCACACCGGTGAGGTGTTTGCCACGCTCACCAACAACAGCCAACGCGGTCAGCCTGGGCGCGAGGTGGACGATGCCAACCCGCGGCCCGACAACATCATGGGTCACATCATTCGCTGGCGCGAAGGCCAAGGTGGCAGCGGCGATGCGGCGGCCACCGAATTCCGCTGGATGCACTTCGCTTTGGCCGGTGACCCGAATGCCGAGAAACCGGAGCACCGCGGCAATATCCAGGGCGACATCTACGGCAGCCCTGACGGCCTGGCCTTCGATGACAGCGGCCTGCTCTGGATCCAGACCGACATTTCCACGTCTGTCATGAACAAGGGCGCCTACAAGAGCATCGGCAACAACATGATGCTGTGCGCCGACCCGGCCACGGGCGAGACCAAACGTTTCCTGACCGGCCCGGCCGGCTGCGAGATCACCGGCATTGCCTTCACGCCGGATCGCCGTTTCATGTTCGTCAATGTGCAGCACCCGGGCGAGACCGCCAGCGAACGTAGCGATCCGGCCAAGCCGCAGGCGGTCAGCCACTGGCCGGACGGGCCGGCCGGCGGCCGGCCGCGCTCGGCGACCGTCGTCATCCGCCGCAAGGACGGCGGCGTCGTCGGCACCTAGAACACTTACTGGCCCCGTTTCCCCGGGGCTTTTTTTTAACCAGACATTCATAGAACGCAAGGAGTACACGATGAAAGAACTACCGAACCCGACCTTCCCGCTGTCGCCCGCCGTCATGCCCAGGGGGTCGCTTCACCGACCTGATCAGCAAACCCTTGGCTCGGATCGCCAGCCAGTCGCGCCTGCTGGGCGCGGCGGCATTGAAGTGGCGTGGGCCCAGCACCTGGACGAAGTCCGGGCGGCGCAGCGGCTGAGGTACCAGATCTTCGCCGGCGAGATGGGCGCGCGCCTCAGCACCGACGTGCCGGGCCATGACATCGACCTGTTCGACGACTACTGCGAACACCTGCTGGTGCGTGACCAGGCCACGCGCGAGGTGATCGGCACCTACCGCGTGCTGACGCCGGCCCAGGCCAAGCGCATCGGCAGCACCTACAGCGACCTGGAATTCGATCTGACGCGCCTGCGCATGCTGCGCGAACGCATGGTCGAACTCGGCCGCAGCTGCGTGCACCCGGAGCACCGCCACGGCGGCGTGATCATGGCGCTGTGGGGCGCGCTGGGCGAGTTCATGGTGCGCAACCAGCTCGACACCATGATCGGCTGCGCCAGCATTCCGATGCTGCACAACGGTGTGCTCAGCGGTGATGTGGCGGCCAGCATCTGGAAGCAGCTCAAGGAAACGCATCTGGCATCGATCGAATACCACGTGCGGCCGCGCCTGCCGCTGCCGGTCGAGGAACTCAATGGCGATCTGCAGGTCGAGCCGCCGGCGTTGATCAAGGGTTATCTGCGCCTGGGCACCAAGGTGCTGGGCGCGCCGGCCTGGGACCCGGACTTCAACAGCGCCGACCTGCCGATGCTGATGCGCCTGCAGGACCTGCCGGCACGCTACCGCAAGCACTTCCTCGGCACCTGATGAAGAAGACCTTCGACCCGCTGAACCCGTGGCTGGCCGGCCTGGCGCCGCACGAGGATGGTGCCGACGACGAGGCGCGTGCGCACCACGGTCGCCTGCGTGCCATCTTCATCTCCGACCTGCACCTGGGCACGCCCGGCTGCCAGGCCAGCGAGTTGCTGTCCTTCCTCAAGGCCCATCCGAGCGACTACCTGTATCTGGTCGGCGACATCGTCGATGGCTGGCAGCTGCGCCGGCGCTGGTACTGGCCGCAGGCGCACAACGACGTGGTGCAGAAGCTGCTGCGTCGGGCCCGCAAGGGCTGTCGCATCGTCTACGTGCCGGGCAACCATGACGAATTTGCGCGCGGTTTCATCGGCCACCAATTCGGCGGCATCGAGGTGGTGGAGGATGCGGTGCACGTCACCAGCGACGGCCGCCGGCTCTGGGTCATGCACGGCGACTACTTCGACGGCGTGATCCAGTGCGCCAAGTGGCTGGCGTACGTGGGCGACAACCTGTACGAGTTCACGCTCAAGCTCAACCGCTACCTGAACCGCCTGCGTGCCAGGTTCGGGTTGCCGTACTGGTCGCTCTCGGCCTACCTCAAGCACAAGGTCAAGAAAGCGCTGAACTACGTCACCGATTTCGAGGTGGCGGTGGCCAACGAGGCGCGACGGCTGGGCCACCAGGGCGTGGTGTGTGGCCATATCCACCGCGCCGAGATGCGTGACATCGACGGCATCCTCTATTGCAACGACGGCGACTGGGTCGAGAGCCGCACCGCCCTGGTCGAACACCTGGACGGCCGGCTGGAATTGCTGCACTGGGGTGCGACGCAGGCCGTGCCGGTTTCAAAATCAGCAGCAAGGACGGTCTCCGCATGAAGATTGCTTTGATCACGGATGCCTGGTTGCCCCAGGTCAATGGCGTGGTGACGACGCTGGTGGAACTGGTGCGCGAAGTCGAGCATGCCGGGCACCAGGTCGAAGTCGTTCACCCGGGGTTGTTCCGCACCCGGCCCTGTCCCGGTTATCCCGGCATCGATCTGGTGGTGCGCCCGGGCAAGAGCTTGCACGCACAGCTCGATGCGCTGGCGTCGCACGCCATCCACATTGCCACCGAGGGGCCGCTGGGCTGGGCGGCGCGCGCTTACTGCCTCAAGCGGGGCCTGGCGTTCACCACGGCGTTCCATACCAAGTTTCCGGAAATCCTGAACGCGGCGCTCAAGGTGCCGCATGCCTGGGGCTACGCCCTGTTCCGGCATTTCCACAAGCCCTCATCGGGCGTGATGGTGCCGACCCAGGGCGTGCTGCGCATGCTGGCGCAACGCGGGTTCCGGCAGCTGCGCGGCTGGACCCATGGCGTGGACATGCGCCTGTTCCCATACCACGAGGAAGTGCAGCTGCACCCGGCGCTGGGGGTGCTGGCGCGGCCGGTGTCGCTGTTTGTCGGCCGGGTGTCCTACGAAAAGAACATCGAGGCCTTCCTGCAGCTCGACGTGCCGGGCACCAAGATCGTCTGTGGTGTCGGCCCGCTGGAAGCTTCGCTCAAGGCGCGTTATCCGCAGGTGCGCTGGCTTGGCATCCTGCCGCGCGAGGAACTGGCCCGCGTGTACGCGGCGGCCGACCTGTTCGTCATGCCCAGCAAATCGGAGACCTTCGGTCTGGTGATGCTGGAGGCCATGGCCAGCGGCACGCCGGTGGCGGCCTATCCGGTCGACGGGCCGCTGGAGGTGCTGGGCGATGGTGCGGGCCGCACGGCCGGGGGTATCCTCGACATGGACCTGAAACGTGCCTGGCATCGGGCGCTGGCTGTGCCGCGCCATGAAGCGCGGGCGCGGGCGCTGGAATTCAGCTGGGCGCAGGCCAGCCGGCTGTTTCTGGACCATCTGGTGCCGGCCCGGCAGGAGCGCGACAATCAATATGCGGCGGCAGAAATGTGACAGTGTCACGCCATTGTCATCAAACCCGTCAAGAATTTGCCATCAAAGTGTCAAAACCTGTGTGGATCCGATGTTGTCTCCCGTGATTGAACCGAAGTCGAGTGCTGCACCGAAGATGCTGGCCCTGCTGGATCGGGACCATAGCATCCTGGCTTTCAACCAGCGTGTCTTCGACTGGGCCTGCCGCAGTGATGTGCCCTTGCTGGAGCGCCTGCGTTACCTGTGCATTGTTTCGTCTAATCTGGACGAATTCTTCGAGGTGCGGGCCGAACCCCACCTGAGCGCCAAGCAGGGGCGCGACCACGACGGCGCCTACACGGCGGAGTCCTTCGAAAGGCTGTCCGAGGCCATCCATGAACTGGTTCATCAGCAGTACGCCCTGTACAACGATGAGTTGATGCCAGCCTTCGAAAAACAGGGCATCAAGATCCTTTCGCACGGCGAGCGCAATGCCGCGCAGCGGCGCTGGGTCAAGCAGTATTTTGAAAGCGATGTGAAGCCCCTGCTGATCCCGGTCGGGCTTGACCCCTCGCATCCGTTTCCGCAGGTCGCGAACAAGTCGCTCAATTTCATCGTCCGCCTCGTCGGGCATGACGCCTTCGGACGCGAGAACGACATCGCCATCGTCAAGGTGCCGCGCGTGCTGCCGCGCCTGATCCGTTTGCCCGCCAAGCTGTCCGGCAAACGCACGCTGTTCGTCTCGCTCTCCAGCGTGATTCGCTCGCATCTGGCCGAATTGTTCCCCGGACGGGAGGTGAGCCAGTTTTCCCAGTTCCGGGTGACACGGCACTCCGATCTGGCGGTGGACGAGGAGGATGCAAAAAACCTGCGCACCGCCCTGCGCCAGGGCTTGCAGCATCGCCATTACGGCCAGGCCGTGCGGCTGGAGGTGTCGGCTGGCTGTTCCGACTACCTGGCGGGTTTCCTGCTCAAGCAGTTTGACCTGCCCGAGGGCGCGCTCTTTCGCGTGCAGGGCCCGGTCAATCTGGTGCGCCTGAACCAGCTGGTGGACCTGGTCGACGAACCGCGCCTGCGTTTCCCGTCCTACAAGGCCTCGTACCCGAGCCAGCTGTCACACGACCAGTCCATTTTCGAGCAGCTCAGGCGTGGCGATGTGATCATCCACCAGCCCTATGAGAGCTTCGACGGCGTGCTGGCCTTCCTGCGCGAGGCCGTCAACGACCCGCAGGTGATGGCGATCAAGCAGACCATCTACCGCACGGGTTCAAGCTCCGAACTGATGGAGCTGCTGCGCGAGGCGGTGCGGCGCGGCAAGGAAGTCACGGTGGTGCTGGAGCTCAAGGCCCGCTTCGACGAGGAAGTCAACATCAACTGGGCCGACAAGCTGGAGTCGATTGGCGTGCAGGTCGTGTACGGCGTGGTCGGGCTCAAGACCCACGCCAAGATGATGCTCATCACCCGGCGCGAAGGGCGGCATTTCAAGCGTTATGCCCATCTCTCCACCGGCAACTACAACCCGGTGACGTCCCGTTTCTACACCGACATCAGCCACCTGACAGCCGATACGGCGCTGACGACCGACATCGAGCACGTGTTTGTTCATCTCGCCGGGCAAAGCCGCCTGCCGCGCCTCAACCGTCTGTGGATGGCCCCTTTTCAGCTGCATCGCAAGCTGCTGGAAAAGATCGAGACCCTGGCACAGGCCGCTGCGGCCGGCCAGCCGGCCCGCATCGTTGCCAAAATGAACGCCCTGACCGATGAGGCCCTGATCCGGGCCCTGATTGCGGCAGGCCAGTGCGGCGTCAGGATTGACCTCATCGTCCGTGGTGCCTGCATGTTGCCGGCCCAGGTGCCAGGCGAGACGGACAACATCCGCGTCCGCTCGATCATCGGGCGCTTTCTGGAGCATGCGCGGGTTTTTTATTTCCGGCAGGGCGAGGCCGAGGAACTGTACCTCTCGAGCGCCGACTGGATGAACCGCAACATGCTGCGCCGGGTCGAACTGGCCTGGCCGGTGCTGGACCCGCAGTTGCGCCAGCGCATCGTCGATGAATGCCTGGTGGCGGGGCTGCACGACAGCCTCGACGCCTGGGACCTGTTGCCCGATGGCCGTTATGCGCGTGCCCGTCCCGCAGGGGGGCGGCCGGCGATTGGCGCCCAGAGCGCCCTGATGGCACGCTACGCCACACGAGACGCGCGCAACAGGGGGTAGGCATGGACCTGGTCTTGTGGCGCCACGCAGAAGCCCAGGACTGGGTGCCGGGTTGCGATGACCTGCAACGCTCGCTCACGCCGCGGGGCGAGAAGCAGGCTGCACGGATGGCGGCCTGGCTCGATCGCCAACTGCCGGAAGGGGCCCGTGTGCTGGTGAGCCCGGCGCGCCGGACCGAGCAGACGGCACTGGCGCTGGGGCGCAAGTACAAGCTGCGCGATGAAATCGCGCCCGATGGCAGCGTGGCCGACCTGCTGGAACTGGTGCAGTGGCCGCAGGCCCGGGGCACGACGCTGGTGGTGGGCCACCAGCCCGTGCTGGGGCAGGTGGTCGCGCAACTGCTGGGCATGCAGGCCAGCGAATGCGCCGTGCGCAAAGGAGCTGTCTGGTGGCTGCGTTACCGCCAGCGCGAGGGACTGGCCCAGACCGTGCTGCTCACGGTCCAGTCACCCGAAGTGCTTTAGACCGGTGCCCACCCGGACGTGACGGCTCAGCCCTTTTTCGGGCGTCCGGTCTTGATGGCGGGTACCGCCTTGAGCGCAGCGAGCAGGGCCGCATCGGGCATGGCGGTCAGGGCTTTGATGCCGGCGCGTAGCAATTCACTTTTCTTGACAGGGTGGTCCAGTTTCACGGCACGCTGCTTGAGCGTGTCGAGCACGGCGTATTCGGTCTTGGGAATGGTGAAACTGTCGCGTACCAGTTTGGGTTTCTTGGGCTTGGCGACTTTGGTTTCGACGGCAGCACTGGCGGTTTCGAGGGGGGCTTTTTTGGCCGGTGCAGGTCGAGCGGCCTTGCGGACGGGGCCGGTTTTCCGGACTGCCGGCCGGGCAGTTTTTGCCGCGGTTTTGACAGTTTTTGAGGGGGTGGTCTTTTTGCTTGCGAGGGCCATGAAAGCACGCCTTTAGAAAATGGAATAAACAGTTTATATAGTTTATTTCGATGCCGCAAGACGCGCATGGGGGCGCAGCGCCGCCCGGTCATGGAAATGACATGCGCTCGTCACGCCCTTGTCATTTTTGGCGGGCACAGTCGGCCTGTGTCGATTGGGAGACCGGTAACTGCCGGGAAAAGATTTGGACGAGCTGTTGGAAGCATGGCCGGAAGCCGCCATCACAATGGAGCTGAATGAGATGAGCGATCCGATCTGCCTGCTGATGGGAGAGGTCTTGCCCGAGGTGGTCAGCGGAGGCGGGCCTTTGGCGCGCCTGATCCGCGACGATGCCCTGTTTGCTGTCTTTCAGCCGATTGCGGACCTGAAAGACGGCTCGATTCATGGCCATGAGGCACTCATCCGCGGGCCGCGTGATACGGCGCTGCATGGGGCAGAGGCCTTGCTGCAGGCCGCGCAGGCCGAGGGCCTGTTGGATGAGCTCGAATTTTTCTGTATTTTCACGGCGCTCAAGCAATGGGGCCAGCTCAAGCAGCCGGGGCGGCTGTTCCTGAACATCAGCGCCCATGCCCTGGTCAGGCTGGTTCAGCTCGGCGGCTGCGCCTGCTTCAGCAAATGCGTGCGTGACCTGGGGGTCTCGCCCCGGATGGTGGTGCTGGAAATCACCGAGCACGAGCGTGTCAGCGACATGCAGGTGCTGACCGAAGTGGTGAAGGAGCTGCGCAGTGCCGGCCTGTCACTGGCGCTCGATGATTTCGGTGACGGGCGTTCCAGCCTGCGCTTGTGGTCCCAGATCAAGCCGGACATCGTCAAGATCGACAAGTATTTCAGCCGCAGCATCAGTGGCCAGGCCGACAATCTCAAGACGCTCCAGGCCCTGATGCAGATCGCCGACATTTTCGGTACGGCCCTGGTGGCCGAGGGGATCGAGAACGAGGACGACTTGCGGGTGCTCCGGGATCTGGGGGTCGCTTACGGCCAGGGTTATTTTCTCGGACGGCCGTCCAACGTGGTGCTGCCCAGCATCCGCTGCGATGCGGTGGATGTGCTGCAGGACTCGCGCGTGGCCGTGATGCCCGAGCAGCGTTATGTCTCGCGCCAGGGGCATCTGCGGCACCTCTCGCTGATCCACGCCCCCTGCGTCAGCCAGACGACCAGCAACGACGAGGTGGCGGCCATTCTTATGGCCCGCCCGGAACTGCATGCGATTGCCGTGGTGGATGACAACCGGCCGGTGGCGATCATCAATCGCCAGCACTTCATGGACCACTACGCCACGCTGTACTTCCGGGAGGTCTTCGGCAAGAAGTCCTGCATGCAGTACGCCAACCACTCGCCACGCCTGATCGAGCGCAACCACGACATCGACGAGTTGATCGGCATCCTGACCTCGCAGGACCAGCGCTACCTGAGTGACGGTTTCATCGTCACCGAGAACGGGCGCTACGTCGGCCTGGGCACCGGCGACCAGCTGGTACGCTCCGTGACCGAGCTTCGCCTGGAGGCGGCGCGCCATGCCAACCCGCTGACCTTTCTGCCGGGCAATATCCCGATCAGTTTGCACATCAGGCGCTTGCTGGAGGGCGGCGCGGAGTTCGTGGCCTGCTATCTCGACATGAACAATTTCAAGCCCTTCAATGACCATTACGGTTACTGGCGCGGTGATGAAATGATCCGCCTGCTGGCGCAGCTGGCGGTGGCGCATTGCGATCCACAGCGCGATTTTGTGGGCCATGTCGGCGGGGATGACTTCCTGATCATGTTCCAGAGCGAGGACTGGCGGCGGCGCTGCGAGTTCATCGTCAGCGAATTTGCCCACAAGGCGCGTGACCTGTTTGACGAGGCGGCACGCCTGTGCGGCGGCATTCATGCCGAAGACCGGCATGGCGTGATGCGCTTTTTCCCTTGCACCACATTGTCCATCGGTGCGGTACGCGTCGGCTCGTGCGCCTTGCGCGATGAGGAGGAAGTCGCCACCCTGGCGGCGCTGGCCAAGCACGAGGCCAAGATGTGCGGGGGCGGTCTGTTTGTCCGCAGCGACGCGTCCCTGGAGAATGCCTGAGCGTCGGTTTTAGTCCCGCCCGGTGAACGCCAGCGTCCAGGGGGTTTTCTGCCAGGCCAGCAGTTCTTCGTGCAGCAGGTGGGCTGACTGCGGATAACTTGTGCGCCAGTCCGTGCGGCAGCTCAAAGCCAGGCTGTGGGGCGCATTGACCTGCAGGGTGAGACCTTGCAGGTCGGGGTCGCGGCGGGCATGGCACAGCAGGACCGCCAGCCGCAGGGCCAGCAACTGCCTGACGAAAACGTCATCCTCGAAGTCCACCTCCAGCTTGCGCAGTTTGCCGCGATGGCCCAGCACCAGCAGGCTGAGCCGGTGCAATTCGGGCATCGTGAAGCCGGCGGCATCGGTGTTGTCCAGGATGTAGGCCCCATGCTTGTGGTAGTCACTGTGCGAGATCACGCTGCCGATCTCGTGCAGCTGGGCGGCCCAGCCGAGTTTACGCAGGTGCCGGTCCATTTCGCTGGCCTGAAATTCACCGGCGATCTGGCGGAACAGGTGGCGTGCTGCCTTGCTGACCCGTTGCGCCTGGGTGAGGTCGACACTGAACTTGCTGGCCAGGCGGTTGACGCTGGCATGGCGCTGGTCGGTCTGTTCCTGTTCGCGATCCAGCAGGTCGTACAGGGCGCCGTGCCGTAGCGCGCCCTGGGCAACCTGCATTTCCTGGATGGACAGCAGATCGAACACGGCACGCAGCACGCTGACGCCGCCGCCAATGACCGCGCGCCGGTCTTCCTTCAGACCTTCGAGACGGACCTTGTCGGCGCTTTGCGCCTTGAGCAGGCGCTCCAGCAGCCAGTCGAGGCCGTCGCGGGTCACGAGACCTTCCGGCCAGCCGGCTTCCACCAGGATGTCGCTAACAGCGCCTACGGTGCCGGAAGACCCATAGGCCACCTCCCAGGCGTCGGGACGGAAAGTATTGAGGGCTTCGTCCAGGACTGCCTTGGCAGCCACTTCGGCCGTTTCGAAGGCCTGGGTCGTGAAGATGCCATCGGGAAAGTAACGCATCGACCAGGCGACGCTGCCGACCCGGAACGATTCCATGGCGCGGGCCTCGTAGGCATGGCCCAGGATCAGCTCGGTCGAGCGGCCGCCGATGTCCACCACCAGCCGGCGTTCATTCGACTGCGGCAGCAGGTGGGACACCCCCTGGTAGATCAGGCGGGCTTCTTCATGACCGGAGATCACGTCGATGGGAAAGCCCAGGATCTCGGTGGCCCGTGTCAGGAATTCGTCGCGGTTGCGGGCCTCGCGCAAGGTCTGGGTGGCGACGGCACGTACCTGGTACTTGCGGAAGCCGGCCAGGCGTTCACCGAAGCGTGCCAGGCAGTCCCAGCCGCGTTGCATGGCCTGTCGCGACAGGTTGCGGTTCTCATCCAAGCCATTGCCCTGGCGCACGGTTTCCTTGAGGTATTCGGTGCGCTGGATCTGGCCGTGGTCGAGGTGGCCGATCTCGAGGCGAAAGCTGTTGGAGCCGAGGTCGACGGCAGCGAGGCGGGTTCCGTTTTGCATGGTGTCAATTGATTCTGGCCGGGCAGCATAGCATTGGGGCCGGTGCGCAGGGATTGCCGGTCAACTGCCCGGCATGTTCGAACAAGCAGGTTTCGAGCTTATGGCGTTCATGTGACGGCGGCATGAACTCTGCCTGTCAAATTCATGACAAAATCATGACGATTCGAATGTCGGCTGGGTTAGGTTTTGTCACATTACTGACATGAAAACTTCTTAAAGTCTTTTTCATTCTCCAACCAACCCCAAGGAGCTTTTATGAAAACGACTTTTAATCGCGCAATGCAGGGCCTGACGGCCGTGGCCTTGCTGGCCGGTACCGGCCTGGCATCGGCCCAGGACGTGACGGGCGCTGGCGCCAGCTTCCCGGCGCCCCTGTATTCCAAGTGGGCGGCCGACTACAACAAGGCCACTGGCGTCAAGATCAACTACCAGTCGGTGGGTTCCGGTGCCGGCATCCGCCAGATCGATGCCAAGACGGTCGATTTCGGTGCTTCCGACATGCCGCTCAAGGACGACGAGCTGGCCAAGAAGGGCCAGCTGCAGTTCCCCACCGTCATCGGCGGTGTGGTGCCGGTCGTGAATATTCAGGGTATCGCCCCCGGTCAACTCAAGCTCAATGGCCAAGTGCTGGGCGATATCTACCTGGGCAAGGTTGCCAAGTGGAACGATGCCGCCATCAAGGCGCTCAACCCCAGCCTGAATCTGCCGGATGCCGCCATTGCACCGGTGCGCCGTGCTGATGGTTCCGGCACCACGTTCATCTTCACCAACTACCTGAGCAAGGTCAACACCGAGTGGAAGACCAAGGTTGGCGAAGGCACGGCCGTCAACTGGCCCACGGGCGCGGGCGGCAAGGGCAATGAAGGCGTGGCCGCTTTTGTCGGTCGCCTGCCGAACTCGATCGGTTACGTGGAATACGCCTACGTCAAGCAGAACAAGATGACCTATGCGCAGATGCAGAACAAGGCCGGCAATTTCGTGTCGCCCGACGACACCGCCTTCAAGGCTGCCGCTGCTGGTGCCGACTGGGCCAAGAGCTTCTACCAGATCCTGACCGAGCAACCGGGCAAGGATTCCTGGCCCATGACCGGCGCCACCTTCATCCTGATGCACAAGGTGCAGGACAAGCCGGCCCAGGCCGCTGCCACCCTCAAGTTCTTCTCCTGGGCCTACAAGAATGGCGACAAGACCGCTGACGACATGGACTATGTGCCCATGCCGGCCAGCGTGAAGACCGCCATCGAGAAGTCCTGGAGCGACATCAAGGACGCCTCGGGCAAGCCGGTCGCTTTCAAGTAATTCTTTTCAACCATAGCTGCGTCATGAGTTCTTCCTCGTCTGCTTCCTCCCTCCGCACGGGACCCTGGGCCGATGCCTTGTTTGGCTGGCTCGCCAAGGGGGCAGCCTGGTTGACTCTGGCGCTGCTGGTCAGCATCCTGGCGTCCCTGCTGGTGGGGGCCTGGCCGGCCATCGAGCGCTACGGCCTGGGCTTCCTGACCAACCCGGTCTGGGACCCGGTGCAGGAGAATTTTGGTGGTCTGGTGATGATTTACGGCACCTTGGCCACTTCCTTCATCGCCTTGCTGATTGCGGTGCCGGTCAGCTTCGGTATTGCACTGTTCCTGACCGAGATGTCGCCCGCCTGGCTCAAGCGACCGCTGGGTACGGCCATTGAACTGCTGGCCGCCGTGCCATCCATCGTCTACGGCATGTGGGGCCTGCTGGTGTTCGGTCCCATCCTGGCCAAATACGTGCAGGCACCGTTGCAATCGCTGTTTGCCGGCGTGCCCTATCTGGGCGCGCTGGTGTCCGGTCCCCCGGTAGGCATCGGCATTCTGTCGGCCGGCATCATCCTGGCCATCATGATCATTCCCTTCATCGCCTCCGTCATGCGCGATGTGTTCGAGGTCACGCCGCCCCTGTTGAAGGAGTCGGCCTACGGCCTGGGCTCCACCACCTGGGAGGTGGTCTACCAAGTGGTGCTGCCCTACACCAAGGCCGGTGTGGTCGGCGGCATCATGCTGGGTCTCGGTCGTGCCCTGGGTGAGACCATGGCCGTGACTTTCGTCATCGGCAACATGAACCAGTTGGATTCTCTCAGCCTGTTCCAGGCCGCCAACAGCATCACCTCGGCCTTGGCCAATGAGTTCGCCGAGGCCGCCAGCGGCATTCACCAGGCCTCGCTGATCTACCTCGGGCTGGTGCTGTTCTTCATTACTTTTGTGGTGCTGTCACTCTCCAAACTGTTGCTGCTCCAGCTCAAGAAAAACGAAGGAGCGAAGTCATGAGCGCGCAGGACGATCGCCGCCGCGGCCCTTACCTGCGCCGCAAGCGCATCAACATCATTGCGTTGACCCTGTCGCTGGGCGCCATGGGCTTTGGCCTGTTCTGGCTGTTCTGGATTCTGTGGGAAACCCTGCGGCTGGGCCTGGGCGGCATGACGCTCGCCACTCTGTCACAGATGACACCGCCACCGAACGAGGCGGGCGGCATCGCCAACGCCATCTACGGTTCCTTCCTGATGGTGCTGCTGGCCACTTTCGTCGGCACCCCGATCGGCATCATGGCCGGCATCTACCTGGCCGAGTACGACCCGCGCGGCTGGCTGGCCTCGGTGACCCGTTTTGTCAACGACATCCTGCTGTCGGCGCCATCCATCGTGATCGGCCTGTTCGTCTATGCGGTGGTGGTGGCGCGCTTCAAGTCCTTTTCCGGCTGGGCCGGTGTGATCGCCCTGGCCCTGATCGTGATTCCGGTGGTGATCCGCACCACCGAGAACATGCTGCAGCTGGTGCCGGCCGGCATGCGCGAGGCGGCTTATGCCCTAGGCACGCCGAAGTGGAAGGTCATCAGCAGCATCACGCTGCGCTCGGCACGCGCCGGCGTGGTGACCGGCGTGCTGCTGGCGGTCGCTCGCATTTCCGGTGAAACGGCACCACTGCTGTTCACCGCACTGAACAACCAGTTCTGGACTTCGAACCTGAACGACCCCATGGCCAGCCTGCCGGTCACGATCTTCAAGTTCGCCATGAGTCCCTACGAAAACTGGCAGCAGCTGGCCTGGGCCGGCGTGCTGCTGATCACCATCACCGTCCTGGGGCTCAACATCCTGGCGCGCGTGGTGACACGCAACAAGGGCTGAGGCCCGTTTGAATCCTGCAAGGCCCATGATGGACAACACTTCCACTGCAGCGCCGGCACCGAAGATTTCGGTGCGCGACCTGAACTTCTTTTATGGCAAGTTTCATGCCCTCAAGGGCATCAACCTCGACATTCCCGAGAACAAGGTGACGGCCTTCATCGGTCCGTCCGGTTGCGGCAAGTCGACCCTGCTGCGCGTCTTCAACCGCATGTTCGAGCTCTACCCTGACCAGCGTGCCGAAGGACAGGTGGTACTCGACGGGGAGAACCTGCTCACCAGCAAGCAGGACGTGGCTTTGCTGCGCGCCAAGGTCGGCATGGTGTTCCAGAAGCCGACGCCGTTTCCGATGTCGATCTACGACAACATCGCCTTCGGCATCAAGCTGTTCGAATCGCTCAACGCCACCGACATGGAAGAACGTGTCGAGTGGGCGCTGCGCAAGGCGGCGCTGTGGACCGAGGTGAAGGACAAGCTCAAGCAAAGCGGCTCCAGCCTGTCGGGCGGCCAGCAGCAGCGCCTGTGCATTGCGCGCGGCATCGCCATCAAACCCGAAGTGCTTCTGCTCGACGAGCCTTGCTCGGCGCTGGATCCGATTTCCACCGCCAAGATCGAAGAACTGATTACCGAGCTCAAGGACGACTACACCGTGGTCATCGTCACGCACAACATGCAGCAGGCGGCGCGCTGCAGCGACTACACCGCCTACATGTACCTGGGTGACCTGGTGGAGTTCGGCTCCACCGAGCAGATGTTCTTCAAGCCCACGCGCAAGGAAACGGAAGACTACATCACCGGCCGTTTCGGCTAAGGAGAAGCGACATGCCCGAAAAACACCTTTCTACCCAATTCGACAGCGAACTCAACACGGTTTCCAACCGCGTGATGGAGCTCGGTGGCCTGGTCGAGTCCCAGGTCCAGCAGGCGATCCATGCCCTGGGCCAGTTCAATGCCGAGGTGGCACACCAGGTCATCGAGACGGAGAAGCGCGTCAACGCGATGGAGGTCGAGATCGATCGTGATCTTTCGTCCATCATTGCGCGGCGCCAGCCGACGGCGCGCGACCTGCGCCTGTTGATCGCCGTTTCCAAAACTACGGCCAATCTGGAGCGAGCCGGCGACGAGGCGGAAAAGATGGCGCGCATGGTGCTTTCCATCATCCAGAGCGGTACGCCGCGCAATCTGCCGGCCTCCGAACTGCGCGTCGCAGCCGACCTGGCTTCCGGTCTGCTGCGCAAGGCGCTCGATGCTTTTGCGCGCCTGGACACGGTCGCGGCTGTTTCCATCCTCAAGGAGGACGACCTGATCGACAAGGAGTTCGACAACTTCATGCGCGTGCTCATCACCTACATGATGGAAGACCCGCGCATGATCTCGCCGAGCCTGGACCTGCTGTTCCTGGCCAAGGCGATCGAGCGTGTTGGCGACCATGCCAAGAACGTCGCCGAGCTCATCATCTACATCGTCAAGGGCGCGGACGTGCGCCATGCCTCCATCGAAGAGATTGAATCCGTCCTGAGATGAAACACCAGCCAGCGGTATTGATCGTGGAAGACGAGCCGGCGATTGCCGAACTGATTGCCGTCAACCTGCGCCACAACGGTTTTCGCCCGACCTGGGCCATGGACAGCGAGAGTGCCCAGCGGGAACTCGATGCCGTGTTGCCCGACCTCATCCTGCTCGACTGGATGCTGCCCGGCGAGAGTGGCCTCACACTGGCCAGGCGCTGGCGGGCCGATGCACGGACCAAGACCGTGCCCATCATCATGCTGACGGCTCGCGGCGATGAAGCCGATCGCGTCGCCGGCCTGGATGCCGGTGCCGACGACTACATGGCCAAGCCTTTCTCCACCAAGGAAATGCTGGCCCGCATCCGTGCCGTGCTGCGTCGCCGCACACCGGAACAGAGCGGCGGCGCGGTGACGATCGGTGGCCTGACGCTGGATACGGCCACGCACCGCGTGACCTTCCAGGAACAGCCGCTCAAGCTGGGTCCGACCGAGTTCAAGCTGCTGCAGTACCTCATGAGCCATGCGGAGCGCGTGCACAGCCGCGGCCAGTTGCTCGACAAGGTTTGGGGCGATCATGTCTTTATCGAGGAGCGCACGGTGGATGTGCACGTCAAGCGCTTGCGTGAAGCGCTGGGCGAGGCGGCGGCCATGGTGGAGACGGTGCGCGGTGCTGGCTACCGCTTCACGGCGCAACCGGCCGTGGCCCTGAGCGCGGCGACGCGGGACTGAGGTCCCCCGTCCTGTTGCCGCTCCCGCTCTGAGACGATGCCATGTTCCTGCGGCTCTTCTCCTTCCTGCTGATCCAGTGCCTCGGCGGCGTGGCAGGTGCCCTGGTGGCACCTGAAGACCTGCAGATCCGCGGCGCCCTGGCCGGCATGCTGGCGGCCGGCCTGCTCTGGGTGTTATTCGACTTTTCACGCGGACTTCGCCTGCTGAACTGGCTCCGCCGTGGTGATGTGTCCGATGTGCCGCTGAAACACGGTATGTGGGGCGAGGTGGCCGACCGCGCACGCCGGTTGGTGCGGGCGCGTGAGCAGCAGATTCGCGAGAGCGACACCCGCCTGCAGGATTTCCTCGCCGCGCTGCAGGCCTCGCCCAACGGCGTGGTGCTGCTCGACGACGATGGCCGCATCGAATGGTTCAACCAGACCGCCGCCACCCATTTCGGACTCGATGTCCAGCGCGATCTGTTACAGCACTTCGGCAATCTGGTGCGCGACCCGGCCTATGCGGCCTATGCCGCTGGTACGGATTTTCTGCAGGATGTGACCATGCCGGGTCGCGGTCACAGTCCCTCGCGTCCGGTGCGCCTGTCGGTGCATTTGCATCCCTACGGCGACGGCCGGCGCCTGCTGCTGTCACGCGACGTGACGGCGCTGGAGCAGGCCGAAGCGATGCGGCGCGATTTCGTGGCCAATGTGTCGCACGAGATCCGCACGCCACTGACTGTGCTCACCGGTTTTGTCGAAACGCTGCAGAGTCTGCCGCTCAATGAAACCGAGCGCGCGCGCTACCTCGATCTGATGGCGCAGCAGGCCGAGCGCATGCAGACCCTGGTCAACGACCTGCTCACGCTCTCCAGGCTGGAGGGCAGCCCGCTGCCGGGTGCCGGCGAGTGGACGCCGGTGCGCTCGCTCCTGCAGCAGCTGGAGCAGGAGGGGCGCGCCCTGTCGGCGGTGTTGAGTCCGACGCAGGTGCTGGATTTCAGGCTGGCGGCGCAGGGGGACATTGCCGGTATCTCGATGGAGTTGCACAGTGCAATGTCCAACCTGGTCAGCAATGCGATCCGCTACACACCGGCCGGCGGCCAGATCGAGGTGGGCTGGTTGCGCCATGAAGATGGACGCTGCGAGTTCTATGTGCATGACAGCGGCCCCGGCATCGCGCCCGAGCATATCCCGCGTCTGACCGAGCGCTTCTACCGCGTGGATCGCAGCCGTTCGCGCGACACCGGTGGCACGGGCCTGGGTCTGGCCATCGTCAAACACGTGTCGCAGCGCCATGGTGCCGAATTGAAGATCGACAGCACGCCCGGCAAGGGCTCGCGTTTCGCGATGGTGTTTCCCACCAGCCGCGTGCGTGTCGCCCAGTCCTAGCCGGTCCGGTGCTCGCGTCGCATGATCTGCCAGATCATGAGCCAGAAGATCAGCGCAGCCAGGGTCAGGGCCACCATGCCGGCAATCCAGAAGGCCGCCGGCGACTGCATGGCCGGCCAGGGCCCGAGGCCGTGGTAGGCCAGCTGGTAGCCGCCGTACAGGCCGAGCCCCCAGAGCAGCACGCCGTAGATCAGAAAGGGGGCCAGCGTGACGCGAAAGCAGCGCAGCACAAAAACGGCCAGGGCCTGCAAACCGTCGAACAGATGGAAGGCGGCGGTCCAGAACAGGAGCGGCACGGCCAGCGCGACCACCTCCGGGCTGCGGGCATACAGGTGCGCCAGCAGATCGCGCACCAGGATCAGCGTGCCGGACAGCAGCACGGCACAGCCCAGCACCAGCATGAAACCCAGCCCGACGGCGTGCCGCGCCTGGCGCGGCTGGCCGGCCCCGAGCCAGTAGCTGGTGCGTGCGCTGGTGGCGATGCCGATGGCCAGCGGCACCATGTAGAGCACGGCCGCCAGATTGGCGGCAATCTGGTGGCTGGCGGCCGCCGTGGTGCCCAGGCGCGCGACAAACAGCGCCATCAGCGTGAACGAGGTCACCTCCACCAGAATGGTCAGCCCGCTGGGTACGCCCATGCGGGCAAAGGCGGCCAGGGTCAGGCCATGCGGTTTCTCGAGCCGGTGCCAGAGATGGTAGGGGCGGTAGAGATCCCGGGTGCGCAGCAACCACAGGGCCAGCACCAGCATCAGGCATTGCACGACCAGTGTGGCCACGGCGCAGCCGACAGCGCCTTGCGCCTCCAGGCCGAAGCCGCCGAAAGCAAACCAGATGGAGAGCGGCACCTTGAGGAACAGCGAGCCGATCTGCAGCCAGGTCACCAGCAGGGGTTTGCCCAGGCTCTGGTTGAGCGTGCTGTAGAGGCGGAACAGCAGCGCCGGCGGCAGGGCCAGGGCCAGCACACCCAGGTAGTCGAGTACTTCGCCGCGCAGGGTGGCCGGGACCTCGGCCCAGTCGAGCAGGGCGGCCGGCTGCAGCAGGATGGCCATGCCGAACGCCATCAGTGCGCCGCACAGGTAGAGCGACTGGCGAAACGAGAAACCGAGCTGCCGCGGTTTTTGGGCGCCGTGCAGTTCGCCCCAGACCGGCAGCAGGGCCTGCAGCACGCCCATGAGGGCCACATAGACGCTCATGTAGATGGCCGAGCCGACGGAGAGCGCCGCCAGCGAGGCCTCGGCATAGCGCCCGGCGACGATGGTGTCGGTGACACCGAAGGCCATGGTGGCCAGCTGGCCGACCAGCACGGTGCCGGCATGGCGGGAAATGGTCTTGAGTTCGGACACGGCTTCAGGAGCCGGCACGGCCAGCGCGCTGGTAGATCACCAGGTCTTCCTCGCCCTCGCGCGGATGGCCCAGGGTACCGTGCGGCCGCCATTGCGCCGGATTGACCACACCCGTCAGCATGAACAGGGCATCCTTGTCGATCACCAGCCACGAGCAGCCCATTTCTGCGCCCGCGGCTCTGATCGCCAGGGGCGAATAAAAACGGAAGGCGGTGTGCAAGCCTGGCTTGAGGCCGAAGGTTTCGATGCATTCAGCCGGTTTGACGATGGCCTCGACGCGACGAACCTGCGACTCATAACTGCGCGCGAAATCGAGCAGCGGCATCCACAGCGTGGTCAGCAGCAGCCAGCACAGTGCGGCGCCACCGGCCGGCAGCACCAGGCTTTTCCAGATGGCGGCGCGGTGCCGGCCGACGCGCCACTTCACCAGCCAGGCCCAGGCCAGCGTGGCCAGCGTGGCGAACACGAAGGGCAGGATGGTGAAACCGGCCTCAAACCCCGGTGCCAGCCGCGTCACGTTGGCGGCCGGCTGCGGCGGGAAACCGGTCTGCATGGCGATCCACACCACCCAGATGACGAAGGCGCAGCCGGTGAAGAACAGCAGGGTGAACCAGTCGATCAGGGCCGATACGTTGCGCTCGAGCGTCGGCAGTGCGAAGGCCGCCAGCGTGGCCAGTGAGGGTAGCGCCAGCAGCAGGGCGCGGTCGCCGGCTGGCGTCACCAGGGTGGCGGCCACGGTGACCAGGGCAAACCACAGCGGCAAGGCTAGGTGGCGGCGCACGTGGGCGCTGAACAGCTGGCGGCGCCAGCGCCACAGTGTCCACAGCACCAGCGGCCAGGCCGGCCAGGTGAACCACAAGAGCAGGCTGCCCAGGCCGTGCCAGGCCGGCCAGGTCAGCGGCGGCAGTTCGATGCGCCAGCGCCACAGATCGAGCACCATCGCCAAGCCCGCTGCCAGTGCCGTCAGCAGCGCCATGCCCCAGGCCCAGCGCCGGTCCCAGCGCATGGGCGGGCCGTCTTCGCGGGCGGTATGGCTGCGATCCAGCAGCTGGATGGCGATGCTGCCGGCGCCGAACAGCACGGCCAGGGCCGGGGCGCCGGAGAGCGTCAGGCCCAGCAGGGCGGCCGTGCCGGCCAGGGCCGGCCCGAAGCGGCGGTAGGGCATGGCCGCCACGGCGTAGAAAGCCAGCGCCGTGAAGCAGAGCTGGGCCAGCGCCGGCGTGGTTTCGTGCGAGAGCTGGGCCAGACCGAGACAGGCGATGAAGGCCAGCAGGCCGCCATCGGCCATGGCACGGGCATAGTCGGTTGGCCGGGCTTCGCCGCCAAAGGCGAAGGCCACAGGCTGGGCCAGCGGGCTGCGTGCCAGGTAGTAGATACCTTGCCAGACCGCGGCCAGCGTCAGGACCAGCAGACCGATGAAGGGGATGCGGGCGGCGAAGTCGGGTGCGATCCAGGCGGGCGCGAGCTTCAGGGCCCAGGCCCCCAGCCAGTAGGGCAGCAGGGCATCCACTTCGGGCGGCTGCCCCATCAGGCGCGGATCGAGCCAGGCCGTGGTGTTGCTGGCCAGCTCCAGCATGAAGCCGAAGGCCGTGATGTCCGCGCTGCGCCAGGGCTCGCGCCAGACGAAACCCGGCAGCACATAGGCCAGGCATAACAGCAGCAGTGCGGTGCGCGGCAGCCGCCGCACGGCGGCCTGGGCAACGATGGCGGGGTTGGGCTGGTTCACGCGCTCAGATTATTGTTGTTGGGCGGACATCAAGCAAAAGGGCAGCGCGGAAACCCGGGCTGCCCTTGGCGGGAATCGCTGGCCAGTTTACTTGGCGACAGCGGTCTTGCCGAAGCGGTTGCGGAAGCGCTCGACGCGGCCACCCATGTTGTCCACGGACTTTTGCGTGCCAGTGTAGAAGGGGTGCGACTCGCTGGTGGTATCCAGCTTGAACAGCGGCAGTTCGCGGCCGTCTTCCATCTTGATCATTTCCTTCGTGTTGGCGCAGGAACGGGTCACGAATTTGAAACCATTGGACATGTCCTGGAAGCAAACTTCGCGGTAATTGGGGTGAATGCCTTCTTTCATGATTCTTCCTCAAGGTGCGGGAGCCGGACCAGCCTATCTGGCCTACTTTCCGCAGAAAACGTCGGATTATACAAGCAAATCAAGGACTTGCGGCGGGGGTAGAGGGGCAAGGGCCGCGCGCAGCGCCAGGCCTGTTCGCAGGCACCCGTGGATCTGGCTTGGCCAGGCCACTGGGTGCGCCCCTCCGCGCAGCAGGAGGGGGTGGCGCAGCGCCCAACGGGCGCGTAGCCTGGAGTGGGCGTCAGCCTCCTCGCCGCATCATGTCGAAGAACTCGTTGTTGGTCTTCGTCGCGCGCATCTGCTTGAGCACCATCTCCATGGACTCGATTTCGTCCATGTTGTAGAGGAACTGGCGCAGGATGCGGGTCTTTTGCAGGATTTCGGGCTGCAACAGCAGCTCTTCGCGTCGTGTGCCGCTGCGGTTGAGCTGGATGGAGGGGAAAACGCGCTTCTCGTAGAGGCGGCGGTCCAGGTGGATTTCGGAGTTGCCGGTGCCCTTGAACTCTTCGAAGATCACTTCGTCCATGCGGCTGCCGGTATCGACCAGCGCGGTGGCGATGATGGTCAGTGAGCCGCCTTCCTCCACGTTGCGGGCGGCACCCAGGAAGCGCTTGGGGCGCTGCAGGGCATTGGCGTCCACGCCGCCGGTCAGCACCTTGCCGGAGGACGGCACCACGTTGTTGTAGGCGCGGGCCAGACGGGTGATGGAGTCCAGCAGGATCACCACGTCCTTCTTCAGTTCGACCAGGCGCTTGGCGCGCTCGATCACCATCTCGGCCACGTGCACGTGGCGGGCGGCCGGCTCGTCGAAGGTGGAGGCAATCACCTCGCCCTTGACGGTACGCTGCATCTCGGTCACTTCTTCGGGGCGCTCGTCGATCAGCAGCACCATCAGATAGCTGTCAGGGTAGTTAGCCGAGATCGCGTGCGCAATGTGCTGCATCATCACGGTCTTGCCGCTCTTGGGCTGCGCCACGATCAGGGCGCGCTGGCCTTTGCCGATGGGGGCAATGATGTCGATCACGCGACCGGTGATGTTTTCTTCGCCCTTGATGTCCCGCTCCAGCTTCATCTGCTCCTTGGGGAACAGAGGGGTCAGGTTTTCGAACATGACCTTGTGCTTGTTGCTTTCGGGCGCACCGCCGTTGACCTTCTCCAGCTTGTTCAGGGCAAAGTAGCGCTCGCCGTCCTTCGGCGTACGCACTTCGCCTTCGATCATGTCGCCGGTGTGCAGGTTGAAGCGGCGTACCTGGCTCGGGCTGATGTAGATGTCGTCCGTGCTGGCGGTGTAGCTGGAGTCCGGGCTGCGCAGGAAGCCGAAACCGTCGGGCAGGATTTCCAGCACGCCGTCGGCAAACACCTGTTCGCCACCCTTGGCGCGCTTCTTGATGATGGCAAACATCAACTCCTGCTTGCGCATGCGGCCGGTGTTCTCAATTTCAAGCTCTTCAGCCTGTTTGAGGATTTCAGATACGTGCAGTACCTTGAGTTCGTTTAAGTGCATGGATAGAGCCCCAAAGGGGAGAGATATCAAAAAATCCGGGGGAGGTGGGGGCAGGGCAGACAGAGGGCCTTGCCAGCCGGGAACTCGAACCGGCTCCAGACAGGGAACCGGCGTTCAGGTCTGATTATGACAGGAAATAAGGCCACAGGACCAAGGCCCTGCGCTGGTGGCTTTGCCGCTCTTCCAGAACGCTATGCGTCCAGCGCTACCACTCGGGGGGGCTTGGGGCGACCCGGTGGCAAAACCGGGTCGCCGGTGAGGGACGGGATCAGGCCAGTTGCTGGTCGATGAAGGCGGTCAGCTGGGCCTTGCTCATGGCGCCGACCTTGGTGGCGGCCAGCTGGCCACCCTTGAACAGCATCAGGGTCGGAATGCCGCGGATACCGAACTTGGCGGGGATGTCGCGGTTCTCGTCCACGTTCATCTTGGCGATCTGGAGCTTGCCCTGGTAGGCACTGGACACTTCGTCCAGGATGGGGGCGATCATCTTGCAGGGGCCGCACCACTCGGCCCAGTAATCGACCAGCACCGGCTGGGCCGATTGGAGCACGTCGGCTTCGAAAGTGGCGTCTGAAACATGTTTGATGAGGTCGCTGGCCATGAGGGCTCCTTTGACAGTTTGGCAATACAGCTAAAGTTGCGGCATTGTGACAGAAACCAAGTACCCCAGCCGCCCACGAGTGCTATGAGTGACATAGCATTTGCCCCTTTTCCCTCCTGGACGCAGGATCCGGCCACGCACCCGGTGCTGGGCCGCTGGCTGGCGCCGGATGAGGGCTGGCTGGCCCGCATCGCGGCCCACATGCGCGCCCGCGGTGCGCATCCGGCGCGCACCGTGGTGCTGTTGCCTTACGCCCAGTTGATGCCGCTGGCGGCGCGCCTGTGGGCGCAGGCCCATCCGGATGGTTTTGCGCCGCGTTTCGAAACCACGCAGAACTGGCGCCGCAGCCTGGGCGGCTTCACGCCGGCGGCCACCGACATCAGCTTCGATGCCGCGCTGGATGTGCTGACCGCACGCGCCATGCTGGAGCGCACCAGCCTGGGGGCGCAGGTCGATGCCGCCACGCCACTGCTGCTGGAGGCGGCGCAGCAACTCGGCGCGCTGGCGGCGGCGGTGCCGCCGGCCGAGCGCGCTGCCTGGGGCGCACGGGCGCGTAGCGCGGCGCTCACCGGCATGGATGCCGGCGCACTGGCACTGGAAGCGGCCGTGGCCCAGATGGCCGTGGCCTGGGCCGTCAATTCGTCCTATGCCAGCGACGTGCTGTTCGAGCCGCATGTGATCGAAGCGACCGACTGCCTGATTGCGCTGCAGGGTTTCCAGCCCGATCCGTTGCCGGCGGCCCTGCAGGCGGCGTGGGGTGAGCGCATGGCCGTGCTGTCGCTCGACGGTGAACTGGCGCAGGCCGGTACCGTGCCTGCCTTCCACAAGACCCGGGATGCCCAGGACGAGGCGCAACGCGCTGCCGCCTGCGTGTTGCAGCACGTCAATGCCGGCCGCACGCCGGTCGCGCTGGTGGCGATCGACCGGGCGTTGACGCGCCGTGTGCGCGCCATGCTGGCCTCGCGCGACCTGCAGATCCGCGATGAAACCGGCTGGAAACTCTCCACCAGCCGCGCCGGCGCCCACGTCATGGGCGCCCTGCGCGCGAGCGCCTGGAACACGGCCAGCGATGCCGTGCTCGACTGGCTCAAGAACGCGCCGGCTTTTGATGCGGCCGCTGTGCGCCAGCTCGAAGCGCAGTTGCGCCGCCAGCCTGTGCGCGAGTGGCGCGGCGTGTCAGCGGTACTGGATGCCGGTGAGCAGCCGGCGCTGGCTGCGCTGCTGGGCGAGGTCGAAACCCTGCGCGAGAGCCTGCAGCGGCCACGCACGCTGCCGCAATGGCTACTGGCCTTGCGTGAGCTGTTGCAACGCAGTGGCCAATGGAGCTTGTTGCAAGATGACGTGGCCGGTGACACCGTACTGGCCACCTTGCGCCTGGCCGATGTCGGTAGCGCGCTGCCGGCCGATGCACTGTGGGCTCAACGCCGCCTGTCGCTGATGGACTTCACGCGCTGGGTTGACCAGGCGCTGGAGGCGGCGAGCTTCACGCCCGAGTACCCGCTGCAGGAGCAGGTGGTGATCCTGCCGCTGGCGCAGCTGTTGGGGAGGCCCTTTGGCGCCGTGGTGTTGCCGGGTTGTGACGAGGTGCGGCTGAACCCTTCGCCCGAACCGCCAGGGCTGTGGACGGCAGCCCAGCGCGCCGCGCTCGGCTTGCCGGCGCGCGAAACACTGGAAGCCGCCTTGCGCGCCGCCTGGCAGCATGCCTTGTGCACGCCGCAGGTCGACCTGCTCTGGCGTGCCGGTGACGATGGCGGCGAACCCCTGTTGCCCAGCCCGCTGGTGCAGGCGCTTCATCTGCAGGTGGGTGACGGCCAGGCGCCGGACCCGCGTGCACAGCGCGAGGTGGTCCCGGTGCCCGTGGCGCGTCCGACACCGGCGGCGCCGCAGCTGGATGTGATACGCCTCTCCGCCAGTGCCTACAGTGATCTGCGCCACTGCCCCTACCGTTTCTTCGCCCTGCGTCAGTTGGGCCTGAAGGAGGCCGAGGAGCTGGAAGGTGAACTCGACAAGCGCGACTTCGGCCTCTGGCTGCACGCCGTGCTGCAGGCTTTCCATGAACAACTCAAGACGACCGTGCGGGCCGATGCGGCGGCGCGGCGCGCGCTGATCGATGCAGCCGCCACGCAGGCGACCGAATCCATGCGTTTGGCCGAGGAAGAATTTCTGCCGTTCCTGGCCGCCTGGCCGCGGGTGCGCGAAGGCTATCTGGAATGGCTGGCCGGGCACGAGGCCGAGGGCCTGCATTTCGAGGAGGGCGAGCGCTGGCAGGAACAGCCTTTGGGCACGCTCACGCTGGTGGGCCGGCTCGACCGCATCGACCAGAGCGGCAGCGGCGAGGTGATGGTGATCGACTACAAAACCGAGTCGCCCACCGTAACGGCCAAGCGCATCAAGGAACCATTTGAGGACACGCAGCTCGCCTTCTACGCCGCGCTCCAGCCGCACGACACGCTGCGTGCCGCTTATGTCAATGTGAGCGAGAAGGAGGGCAGCAAGACTTTTGAGCAGAAGGATGTGGTGGCGGTGCGCGATGCGTTGATCGAGGGCATGGCGCATGACTTGCAGCAGATTGCATCCGGGGCGCCTTTGCTGGCGTTGGGGGAAGGGGAAGCTTGTGAGTTTTGTGCGGCGCGGGGGTTGTGTCGGCGTGATTTTTGGGGCTCATGATGCTTTTTTGCTTGCGCAACGCGTTTTCTTTCCCCCCCTATCCCCCCCGCCCCTTTCCACCCCCGCCGGGGCGGAAAGGGGAGCCTGATTTGGTTTCCGCTTTCTGGACAGGCTTCTACGGGGCAAGCGTCGCCACTGCTACTTCTCGGCAAGATTGCGTGGAAGCTGTCGAAGAGACTTCGGCGGTAGCTGGTACACGCCCAGCTGGCTGCTACGCGCCAGCAACGATACAGAGCATTGCCATTCACTACGACCGTCTCCAAGCAATCTTGCCGAGCCAATCACCGTGGCGACGCTTGCACCGTAGAAGACTCGTCGGCGCGCGCGGTCAAATCAGGCCCTCCCTTCCCGCCCCGGCGGGGGTGCTGAGCAACGGCCATGGCCGTTGCTCACCCAAGGGTGGGGCAATGCCCCGCACGCACAAAGCGCATGCTCCGGGGCGGGGGGGGATAGGGGGGGGAAGAACCTCCGTCATGCAGGAAAAAAAAGCATGACCAACCCAGCCTACGAACTCAACGGCCATCCCGTCTCAAGAGAAGATTTCTACAAGATCGCCTGCGACCCGAGACGCAGCGTCGCAGTAGAAGCCTGTGCCGGCGCCGGCAAGACCTGGATGCTGGTCTCGCGCATCCTGCGCGCGCTGCTCGAAGGCGCAGCGCCGCACGAAATCCTGGCCATCACCTTCACCAAGAAGGCGGCCGGCGAGATGCGCCAGCGCCTGACCGAGTGGCTGGAGGAATTCGCCACGGCGACACCGGAGCGACTGGAGCAGGAGCTTCTCATGCGCGGAATCGAGCCGCAGACCGCGCGGAAATTGCGCGAGCCGCTACGAAATTTGTATCAAACCCTGCTGACCCAGGGCCGGCCGGTGCAGATCCGCACCTTCCACAGCTGGTTCGCGGCGCTGCTGCGCACGGCGCCGCTGTCGGTGCTGGAGGCGCTCGGTCTGCCGACGGCCTACGAACTTCTGGAGGACGACGCGCAGGCTGTGGTCCAGGTGTGGCGGCCCTTCCATGCGCGCCTGTTGCGCGAGCCCGAGGCGCGGCAGGACTACGAGGCGGTGGTGGCCACGCACGGCCGCTTCCAGACTGAGCGTGCATTGGAGGCGGCACTGCAGCGACGCGTCGAGTTCGCACTGGCTGACGCGCAGGGCGCGGTGCTGGCCTCGGTGCCGCATTTCAGCGAACACTTCCCCGAGTTCTCGGGTGTGGATGAACCGCTGGCTGTGCTGCTGGCCGAAGGGCCGCTGCGCCAGCAGTTGCAGCAGGCGGCACAGACGCTGGGCCACGCCAGCCAACCGAGCTTCAGTGCCAAGGGCAGCGAGCTGGAACAGGCGTTGACGGCCAACAATGCCGACGGCGTGCTGGCCGCGCTGCTGACCCAAAGCGGCACGGCGCGCAAGTTCGGCGACAAGGTGGCCGGCATCGAACAGGTGCGTGCGGTGCAGGAACAGGTGCTGGCCGTGCTGGGCGCCGAAGCGCAGCACCAGGCCTGGCTTTACCAGCAGCGCATGACGCGGCTGACGCGCCTGCTGATCGACGAGTTCGCGGCCCTCAAACGCGAGCGTGGTTGGGTCGACATGAACGACGTCGAGCGCGCCGCACTGCACCAGTTGTCCGACCCGGTGCTGGGCGGTTGGGTGCAGGAACGGCTCGATGCGCGTACGCGCCACCTGCTGATCGACGAGTTCCAGGACACCAACCCGCTGCAGTGGCAGGCGCTGCATGCCTGGCTCAGTGCTTATGCCGGCGCTGGCGGCGGCGCCGAGGCGCCGAGCCTGTTCATCGTCGGCGATCCGAAGCAGAGCATCTACCGCTTCCGCCGTGCCGAGCCGCAGGTTTTCATCGCAGCACAACAGTTCGTGCGCGACCTCGGTGGCGACCTGCTGAGCTGCGATCACACACGCCGCAATGCGCCGTCGGTGCTGACGCTGGTCAACCAGGCCATGGGGCAGGCGCAAGCCGACGGCTTGTACCCGGGCTTTCGCCACCACACCACCGAATCGACGGAGACAGGTGGTGCTTATGCCCTGCCGCAGATCCTGCGGCCCGAGAAGGCGGAGTCCGAAGAAACGTCGGCTGGCTGGCGCGACAGCTTGACCACGCCGCGTGTCACACCCGAAGAAACGCTGCGCACGCTGGAGTGCCGCCAGGCGGCGCAGTGGCTGGCCACGCAGATCCAGCAAGGCCTGCATCCGAAAGACATCATGGTGCTGTCGCGCAAGCGCGACCGTCTGGCCGTGATGCAGGAGGAGCTGCGTGTCCTGGGCATTGCGGCGCAGCAGCCTGAGAAGCGCGACCTGGGCCAGGCGCCCGAGGTGCAGGACATCGTGGCCCTGCTCGATGCGCTGGTGTCGCCGGCACACGACCTGTCGCTGGCGCGGGCGCTGAAGTCGCCGTTGTTCAGCGTCGGCGACGACGAGCTGGTGCAACTGGCGCTGCTGCAACGTCAGGACAAGAAGCCGTGGTTCGAATTGCTACAAAAAGAGGAGCTTCTCCCGCAGGTATTGCAAGGGATTAGCCCGGTTTTGATGCGATGGCAAGGTTGGCTCGACACACTGCCGCCGCACGATGCGCTGGACGCCATCTTCGACGACGGCGATGTGCTGGCGCGTTTTGTTGCCGCCGCGCCGGTGCCGCTGCGCGAGTCTGTGGTAGCGAACCTGCAGGCGCTGCTGGCCGCCGCGCTGCAAGTGGACGGCGCGCGCTACGCCACACCCTATGCCTTGGTGCGCGCGCTCAAGGCCGGCGGTGTGCCGGCGCCCACGCTGGCCGATGCCGACGCGGTGCGCCTGCTGACCGTGCACGGCGCCAAGGGGCTAGAGGCCACGCTGGTGCTGCTGCTCGACACCGATGCGCCGCCACCGAAGGCGCAAACCATGAGCGTGCTGCTCGACTGGCCGGGTCAGGCCGAGGCGCCGCAGAGTTTTGTCTTCCTGGCCAGCGAGAGCAATGTGCCGCCCAGCGTGGTGGAGGCGCTGGCGATCGAACAGCAGGCACGCCAGCGCGAGGAGCTCAACGCCCTGTACGTGGCCATGACACGCGCGCAGCAGCGGCTGGTGTTGTCTTCGGTGCAGCCGCACCAGGCTAATGGCGCGAGCTGGTGGCAGCGGCTGCAGGCCGGCTGTACGGCCATCGAAGTGCCGGCGGCCCCTGTGCTGGTCGCTGCCGTGCCAGCACAGGCCGCCACGCCGATCTTGTTGCCAATCCTGCCTTCCGTCCTTGCCCAATCTGCGCCAGCAGCTATCAAAACAGGAGCGTCTCAGGGGCTTGCAGACAAGCCCACGCCCGAGTCGATGATTGGCCAGGCGATGCACCGCCTGCTGGAGTGGGCCACGCTCGATGCCCAAGGCTGGACACCTCAGCAGGTACAGCGCGCGGCTGCCGAGTTTGGCCTCGACGCCGCGCAGGCGCAGCAGGCCGCCGCCATGGCGCAGCGCATCCTGCTGGGGGCCGGTGCCTGGGCCTGGCGTGCCGACGCAGTGGACTGGCACGGCAATGAGGTGCCGGTGACGGTGCAGGGCAGCGTGCGCCGCATCGACCGGCTGGTGCGCCGCAAGACGGGAACGAATGGGGGCGAGTGGTGGGTGCTGGACTACAAATCGGCGACGCAGCCGCAAGGCCGTCATGAACTGCTGGCACAGTTGGGCAGTTATCGCGCCGCTGTGCAGGCCGCCTGTCCCGGCGAGACCGTGCGCGCGGCCTTTCTGAGCGCCGCGGGCACGCTGGAAGAAATTCAAGGAATCGAATGAAGCAAGAGAAAGAGAAGGCCGCGGGTGTGAAGCGCGTGGCCGTGTTAGGTGGTGGCCCGGCTGGCCTGATGGCGGCTGAGGTGCTGAGCGAGGCCGGCGTGGCGGTGGACCTGTATGACGCCATGCCCTCGGTGGGGCGCAAGTTTTTGCTCGCCGGCAAAGGTGGGCTCAACCTCACACATTCGGAGTCGGCCGACCGTTTTGCCGAGCGCTATGGCGAGCGGCGCACGCAGATCGAGGCCTTGCTGCGCAGCTTCGGGCCCCAGCAGCTGCGCGAATGGGCGCACGGCCTGGGCGTGGAGACCTTCGTCGGTACCTCGGGCCGCGTTTTTCCCGCCGACATGAAGGCCGCACCGTTGCTGCGTGCCTGGCTCAACCGCCTGCGCCACCCGGCACATGGTGGCGCAGGTGTGCAGTTCCACATGCGGCACCGCTGGCTCGGCTGGACCGAGGATGGCCGCACCTTGCGTTTTGATTCGCCGCAGGGTGAGGTGCACGCGCAGGCCGACGCCGTGGTGCTGGCACTCGGTGGTGGCAGCTGGGCACGGCTGGGCTCCAACGGCGCCTGGGTGCCGCTGCTGGCCGCGCGTGGCGTGGCGGTGGCGCCGCTGCTGCCGGCCAATTGCGGCTTTGATGTCGCGGTTCACCCGTCCTTGCCGGCGCCAAGCCAGGCCGTGCCGGTGCAGGCGGTGCCCGTCCCGGCCACGGGCTGGAGCGGGTTTTTTGCCAGCCGTTTCGCCGGCCAGCCCTTCAAGACGGTGGCGGTCTCATTCACCAATGCCCAAGGGCTGACGTTCCAGCGCAAGGGCGAGTTCGTCGCCACTGCCAGCGGCGTGGAAGGCAGCCTGATCTATGCCGCCTCGAACCTGTTACGCGACGAGATCATCCGCAGCGGCCACGCCACCCTGCATCTGGACCTGTTGCCCGACTTCACGCGAGAGCGTGTGCTGGCCGAGGTGGCGCACCCGCGCGGTTCCCGCTCGCTCTCCAGCCACCTCAAGAGCCGGCTGGGCCTGGACGGTATCAAGACGGCGCTGCTGCACGAGCTGCTGAGCAAGGACGACATGCACGACCCGGCCAGGCTGGCCGCGGCCATCAAGGCACTGCCGTTGCAACTGGTGGCGGCGCGGCCGCTCGACGAGGCCATCAGCAGTGCCGGCGGCGTGCTGTTCGAAGTGTTGAACGAGAGCCTGATGTGCGAGGCGCTGCCGGGCGTGTTCTGCGCCGGCGAGATGCTGGACTGGGAAGCGCCCACCGGTGGTTATCTGCTGACGGCCTGCTTTGCCAGCGGCAGAAAAGCCGGCGAGGGCGTGCTGCATTACCTGCGTCATTAAGCGGCCTGGACGCCGGGGCCTTGCTGCGTATGCAGGTCACGGCAGTCGGCGATGCAGAAATCAGGTGCGGTTCCGTCATTCACGGTGAAACGGGTGGCGCAGGGCCAGACGGTCCTGCGACGTGGCGGGCCGATCGATGTCCGGTTCCGATCGGAACCCAGCTCAATCCCCGACCACTGTGAACGGCGCCCAGAACAAGGGGTGGGCATAGCTGTACTTGACGCCCTCGCCGTCCGGACGACCTTTTTCCAGCAGAGCAAGGCTGGCCTGGCGCAGCACTTCCGGTTTGCTCAGGGTGGTGGTCTTGGCTTGCCGCCTGAAGAGGTCGGTCATCAGCTTGCGGGAGGCTTCGCTATCGACCGGCCAGCTCGATACCAGGAGCGACCTTGCGCCCGCAAAGAAAAAGGCGCGTCCCAGCCCGGACAAGGCTTCCGCCCCGGCGCCTTCCCCGGATGCGGTGTTGCAGGCGGATAACACGACCCAGTCGGCATTGAGCTTGAGGGTGAGGATCTGGTCCACTTTGAGGAGGCCATCTCCCTTGGCATTCATCACTTGCGGGTTGGTCAAGGCCAGGGCCGGCTGTGTCAAACCATCCAGCTCGCCCGGGACCAGGCCGTGGGTCGAGAACATCACCACCTTACGGTTCGCGAGATCGGCCTTCAGGACTTCAGTCAGGTTGGCGCGGGTCTGGAGGTAGATGTCCCGCTGGGGATCGACCTTGAACACTTTGGCGATTTCCAGCACCTCTTCGCTGGTGTCGGGCAACCGGGGCAAAAGCGCGAGTTCTGCGGAGCTGACGTCCGAGGTCTTGGGCGTGTTGCGCAGTTTGAGCGGCACCCCCCGGGTCGCCAGCCTGACGGTTTCCGGTTTTTCCATCCCCTTGGCCTGCTCCAGGCTGAAAATCGGATCGCCGAAGGCGATGAAGTCATGCCGGCCGGCCTTGGGTTTGGGCAAGCTTCGCAGGGACGTCATGGCCGTGGCAGACGGCAGGCTGACCAAAGCCATTTTTTTCATCAACCAAGGTGCATTGCGGTATTCGGTGAAGAGCAGTTGCTCCTTGCTGGCGGACGCCTGATAGGGGGCAGTCAGCAAGATGCCCAGAGGCAACTGGCCCAGGTCGCCGTGCGGGATCAGCACCAGCGTGTCCTTGCCTGCAAACCCCGCCTGCACCGGTTTCAACAGGTCGTCATACAGACGGCTGGCCAGATTGAAGTCGAAGGGCGGGATTTCCTCGATCGACAATACCTGCGGGTCCAGTGCCTTGCGGAGCTGGGCGACGGCCTTGCCCAACTGCTCGCGCTGGGTGGCAATTTGCAGGAACTGGGGTTCGCCTGTGGCCGGAATAGCCCAGACATAACTCCTGTCACGTCCGATGAACCAGGAGACCAGCAACTCGTTGTCGCGGATGGTCTTTTGCACTTTGTCCAGGGTGGCCGGCTTGGGGGAGATCAGGTCGGCGTAGTCGGGGAAGTCCAGCTCGATCAGCTTTTCGGTATGGGCGGCTTCCTTGCGCAGGGCCTCCAGATCCTGTTTGATCTTGGCCTGGATGTCCGGCAGTTGCTGGTCGAGCGGTGCCATGGCCAGCTCTTTGGTGAAGCGGGTCAGGAAGGTAATGCGCTGCCTGAGGTCCTGTTCCTTGCGCGCCAAGTCGGCAAGGCGCGGGTCCTGGATGTTGGCGCGCGCCGTGCTGGCGGACAAGGCCCGCTGGACGCTGCTGGCGCGGGCAATGTCGCCGAGGCGGAACGCCTCGGCAGCGATGGCGCGTGAAGGGTTTTGCTTGTACATCCGGCTCAGCACCCCGAGGTAGGCCTCGGTGGCGGCCAGCAGGTAGTTCTTTTCCTTGGAGCTGATGCTCTCGGCCTCGCTGGCCATCTCCTTCTGCTGCTCGACCTGGGCCGCCATGCCCTCGGCAAACAGGCTCTGGGCTTCGGCATCCCTGGTTTGCGCGGCCAGGACCGTGGCCAGCATCAACCGGGCCTGGGTGCTGTGGCTCGATCGTTTGCCGGTCCGTTGCTCGGCCACCGCCAGCAGTTCGCGCGCCATTTTTTCCGCCACGATCGGGTTGCCGGTGCGCTCCAGGACCAGGACGCGGTCAATGTGGCGTGGATCGACAAAACGGGCGGTTTGCGGGAACTGCTGCGCGGTCTTGTCCAGATCGGTGTAGATCTTCAACGCCTCGGCGTAGTTCTCGCTGGCGATGTAGGCCGAGGCCAGAGTCTTGCGAACCCGGGCCAGTGCGATGGACTCGGCGGTCACGCCGGCCGCCTGCAAGCCGTCCAGCGACTGTTTGAGCAGAAAGATGGCATCCTTGTTGCGCCCCTGGGCCAGCATCACGATGGCCAGCTGGCGCAGGGCCATGGACGTGGGGATGGAGGATTTGCCGGTGCGGGCCAGGGCGCGTTTCAGGGCTTCGCGGGTGTAATACTCGCTTTCGGTCGTTTTCTGCAGTTGCAGGACAACCTCGCTCAGGTAAAGGTAAACCAGTTCCTGGGATGTCTTGACCGTGTTGGGGTTGACTGTCAAACCAAGACTTTCGCTGGCAACGCCAGCAGACCTGGCAAAGAGTTTCTCATGGTCCGGCAGGGCGGCTTCCCGCAGATCGAACGCCCGCTTGTAGGCGACCTCGGCCTGACTGAACTTGCCCTGTTGGCGGGCCAGATTGGCAACCGCCAGGTAATACGAGGCCTCCCAGTACTGCTTGAGAAAAGTGGCCGCATTGCCGCGCCTGAGCATGACGATCAGCGACTCCAGTTCCTTCAGGTTTTTTTCTGCTGCGGCGAAATCGCCCATCATGGCGTGGACAGCGACCAGGCCAGTGTAAAAGCCCGTGGCCATGCCCAGAACTCTCTCTGGGATCTTTGGCAAGGCGCCTTGCAGTATGGCAAAGGCCTCCTTGGGGTTGCCGGCCTGACTTTCTGCAATGGCGAATTCCTGACTGCTCACGATCTCTGCCACCGAGTTCGGTTCGGCCACGTGCATGGCCTCTTTCAGCGATTCCAGGCGCTGTTTGACCATGCCCAGTGATTCGGCTGCTTGCGCTTTCAGGTAGTAGTGGGCAAACCGCTCGTTTGGGGATGCGTTGGCGGGCGCCGGCGCCTTGATTTTGCGCTCGGCTTCCTCGCGGGCCTGCTGGTTCGTGACGGCGCTGTTGAGCAGCTTGGCCACATCATCGATGCTGCGGGGGACATTGGGTAATTCCGGCAGGGTGGATGCGCTGGCTCGCAAGGGTGACAGCAGCATGCCGGCAATGAGGCAGGTAAGGCAAGCGCTTGCCACAGGCTTGATTGACATACGGCCTCCTCAGGCTCTTCGGAACCCCGGATGCTGATACCCGACGTATGTTTTGTCAATCAACCAGATGGGGCGGCGTGAGCGTTGCAAACCGGTGGTCTGCCGGCGGGCCGCTTCCGGGCGCGGTTCGCCATGAAATGTAAGGTGACGGACCTTGACCCCGGCACTGACTCCACAGTTAGGGCTGCTTGGTTCCCCACCTGACCCGGTTGGCCGCTTCACCATGCGGGAAGGCCCGTCGCTTTGTATTGTAAGGGCAGGGGGTGAAAGTTAAAGGGCGGCGGCAAAGAAAAAGTCGTCTGGTCCACACCGTAGAATCCTCGCATGTCCTATCTCGTGCTCGCCCGCAAGTACCGCCCCCGCAGCTTTGCTGAGATGGTGGGGCAGGAGCACGTGGTGCGCGCGTTGAGCAATGCGCTGGAAACCCAGCGCCTGCACCATGCCTACCTGTTCACCGGCACACGCGGCGTGGGCAAGACCACGGTCTCGCGCATCCTGGCCAAGTCGCTGAACTGCCAGGGGCCGGACGGGCAGGGCGGCATCACCGCCACGCCCTGCGGCGTGTGCCAGGCCTGCACCGACATCGATTCCGGCCGTTTTGTCGACTACACCGAACTCGACGCCGCTTCCAACCGCGGCGTGGACGAGGTGCAGGCCCTGCTGGAGCAGGCGGTCTACAAGCCGGTGCAGGGCCGCTTCAAGGTCTTCATGATCGACGAAGTCCACATGCTGACCAACACGGCTTTCAACGCCATGTTGAAGACGCTGGAGGAGCCGCCCGAGTACCTCAAGTTCGTGCTGGCCACGACCGACCCGCAGAAGGTGCCGGTGACGGTGTTGTCGCGTTGCCTGCAGTTCAACCTGCGGCCGATGGCACCCGAGACCGTGCTGGAACACCTCACCAAAGTGCTGCAGGCCGAGAATGTGCCGGCCGAGTCGCAGGCGCTGCGCCTGCTGGCGCGCGCCGCGCGCGGCTCCATGCGCGATGCGTTGTCGCTGACCGACCAGGCCATCGCATTTGGCTCCGGCCAGCTCGAAGTGGCCACGGTGCGCCAGATGCTGGGCAGCGTGGACCGCTCGCATGTGTTCAGGTTGGTCGAGGCGCTGGCGCAGGGCGACGGCAAGACGGTGGTGGAAACCTCGGAAGCGCTGCGTGTCAACGGCCTGAGCGCGGCCTCCACGCTGGAAGAAATGACGGTGGTGCTGCAGCGCATGGCCGTGGTGCAGGCGGTGCCGGATTCGGTCGACGAGTCCGACCCGGAAGCGACCGAAATGGCACGCCTGGCCGCGCTGTTGCCGGCCGACGAAACGCAGCTGCTCTACAGCCTGTGCCTGCATGGCCGCGGCGAACTGGGCTTGGCGCCTGACGAGTACGCCGCGCTGACCATGGTGCTGCTTCGCCTGCTGGCCTTCAAGCCTGGTGCCCAGTCGGCTGGCACCTCGGCTGAAAAAAAAACACTGAAATCGGCTGAAGCGCCGCTTGCTGCGGTTGCAGCGCCTGTCCGGAACGCCCAGGTGGCGGTGGCCCCGGCGCCGGCCCCCGTGCCGCCCGTGGCCGCACGTCTGGCCCCTGTTCCGGCGCCGGCATCTGCGGTGAGCACGCCGGTCAGAACGGCGCCGCCGGGTCAGGTGCTGCCGGTGGTGGACAGCGCGAAGGCGGTGTCGACGACGCCGGAACCAAGGCCCAATCCGGTTTCATCCCCAGCGGATTCTGATCAGGGTGCTCCTAAAGTTGTAGCGGTTCCGGTGCGCGTGGCCCCTGAATCGCGCGCCGATGCGCCCGTGAACGGTGGCAGCGGCACACCGCTGGTGCCGACCGAGGAAGGTGGCTTCTGGCACCTGACGGTGCAGCAGCTGGTGGCGGCCGAGGCCGTGACCGCGCTGGTGCGCGAGCTGGCGCTGCAGTCGCAACTGGTGGCACGCGACGGCGAGCACTGGTTGCTGCGCGTCGAGCGCGAGTCGCTCAATTCACCGACCAGCCGCGAGCGGCTGCAGAACGCCTTGCGCGCGGCCGGCCATGTCGCCACCCTGAGCGTGGAGATCGGCCGCGTCAGTGACAGCCCGGGCAAGCGCAACGCGGCAGCGGCGGCCGAGAAGCAGCAGGCGGCCGAGAAACTGATTTACGAAGACCCCTTCGTGCAGACCATGATGCGTGACTTTGGCGCGAAAATCGTGCCTGGCAGCATCAAGCCTATCGACACCAACACTTCACAAAACTCGTAAGGACAGACATGTTCAACAAAGGACAACTCGCCGGCCTCATGAAGCAGGCCCAGGCCATGCAGGACAACCTGAAGAAGGCGCAAGACGAACTCGCGTTCATCGAAGTCAGCGGCGAATCCGGTGCCGGCCTGGTGAAGGTCGTCATGACCTGCAAGCACGACGTCAAGCGCATCACCATCGACCCCAGCCTGCTGGCCGACGACAAGGACATGCTGGAAGACCTGGTGGCCGCCGCGTTCAATGCCGCGGTGCGCAAGGCCGAGGAGACCAGCCAGGAGAAGCTGGGCAAGCTGACGGCAGGCATGCCAGGCCTCCCCGGCGGCATGAAATTCCCTTTCTGACGGCTACTGCGCGAGCTCATGGCGGCGTTGCGGGTCCCGTTCAGGCCATCCTCACGGACCTCAAGTCCGTTCCGGTGGCCTGACACCCGCGCCTTGCCCTGAGCCCGCTCGCTACGCCGCGCTGCGTTTCCTCTTTCCATGTCCGACGCCCATTCCCTCGACACATTGATTCAGGCCCTGCGCCGGCTGCCGGGCGTGGGGGTGAAGTCGGCTTCGCGCATGGCGTTTCACCTGCTGCAGCAGGACCGCGAGGGCGCGTTACTGCTGTCGCGCGCGCTGCATGAGGCTGCGCAGCATGTACACCACTGCGCGCGTTGCCACACCTTTACCGAAGCCGAGGTCTGCGCCACCTGCCTCGATCCGGCGCGCGATGCCAGCAAGCTGTGCGTGGTGGAAACACCGGCCGACCAGATGGCGCTGGAGCGCACCGGTGCCTACAAGGGGCTGTACTACGTACTGATGGGCCGCCTGAGCCCGCTCGACGGCATCGGCCCGAATGACATCGGCCTGAAGCAGATGCTGGCGCGCGCCAGCGACGGCACGGTGCGCGAGGTGATCCTGGCCACCAACTTCACGGCCGAGGGCGAGGCCACCGCGCATGTGATCGGCGAGGCGCTGAAAAGCCGCGGTGTCGCCTTCACGCGCCTGGCGCGCGGCGTGCCGATCGGCAGCGAACTCGAATACGTGGATCTGGGCACCATCGCCCATGCGCTGGTCGACCGGCGCTGACGTGCTGCGTCATGCAGGGCATCAGTGATAATGCCGCGTCGCCCTGACCGAGACCCATCATGACCTTTGCCCGTTTCACTCTGGCTTACTGGTGCGTGCTGATCGCCGCGCTCCTGCCCATCGTCTGCGCCGGCATTGCCAAGTGGGGCTCGTACGGCAAGCCGCGGCGCGAAGGCGGCTTCGACAACGACAACCCGCGCGCCTGGCTGGCAAAGCAGACCGACTGGCGCGCCCGCGCCAACGCGGCACAGCACAACAGCTTCGAGGCGTTGCCGTTTTTCATCGGTGCGGTCATCATCGCCCACCAGCTCGGCGCCTACCAGGCGCGGCTCGACCTGCTGGCCTTTCTGTTTGTCTTCCTGCGCATGATCTACATCATGATGTACGTGGCGGGGCTGTCCACGGTGCGTTCGCTTGTCTGGACGCTGGCCTTGTTCGTCAACATCGGCATCCTGTTCATCGGCTATCGCTAAGTTCATTCCCTTAAGTGAAAACCCGCTCGGGATGTTTCCCGATGCGGGTTTTTTCATGGCCCGGTAGGCTGTGCTGGATTCGAATTTCCATTCCAGAAACAGGGTAACCTCATGCCAAAGCCACCCATCAGCCGGCGGACCTTCAGCACCGGAGCCATGCTGGCAGCTGCCTCCCTCGCAGCACCGGCCTTGCATGCCCAGCCGCGGCCGGAAAAGACCCGGGTCGCGATTGCCGTGGGCGGCAAGGCCTCGTTCTACTACCTGCCACTGACCATCTCCGAGCAGCTCGGCTTTTTCAAGGCCGAGGGGCTGGAGGTGGAGATCAGCGACTTTGCCGGCGGTGCGCGCGCGCTGCAGGCGGTGGTGGGCGGTTCGGCCGACGTGGTGAGCGGTGCGTACGAGCACACCATCAACCTGCAGAACAAGGGGCAGTTCTTCCAGGCCTTCGTGCTGCAGGGCCGTGCACCGCAGATTGCGCTGGGCGTGTCCATGAAGACCATGCCCGGTTTCAAGTCGGTGGCCGATCTCAAGGGCAAGCGCATCGGCGTCACGGCGCCGGGTTCGTCCACCAACATGCTGGCCAACCTGGTGCTGTCGCGTTACGGCCTCAAGGCCGGCGATGTGAGCTTCATCGGTGTTGGCACCTCGGCCGGAGCGCTGGCGGCCATGCGTTCGGGCCAGATCGACGCCATCAGCAACATCGACCCGGTGATGACCATGCTGGAGCAGAAGGGCGATGTGCGCATCATCTACGACACGCGCACGCTCAAGGGCACGCAGGAGGTGTTCGGCGGCCCCATGCCGGCGGCCTGCCTGTATGCGCCCATGGATTTTCTGAAGAAGAACCCCGAAACCGCGCAGGCCCTGACCAACGCCATCGTGCACGGCCTCAAGTGGCTGCAGACGGCGGGCCCGGGCGACATCATCAAGACCGTGCCCGAGTCCTACCTGCTGGGCGACCGCGGGCTGTACCTGGCGTCCTTCAACAAGGTGCGTGAAGCGCTGGCGGTCGACGGCCTGTTTCCGGACGACGGCGGCAAGACTGCGCTGCGTGCGCTGACCAGCTTCGATGCCACGCTCAAGGCCGACAGGATTGATCTGGCCAGGACCTATACCAACCAGTTCGCGCACAGGGCCAAGGCCAGGTTCAAGGCCTGAACGTGTTGCGCACGTGACCGCTGCCGTGTCTGATTTCGCGCTCGAACTGCTCGGCATCCGCTGCACCTTCCGCGCCCGCGAGGCCGGCACATCGTCAGCCTCCTACACCGCCGTGGCCGACACCACGCTGCGCGTGCGCGCCGGCGAGTTCGTGTCGGTCGTCGGGCCCACCGGCTGTGGCAAGTCCACGCTGCTCAACATCGGCGCCGGCCTGCTGGCCCCCTCGGCCGGCGAGGTGCGCGTGTTCGGCGAGCCGCTGGCAGGCATCAACCGGCGTGCCGGCTACATGTTCCAGGCGGAGGCACTGATGCCCTGGCGCAGCGCGCTCGATAACGTGATGCTCGGCCTGCAGTACCGCGGAGTTCCGGCGGACGAGGCGCGCGCGCAGGCGCAGGCCTGGCTGGCGCGCGTGGGCCTGGGCGGTTTTGGCGACCGCTACCCGCACCAGCTCTCCGGCGGCATGCGCAAGCGCACGGCACTGGCCCAGACGCTGGCGCTGGACCCTGACATCATCCTGATGGACGAGCCGTTCAGCGCGCTCGACATCCAGACCCGCCAGCTGATGGAGGACGAGGTGCTCGACCTCTGGGCCGCAAAGAAGAAGGCGGTGCTGTTCATCACGCACGACCTGGACGAGGCGATTGCCATGAGTGACCGGGTGGTGGTGCTGTCGGCCGGGCCGGCCACGCATCCGATCGGCGAATTCGTCATCGATCTGCCGCGACCGCGCCATGTCGCCGAGGTGCGTACCGCGCCGCGCTTCATCGAACTGCACACGCAGATCTGGGGTGTGCTGCGCGACGAGGTGCTCCAGGGTTACCAGCAACAGCTGCGCAAAGCCGCATGAAAGCAATGACCCCCCGCATTCGCGCACTTCGTGTCGCTTGCCGCTCAGCGAGGGGGCGGTGCCTGCCTGGAGCGGCCTTGCGCTGCGCACGGCCTGTGGCATGACGATCTGGCAGTCCCTCAAACCCCGCGCGGGCAACCTGCGGCTCTGGCAGCTGGCGCTGTTGCTGGCGGTTCTGGTGCTGTGGCAACTGGCCTCGCGCGACGCGCAGCTCGCCTTTTTCCTTGGTGAGCCGGTGCAGGTGGCCGGGCGCATCTGGTCCTGGTTCCTGCCCTGGGGCGTGGCGCCCAATGCGCTGTTCCCGGACGGGCTGGCCGGTCATGCCGACATCTACCGCCACCTGGGCACCACGCTGCTGGAGACCGTGCTGGCGTTCGGCCTCGGCACCGTGCTGGGCCTGGCCGCCGGCCTGTGGCTGGCACTGGCACCGACGGCCAGCGCCATCCTTGCCCCCTACCTCAAGGCGGCCAACGCCATGCCGCGCGTGATCCTGGCGCCGATCTTTGCCATGTGGTTCGGCCTCGGCATCTGGAGCAAGGTGGCGCTGGCGGTGACGCTGGTGTTTTTCATCGTGTTCTTCAACGTCTACCAGGGGGTGCGCGAAGTCAGCCCGGTGTTGCTGGCCAACGCCCGCATGCTGGGGGCCAACCGCAAGCAGCTGCTGCGCACCGTCTACCTGCCCAGCGCCACGGGCTGGGTGTTCTCCAGTCTGCACACCTCGGTCGGACTGGCCTTCGTCGGCGCGGTGGTGGGGGAGTACCTGGGCTCGGCGCGCGGCGTGGGCTACCTGATCCAGCAGGCCGAGGGCACGTTCGATGTCAACACCGTGTTTGCCGGTATCGTGGTGCTGACGTTTTTCGCGCTGCTGCTCGATGGCCTGGTCGGCACCATCGAACGTCGCCTCATGGCCTGGCAGCCACGTCAGGGCGAGACGGAAAAGCTATAAAAACAATAGCTGTTGACGCCCTTTGGGCAAGGGCTTGAGCCATGTTTGTTTCAGATCAGCGGCGGGCGACGCGGGTCGTCGGTGCCTTGGCCGGCTTGCCGCGCGGTGCGGCCTTGGCCGCCACCCGGGTAGTGCTCTTGGCTTTGGCCATGGCGCGCGGCTGCACCGGCAGGAACAGCACCACCTGCTGGCCGGCCTTGAAGGCGGCCGAGGCACTGACCTTGTTCCACTCGGCCACGCTGGCCGGGGTCTGGCGGTAGCGCTTGGCGATGCTGGCCACCGACTCATGCTTGCCGGCCTTGACGACGGTGCGGCGCAGCACGACTTCGGGGGCGAAAGCGACCTGGCCGTTGTCGGCGATGCGCTCGGTCACGTCGTTCTCCTGACGGGCGTGGCGTGGCACCACCAGGGTGGATCCGGCACGGATCAGCATGCGCGGCGGGATGTTGTTGACGGTGCGCAGCTCGGCCTCGCTCATGCCGGCACGTTTGGCGGCATCCGCCACTTTCATGGTGGTGGGGGCGACCCAGACCGTCCAGCTGGCCAGCCGTGAGCCGTAGGCGTCCAGGTTGCGCTGGAAGATGGCGGCGTTGTCCCAGGGCAGCAGGATTTGCGGCGTGCCCGCAGCCAGGATCACCGGTTTGTTGAGCGAAGGGTTGAGCGCCTTGAAGTCCTCCAGCGGCACCTCGGCCAGTTTGGCGGCCAGGGTCACGTCGATGTCACGCGTGATGGTGACGCTGTCGAAGTAGGGGTGGTTCTCGATCAACGGCAGTTGGGTGTTGAAGCTGTCGGGCCGGGCCACGATGTTCTTCACCGCCTGCAGCTTGGGCACGTAAAAACGCGTCTCCATCGGCATGTTGAGGTCGAGGTAGGTGGTGCCGGCGCCGGCGCGCTGGTTCTTGGCGATAGCGCGCCCCACGCTGCCTTCGCCCCAGTTGTAGGCGGCCAACGCCAGGTGCCAGTCGCCGAACATGCCATACAGCTTTTGCAGGTAGTCGAGCGCCGCACGGGTGGAGGCCAGCACGTCGCGCCGGTCGTCGCGGAAGGCGTTCTGCTTGAGTTCGAAGTACTTGCCGGTGGCCGGCATGAACTGCCACATGCCGGCGGCCTTGGCACTCGACACCGCCTGCGGGTTGAAGGCGCTCTCGATGAAGGGCAGCAGCGCCAGCTCGGTCGGCATGTTGCGGCGCTCCAGTTCCTCGACAATGTGGAACAGGTATTTGCGCGAGCGCTCGGTCATGCGGAAGATGTAGTCGGGCCGCGTGGCGTACCACTGCTCGCGGTCGCGCACCAGATCGCTTTCCAGGTCGGGCATGGCGTAGCCGCGGCGAATGCGTTCCCACAGGTCGGCCGGTGTCGCCAGGGGGGCGACGCCACTGCGCGAGGCGTTGCCGCGGGCCTGGATCGGCGTCAGGGTGCCGGTGGGCAGCGTGGGCGCACGGCTGCTGCGGAACGCGCCGCCGTCGGCCGATGCGGCAGGGTCGGCGGGGGCCATGTTGGCGCAGCCGCTCAACAGGAGCAGACCGGTCAGGACAGTGGAGATGAGGAATTTCATTTGAACTGGTTCTTCCATTCGCGCAAGGCACCAAACACAGCGGTCTCAGTACGGGCGGCAGCATCGAAGGCCTGCACGGCTGCGGTGACGGCAGGTTGACGCGAGCGCAAAAAGGGATTGATCTCGCGTTCCAGCGAGATGGATGAAGGCAGGGTGGGCAACTGGCGTGCGCGCCGGGCTTCGCACTCGGCCGTGTAACGGGCCAGGGCGGCATTGCCGGGCTCCACGGCACGGGCAAAACGCAGGTTGCTCAAGGTGTATTCGTGGGTGCAGCAGACGCGGGTGGCGCCGGGCAGGGCCGCGAGCTGGTCGAGCGAGGCCAGCATCTGCGCGGGCGTGCCTTCGAACAGGCGGCCGCAGCCGCCGGAGAACAGGGTGTCGCCGCAGAACAGCAGCGGGCTGCCGTCCACATCGGCGGCATAAAAGGCGATGTGGCCGGCGGTGTGGCCGGGCACGTCAAGCACGGCAAAGTCCAGGCCGAGCGCCTGAAGGCGGTCGCCGCCGCTCAGGCGCACCAGGGGCTCGGGGATGTCTTCCGCCGCCGGGCCGTACACGACGGCGCCGGTGGCTTCACGCAGTTCGGTCACGCCGCCGACATGATCGGCGTGGTGGTGGGTGACTAGAATCGACTGCAGCTGCAAGTTCAGGTCTTGCAGTGCCTGCATCACCGGTTGTGCGTCTCCGGGGTCGACGACAAGGGCCTGATGCCCGTCATGCAGCATCCAGATGTAGTTGTCGGCAAAGGCAGGAAGTGGAATCAGGACCATGAGCGATCAGATTATAGGTTTGCACGACTGGTTTGGCACCCCGCCGGGCAGTTATCTGCTCGACTGGGAGCAGCGCCAGTTCGAGCAGGCCGTGGTCGACATCTTCGGCTACCACGCCCTGCAGTTGGGCCTGCCGGCACTCGATGCCCTGAACGCCAACCGCATGCCGCACCGCTGGCTCGCCAGCTGCGAGCCGGTGCTGCTGCCGATGCAGCGGCCGCCAGCGCTGTGCACGGATTTCTCAGCGCTGCCGTTTCCCGCCGCCAGCCTGGACCTGGTGGTGTTGCCGCACACGCTGGACAACCATTCCGACCCGCATGCCACGCTGCGCGAAGTGGCGCGCGTGCTGGTGCCCGAGGGGCGGGTGGTGATCTGCGGCTTCAATCCAGCCAGTCTGTGGGGCCTGCGCCAGCGGCGCGACCAGTTCTGCCGGCGCCGGGGCTGGGGCGAGCCTTTTCTGCCGGCGCTGCCGCAGCAGATCGGCTACCGGCGCCTGCGCGACTGGCTGCATCTGCTCGACTTCGAGATCGAAGCCGGCCACTTCGGCTGCTACCTGCCGGCGGTGCGCACCGAGAAGTGGCTGCACCGCCTGGATGGCATGGATCGCTTGGGCGCGCGCTGGTGGCCAATCTTTGGTGCGGTGTATTTCCTGGTGGCGGTCAAGCGCGTGCACGGCGTGCGCCTGCTGGGGGCCAGCTGGAAGACGGCCCCCAGCCGTGTCACGGCCGCGGTGCCGATGGCAAACCGCAGCGGCGACAATCACGCGGTCACGATGAATGGGAAAACCGATTGAACCACGTTGAAATTTATACCGATGGCGCCTGCAAGGGCAATCCCGGCCCGGGCGGCTGGGGTGTGCTGCTGAAATCAGGCACCATCGAAAAGGAGCTGTTTGGCGGCGAGCGCGAAACCACCAACAACCGCATGGAACTGATGGCGGTGATCATGGCACTGGAGGCGCTCAAGCGGCCCTGTCATGTGTTCCTGCATGCCGACAGCCAGTACGTGCTCAAGGGCATGACCGAGTGGCTGGTGGGCTGGAAGGCCAAGGGCTGGAAGACCGCTTCCAAGCAGCCTGTGAAGAACGTCGATCTGTGGCAGCGCCTGGATGCGCTGGTGGCGAGCGCCGGGCACAAGATCGAGTGGCGCTGGGTCAAGGGCCACAACGGCGATCCGGGCAACGAGCGGGCTGATGAGCTGGCCAACCGCGGCGTCGAGCAGGCCATGCGGCCGGGCTAGCCGCATCGCTGTGTAAAGAACCGGCAAAGTTGCCTTGTTGGGGCCGTCTCGTCAGGGACATCACGCATGCAGTGTGCCGGCGGGGCTGCTACATTGGCAGACTGTTTCGGAAAGTGTTCCTGTACGAGAAGAAATCAGCATTCATGGCATCCAAACTTGTTTACCCGGTTGTTGCCGTTGTCGGCATCGTGGCTGCTTCCGGGGCAGCGTGGTGGTACCAGAACCAGAACCGCGGGCCATCCTCTGCAACACCGACCCAAGGGGGTGCTGCCAACCCGACCCCGGCTGCCAGTGCCGCACCGGGGGCCGGCCGGCCGGTCACGGTCGAGGTGGCCCGGGTGGAAATCACCCGCCTGGTCGACGATGTCCAGGCCGTGGGCAGCCTGCGTTCGCGCCAGGGCGTGGTGCTGCGGCCCGAGGTCAGCGGCCGCGTGACCCGACTGAATTTCCGCGACGGCGAACGTGTACGCCGCGGCCAGTTGCTGGTGCAACTCGATGACCAGTTGCCGCAGGCCCAGGTCAAGCAAAGCGAAGCCGAGCTGTCGATCGCCCGCGCCAACCACAAGCGCAACCAAGAGTTGCTGGCGCAGAACTTCATCAGCCAGCGCACCGTGGACGAGAGCGCGGCCAATCTGGATGTGGCGCACGCCAAGCTGGCGCTGGCACAGGCCACGGCAGCGCGCCTGAAGATCGTGGCGCCGTTCGACGGCATTGCCGGCATCCGGTCCATCAATGTGGGTGACTACCTGAAGGACGGTACCGACATGGTCAACGTCGAGGACATCGATGTGGTCTATGTGGATTACCGCCTGCCTGAGCGTTTCCAGACCCAGGTGAAGAAGGGCCAGAAGGCGGTGGTCGAGATCGATGCCTTGCCGGATCGCAAGTTCGAGGCACTCATTCAGGCGGTCGACCCCCTGATCGATGCCAATGGCCGCTCCATTGCCGTGCGCGCCACCATTGACAACCGGCAGCAACTGCTGCGCCCCGGCATGTTCGCCCGTGTCACCACGGTGTTTGGCGAGCGCGACAAGGCCCAGGTCATCCCGGAGGAGGCCATCGTGCCGCAGGGCGGGCGCCAGTTCGTGATCAAGGTGGTCAACGGGCCGGAGAAAGACAGCCAGGTTTCCAAACGGGTCGAGGTCAAGGTCGGCATGCGCCGCCCGGGCCGGGTGGAGGTGCTCGAAGGCCTGAACGAAGGCGATACCGTGGTGACGGCGGGCCACCAGCGGCTGCAAAAAGACGGCTCGGTCCTCAAGATCATCGACACCGGGCGTGCCCCGGCCAAGCCCTGATGGCCTGAAGCACGGAGCACCCCATGCAATTGCCCGAAATCGCCATCCGCCGGCCGGTGTTCGCCACCGTGCTGTCCTTGCTGGTTCTGCTCATCGGCGCAGTCAGCTTCACCAAGCTGCCGGTGCGCGAGTACCCCAAGATCGACGAGCCGGTGGTGACCGTCAACGTGCGCTACGCCGGCGCGTCGGCCGAGGTGGTGGAATCGCAGGTGGCCAAGCCGCTGGAAGACTCGATTGCCGGCATCGACGCGGTGGATGTCATCACCTCGATCTCGCGTGCCGAGCAGGCGCAGATCACGGTGCGCTTCCGCCTGGAAAAGGACGCCGATGCCGCCGCCGCCGAGGTGCGCGACCGCACGGCGCGCGTGCGCAACAAGCTGCCGCAGGCGATCGAGGAACCGGTGATCGCCAAGGTCGAGGCTGATGCCTTTCCGGTGATCTGGCTGGCCTTTTCCAGCGATACGCTCGATGCGCTGCAGATCAACGAACTGGTCAACCGCATCGTCAAGCCGCGCCTGCAGACCGTCACCGGCGCGGCCGACGTGCGCATCTTCGGCGAGCGCAAGTTCGCCATGCGCGTCTGGCTCGACCCGGACCGCCTGGCGGCCTACAAGCTGACCACCCAGGATGCCGAGGATGCCTTGCGCCGCAGCAACCTGGAGGTGCCGGCCGGCCGCATCGAAAGCCGGCAGCGTGAGTTCTCGGTGACGTCCAACACCGACCTGCGGACGCCGGCCCAGTTCGGTGAGATCGTGATCAAGACCGTCAACGGCTTTCCGGTCAAGCTGCGCGACGTGGCGCGCATCGAGGAGGGGGCGGCCGAGGAGCGCACCTCGGTGCGCCTGAACGGGCGTGAGGCGATCTCGGCCGGCGTGATCCGCCAGGCCACGGCCAACCCGCTGGTGCTGAGCCAGGGCGTGCGCGAGATGCTGCCCAAACTCAAGGCCGACCTGCCGCCGGGCATCAGCATTGATGTGGCCAATGACAATTCGGTTTTCATCGACCGCTCGGTCAAGAACGTCTACAAGACCATTGCCGAGGCGGTGGTGCTGGTGGCGCTCGTGATCTTCGTCTTCCTGCGCACGGTGCGGGCCTCCATCATTCCGATCGTCACCATTCCGGTCAGCCTGGTGGGCACCTTCGCGCTGATGGCACTGGCCGGCTTCACCGTCAACACGCTGACCCTGCTGGCGCTGGTGCTGGCCATCGGCCTGGTGGTGGACGATGCCATCGTGGTGCTGGAGAACATCTACCGTCACATCGAGGAAGGGCTCGACCCTTTCAGCGCGGCCATCAAGGGCGCACGCGAGGTGGGCTTTGCCGTGGTGGCCATGACGCTGACGCTGGCCGCTGTCTATGCGCCGCTGGCCTTCACGCCCGGGCGCACCGGGCGGCTGTTCATCGAGTTCGCGCTGGCGCTGGCCGGGGCGGTGGTCGTTTCCGGTTTCATTGCGCTCACGCTCTCGCCCATGATGTGTTCGCAGCTGCTGCGCCACAACGCCAAACCCTGGTTCTTCGACCGCTGGATGGAAAAGGCGCTGAACGCCCTGACCGACGGCTACGAACGGCTGCTGCGCCGTGTGCTGCGCACGCGCTGGGTGGTGCTGCTTGTGATGGCGGCTGTCGGTCTGGCGATCTGGGCCATCCTGCCCGGCATGAAGCGTGAGCTGGCGCCGCTGGAAGACCGCGGCGTGATTCTGAACATTGTCAATGCCCCGGACGGGGCCACCATGGCCTACACCGACAAGTACGCCAGTGCCATCGAGCGCATCGGCAGCGGCTACAAGGAGTTCGACCGCATCTTTGTGGTCACGGGCAACCCGACGGTGAGCCAGTCCAACGTGTTCCTGCGCGCGGTGGACTGGGACTTGCGCCAGCGCACCACGCTGGAGATGGCGCGTGAAATGCAGCCGCGCATCAACGCGCTGCCCGGCGTGTCGGCCTTCCCCATCACGCCGCCTTCGCTCGGCCAGGGCTTTCGCGAGCGGCCGGTGAACTTCGTGATCCTGACCTCCGACAGCTACGAGAACCTGAGCCAGGTGACACGCCAATTCATGGAGGAGATCGGCAAGAACCCCGGCTTCCTGACGCCGGACGTGGACTTGCGCCTCAACAAGCCCGAACTCAAGATCGACGTCGATCGCGAGAAGGCCTCGGATCTCGGCATCGGCGTCGATGTGGTGGCGCGCGCGATTGAGACCATGCTGGGCGGCCGCACCGTGACCCGCTACAAGCGGGAGAGCGACCAGTACGACGTGATCGTGCAGACCCAGTCGGTGGGGCGCGACACGCCGGACGACATCGAGCGCATCTTCGTGCGCGGCCGCAACGACACCATGATTCCACTGGCCTCGCTGGTCAAGGTGCGCGAAGCGGTGGCGCCGCGCGAACTCAACCACTTCAGCCAGCGCCGCTCGGTCACCATCACGGCCAACCTGGCGCCCAACTACTCGCTGGGCGAAGCGCTGGATTTCCTCGACCAGGTGGGCGCCAAGGTGCTCAAGCCGGGTTACACCACCGACGTCAACGGCACCTCGCGCGAGTTCAAGAGCTCGCAGGGCTCGCTCACCATCGTATTCGTCCTTGCCTTGCTCTTCATCTTCCTGGTGCTGGCGGCGCAGTTCGAGAGCTTTGTCGACCCCTTTGTCATCATGCTGTCGGTGCCGCTGTCCATGATCGGCGCGCTGCTGGCGCTCAAGATCAGCAACGGTTCGCTCAACGTCTACTCGCAGATCGGCCTGATCACGCTGGTGGGCCTGATCACCAAGCACGGCATCCTGATCGTCGAGTTCGCCAACCAGATGCGCGAGCAGGGCATGGACATGTTCGAGGCCGTCGTCAAGGCGGCCAGCCAGCGCTTGCGCCCGATCCTCATGACCACCGGAGCCATGGTACTGGGTGCCGTGCCGCTGGCCCTGTCCACCGGCGCAGGGGCCGAAAGCCGCATCCAGATCGGCTGGGTGATCGTGGGCGGCATGACGCTGGGCACGCTGCTGACCATCTTCGTGGTGCCGACCATGTACACGCTGCTGGCACGCAAGCATGCACCGGGCGCCAACAAACAGGCGGTGTCGGAGGATGCCTCTGTCCATGAGGAACTGTCTGTCAAGTAAGGGGTTGTCCGCGTATGATCCCTCATGACGATGCCGAGCAGGGGCTGAGCAGCGCAGAAGCGGCCCGGCGCCTGGCGGTTGACGGCCCCAATGGGCTGCCTGGCGACGCTGCCCGCACCTGGCGTCACATCGTGCTGGAGACCGTGCGCGAGCCCATGTTCGGGCTGCTACTGGTGGCGGCCGGTCTGTACCTGATCCTGGGTGACCTGCAGGAGAGCCTGAGCCTGAGTGTGATGGTGCTGGTGGTGCTGGGGCTGACGCTGTACCAGGAAGGCAAGACCGAGCGCGCCATCCAGGCGCTGCGGGATCTTTCCAGCCCGCGGGCGCGTGTCATCCGCGACGGACGTCAGCAGCAGATTGCCGGCCTCGAACTCGTTTGCGGCGACATCATGCTGCTGGCCGAGGGCGACCGTGTGGCGGCGGATGCCGAGTTGCTGTCGGGCGACGCACTGCAGGTGGACGAATCGCTGCTCACCGGCGAGTCGGTGCCGGTGCGCAAACTGGCCGGGGCGGCATCAACTGCCGCAGCCGCTGGCGCAGACGTCTCGGCCGCGCTGTACGCCGGTACCCTGGTGGTACAGGGGCAGGGCATGGCGCGTGTGACGGCAACGGGCGCGCGCAGCCAGATGGGACAGATTGGCACCGCACTGCAGACCGTGCAGGCGGAGGAGTCCCCTTTGCGCCGGCAGACCAACCGCCTGGTGCGCCGGCTGGCCTGGATCGGCCTTGCCTTGAGTCTGCTGCTGGTGCTGATCCAGGGGCTCATGCGCGACGACTGGTTGCAGGCCTTGCTGGCTGGCATTGCGCTGGCGATCGCCATGTTGCCGCAAGAATTCACCGTGGTGCTGACTGTGCTGCCGGCACTCGGTGCCTGGCGCCTGGCGCGCGAGCAGGTGCTGACGCGTCGGATCGCGGCCATCGAGACGCTGGGCGCGACCTCGGTGCTGTGCGTGGACAAGACCGGTACCCTGACCGTCAACCGCATGCGCGTGGCGCACCTGTATGCCAACGGGCGCGATATGGCGCTGGACGACGTGCAGGGTGCCGAGCTGGCCGAGAACTTTCATGCGGTGGTCGAGTTCGCCATCCTGGCCAGCCAGAACGACCCTGTGGATCCGATGGAGCAGGCGTTTCACCGTCTGGGCCAGCAGTTCCTGGTGCAGACCGAGCACCTGCACCGCGACTGGACGCTGGCGCAGGAGTATGGCCTGACGCCCGAGTTGCGTGCCATGGCGCGGGTCTGGAAGGCGGTGGAGGGCGAGGCCCATGTGGTGGCGGCCAAGGGGGCGTCTGAAGCCATCGTCGATCTGTGCCACCTGGATACCGTGCGCCAGAAGGTGATCGCCGCCGCCGCCGATGCCATGGCGGCCCGCGGCCTGCGTGTGCTGGCGGTGGCCCGTGCGCGTTTTGCCGGGCCGCCCTGGCCGGCGAAGGAACACGACTTCGACTTCGAGTTCGTCGGCCTGCTGGGCCTGGCCGATCCGCTGCGCGAGGAAATCCCGCAGGCGATGCACGAATGCCATGCGGCCGGCATCCGGGTGGTGATGATCACCGGCGACTACCCCGTCACGGCACAGGCGATTGCCCGCCGGGCCGGCCTGCCGGCCGAAGTGGTACTGGGCGGAGATGAGATGGCCGACCTCAGCGATGCCGAACTGCAGCAGCGCCTGCTCACCGTGAGCATCTGCGCGCGCATTGCACCGTCACAGAAGCTTCGCATTGTGCGAGCCTTGCAGGCCGATGGTGCGGTGGTGGCCATGACCGGTGACGGCGTCAATGACGCGCCGGCGCTCAAGGCCGCCCACGTGGGCGTGGCCATGGGCGGGCGCGGCACCGACGTGGCGCGCGAGGCGGCGGCCATCGTGCTGCTGGACGACAACTTTGCCTCCATCGTGCGCGCCGTGCGCCTGGGGCGGCGCATCTTCGACAACCTGCGCAAATCGATGTCCTACATCCTGGCCGTGCACGTACCGATTGCCGGCATGGCGCTGCTGCCGCTGCTGCTGGGCTGGCCGATCGTGCTGTACCCCATGCACATCGCCTTGCTGGAGCTGGCCATCGATCCGGCCTGTTCCATGGTGTTCGAGAACGAGCCGGCCGACAGCGACGTCATGCAGCGCCCACCGCGCGACCCGGCTGCGCCGCTGTTCGCCGGCCGCACCCTGCTGCTGGCCCTGTTGCAGGGCCTGGGTGTGCTGGCCGTGGTGATGGGCGTGCAGCTTTGGGGTGCCGGCCATCTGGACGAAACCCAGGCGCGGGCACTGGCCTTCACCACCCTGGTACTGGGCAATCTGGCATTGATCTTCTCCAACCGTGCCGGGCCCAGCGGCCTGCTGGCTTCGCTCAAGGTGCCCAACCGCACGCTGTGGTGGGTCAATGGCCTGACGCTGGGGCTGCTGGCGTTGTCGCTGTACCTGCCGCCTCTGACGCAGGTGCTGCACATGGCGCCGTTGCCGGTCGGGTTGTGGGTGCTGGCGCTGACGGCCGCCGCGGTGAGCCTGTGCTGGTTTGAAGTGCTGAAGTGGGGTTCGCGCCGGATCTGAGTGTCAGATCACGCCGTCGAACATCATCACGTCCACTTCGTCACCCGCAGCCACGTTGCCCTGGCCGTGGTGCAGCACGATCAGGCCGTTGGCCTGCACCATGGAACTGAGCACGCCCGAGCCCTGGTTGCCGGTGGTGCGCACCTGCAGGCTGCCGTCGGCGCCGTAGCTCACCGTACCGCGCTGGTATTCGGTGCGCCCCGGTTTTTTGCGAATGGCCTCGGCACTGCGCGCACGCAGCAACGGCGGCGCCGGGCGGCTGCAGCCCATCATCTGCAGCAGGGCCGGGCGCACAAAAGCGAGGAAGGTCACCATCACGGCCACCGGGTTGCCGGGCAAACCAAACAAGATGGCCCCCACGCTTCCTGTTTCTGCGTCGGCTTGCATTTTTGGAATACGGCCGACCGCCATCGGGCGGCCGGGGCGCATGGCGATGCGCCAGAAGGCGACGTCGCCGAGCTGTTTCATCATGGTCTTGGTGAAGTCGGCTTCGCCCACACTCACGCCGCCGCTGGTGATGATGGCATCCGCCTCGGCCGCGGCACGACGGAAGGCGGCTTCCAGCAGCGCCGGCTCGTCGCGCACCACGCCGAAGTCGATCACCTGACAGCCCAGCCGCGTCAGCAGGCCGAACACGGTGTAGCGGTTGCTGTCGTAGACGGCGCCTTCGCGCGGCGCCTCGCCCAGGCTCAGGATCTCGTCGCCGGTGGAAAAGTAGGCCACCTTGAGGCGGCGCACCACCTGCACGGTTTTGATGCCCAGACTGGCCGCCAGACCCAATGCAGCGGGCGTTAGGCGCTCTCCTTTTTGTAGCGTTGGCTGGCCGGCCATGACGTCCTCGCCCAGCAGGCGGCGGTTGTCGCCGGGCTGTAGCAGGCCGGCCGGGAGTGTGATGGCATCACCTTCAACTTTGACGAATTCCTGCGGCACCACGGTGTCCAGGCCATTGGGCATGATGGCGCCGGTCATGATGCGCACGCACTGGCCGGCGCCCACGGTGCCTTGCCAGGCCTTGCCGGCGAGTGCCGTGCCGACTGGCGTAAGCGTCAGCGCCTGGTCGGGGCGCAACTGGCTGCCGTCAAAGGCGTAGCCGTCCATGGCCGAGTTGTCGTGCGGTGGCACGCTGACCGGCGAGATCACGTCCTGCGCCAGCACCCGGTCGAGCGCGTCGAAGACGCCAAGTTCTTCGGTGCCGGTGACCGGTGTTACCAGGCGGCTCAGAAATTCGTTGACGGCGGTGGCGCTCAGGGCCTGCGGGTCGTAGCCCTGCAGTTCGGCGGCAATCTGCTCAATAGTCTTCACGACAACACCCCCAGGCTACGCGACACGATGTGTCGCTGCGCCACCCCCCCCCAAGGGGGCAACGCCAGTGGCTAAGGCTTTGCCGGGCCACGGCGTTTTCCGGCTGGTCAACTTGCACGATGTGTTTTGCCAAATAAATTGCTTCACTGTTCTTCAAGTTGTTTGAGTTCCGCCAAAGTGTTGGCATTGGAAAAGGCCAGGGGATCGTCGCCAGGCCGGTCAAAGGGCACGACCACTGTCTTGTGCAAGGCCGTCCAGGCGTCGATCTTGCGCCCGCCCTTGTGGGTGAAGTCCACCAGGTTTTCCAGCAGTTCCACGCGCAGCAGGCAGAACACCGGCTGGGTGCGCACCTTGATCTGGCCGTCCTTGTCCTGCTCAGGCGCTGCCGCCATGGCGATCTCGGCATCCTCACGTTCCATGGCTTCGGCCAGGCGCGCCACCAGGTCGAGCGGGAAACGCGGCGTGTCGCAGGGGACCGTGACCAGGTAGGCCGTCTCGCAGCGCTCCAGCCCGGTCAGGAAGCCGGCCAGCGGCCCGGCGTAATCGGCCAGCCCGTCGGGCCAGACCGGCACGCCAAAGGATTCGTAGGCCGCCAGGTTGCGGTTGGCGTTGATCATGACCTGGCCGGCCTGCATCTGCAGCCGCAGCAAGGTGTGCAAGGCCATGGGCATGCCGTTGAAGTTCTGCAGGCCTTTGTCCACGCCACCCATGCGGCTGCCGCGCCCGCCGGCCAGGATCAGGCCCGTGATGTCTTGTGTATTGATCATTGCTTACCGAAAAGAAGATGGTTTTGCCGCCGGGCCGCCCCAAGGCCTCTGGACCGCTTGGCGGCCAGCACCGAAAGGTAAAACGCGGCCCCCTCGGGGGGCAGGGAGCCACACGCAGTGGGCGACCGTGGGGGCCACATACCTAGCCTCCGATGTAGCTCATTTCAACACGGCGCTGCGGGCTGTGGCCGGTATCCGGCGGTTGGGCGGCGCGTTGTTCGGAGTAGCGATCGTCGCGTGCCCCCCAGATGTGGCCGATGGCCGAGATGATGTCTGCATCGCTGGCGCCGTCGCGGATCAGGCTGCGCAGGTCGTGGCCCTGGGTGGCAAACAGGCACAGGTAAAGGCGACCCTCGGTGGAGAGGCGGGCGCGGTTGCAGTCGCCGCAGAAGGCGTGGGTGACGCTGCTGATGACGCCGATCTCGCCAGCGGCCTTGTCGTGCTTGCCTGCAGCATCGGCGAAACCCCAGCGTTCGGCGGTCTCGCCGGGCGCGCTGGGCTCCAGCTGTACCAGCGGCATCTCGGCCTGGATCAGCTTGATCACCTCGGCCGAGGGCAGCACCTCGTCCATGCGCCAGCCGTTGGTGGCACCGACGTCCATGTACTCGATGAAGCGCAGCACCATGCCGGAGCCCTTGAAGTGCCGCACCATGGGCAGGATCTCGTGCTCGTTGGTGCCGCGCTTGACCACCATGTTGATCTTGATCGGCCCCAGACCGGCCGCCCTGGCCGCTTCGATGCCGGCCAGCACGTCGGCGACCGGAAAGTCGACATCGTTCATGCGGCGGAACACCGCATCGTCCAGGCCGTCCAGGCTGACGGTGATGCGCCGCAGGCCGGCGTCTTTCAGGGCCTGGGCCTTGCGCGTCAGCAGCGAGCCGTTGGTGGTGAGGGTCAGATCGAGCGGTTCTCCGTCCACGGTACGCAGGGCGGCCAGCTGTTCGATCAGGATTTCGATGTTCTTGCGCAGCAGCGGCTCGCCGCCGGTCAGGCGGATCTTGCGCACGCCGTGCGCCGCAAACAGCCGCGCCACGCGGGTGATCTCCTCGAAGCTCAGCAGCGCGCTGTGCGGCAGGTAGGGGTAGTCCTTGTCGAAGGTTTCCTTCGGCATGCAGTAGTTGCAGCGGAAATTGCAGCGGTCGGTGACGCTGATGCGCAGGTCGCGCAGCGGCCGGCCCAGGCGGTCGGCCAGCAGGCCGTTGGCCGTCATGCGGGTGGCCGGATCAAAGGCGGCCGCAGGGGCGCTCAGCGTGGGGATGCGCTGGTCAACCAGGGGAATGACGCGTTCGGACATGGCCCTTATTGTCGCCTGTTCGGGCAGGCCCCGCAGACTGTGCAGAATCAGGGGGTGAAGCCCCTGAAAATCGTGTCTTTGCCGGAATCCCCATGATTCGCCTGAAACGTCAACCGCTCAGCCTGTGCACCCCGCTTGTCCTGGCGGCGTATTCAACGCCGACTCCACTGGGGCAGCCGGCGCAGCGCCAGCCGCGTTTCGCAAGGGGGGCGGGGCCATGAAATTCTTCGACATCCGTGACCGGGTGTTGCTGGCCGCCTTGCTGCCCGTGACCATGGTCGCTTTTCTGCTGTCCGCCGTGTTCCTGCTGGGGCGCGTCGGCGATCTCGATGAAGCGCACAGCCAGCGGGCCCGGTCGTTGGCGCGCCAGGTGGCCAGTGCCAGCGAATACGGCATGTTTTCAGGCAATACCGGCAATCTGCAAGCGGTGGCTGCCGGTGCCTTGCGCGAACAGGATGTGCGCTCCGTGGTGATCCGGAATGTCGAGGGGGACGTTCTGGCGCAAGCCGGCAAGACGGGGTACGCCAGGTTGCCCATGCTGGGCGGCAGCGAAAGCGAATGGAGCGATGACACCACGCACTACGACATACTGGTGCAGCCCGTGGTGGCGACCCCGGTTCGGCTTGGTGACGTTTTTGACCGCAGCGTCCGGGCTGGAATGGCCGCGAGCCCGGTGCTTGGCCATGTGGTGATCGAAATGTCGCGCCAGACCGTGGTGTCCCGCGAACGCGACATGCTGATGGTCGGCTTGGCGGTGACGCTGGGGGGCTTGTTGTTCGGTGGCTTTCTTGCCGTGCGAATCGGTCAGGGCGTGATTGCCCCGATCATGCGGGTGTCCGATGTGATTGAGCGCCTGGGGCGCGGAGAGTTGTCCGCCCGCGGGGAGGTGAGGTCGGATGATCCCTTGCGCGATTTGCAGCAGGGTCTGAACCAGATGGCCGAACGCCTGGAACAGGGCCGGGATGTACTGGAGCAGCGGGTGGCCATGGCGACACTGGAGCTGCGCGAGAAGAAGGAGGAAGCCGAGACCGCCACCCTGGCCAAGTCACGTTTCCTGGCGGCTGCCAGCCACGACCTGCGTCAGCCGACCCATGCGCTGGGGATGTTTGTGGCGCGGCTGGCGCAGTTGCCGCATGATGCGGAAACCCGGCATCTGATCGCCCATCTGGAGGCTTCGGTACGCGCCATGCAGGACCTGCTCGACGCGTTGCTGGACATTTCCCGCCTCGATGCGGATACCGTCAAGGCCAATCCACGTCCATTTCCGATGGCGGAGCTGCTGGAGCCGCTGCGCAGGGGCATGATGCCGGTGGCGATGGAAAAAGGACTGCGCTTGCGCGTGCGACCCAGTCAGGCTTGGGTGATGAGCGACCCGATCCTGCTCAGCCGCATTCTGCTGAATCTGGTGAGCAATGCTTTGAGCTATACGTATAAGGGTGGTGTCCTGGTCGCCTGCCGCACCAGACCGGATGGCAAGCATCTGAGCATTGAAGTCTGGGACACGGGCATCGGGATCGCGCCCGAACACCAGCAGGACATCTTCAAGGAGTTCTTCCAGATTGCCAATCCGGAGCGCGACCGCAACAAGGGACTGGGGCTGGGACTGAACATCGTCGAGCGCACAGCGAAATTGCTCGCTTGCCCGCTGCGCTTGAGGTCCATTCCAGGGCGCGGAACGCGCTTCAGCATCGAAGTGCCTCTCGCCCAGCACGGACATCGGCAAGCAGAGCTTGCGCCACTTGAAGCGATGCCGGCAGAGGAGCTGAAAGGGTTGCAGGTGCTGGTCATTGAAGACGACAGCGCTTCGGCGCAGGCGCTGTCCGGCTTGCTGGAGTCCTGGGGGTGCACCGTGGTTGCCGTAGAAGACCTGCAGGGCGCGTTGTCGGCTGTGCTCGCTGCGTTCGATCCTCATGTCATTCTCAGCGACTACCGCTTGCGCAACGGCGAGAATGGTGTGGATGCGCTCCATGACTTGCGCCGGGCGCTGGGGCGTCCGGTTCCGGCCTGTCTCATGAGCGGCGATACCGACCCGGCGTTGATGCAGGCCTGCCGCGATGCCGGTTTGCCACTGTTGCACAAGCCGGTGCGGCCGGCCAAGCTGCGTACCCTGTTGCGCCGTCTGGAACTGGCCGGCGACACGCAGGGGACTTAGGCAGCAGGTGTTTTCATCAATGGATCAGCCGGCAGCCGGGGTGTCCGCACGTGTGTAGCCATGACGATTGGCGGCCAGCACAGCCTGGGTGCGAGTTGTCACGCCAAAGCCGCGCAGGATGGCCGTGACGTGGTTTTTGACGGTTTCATCGGACAGGTTGAGCATGCGGCTGATTTCCTTGTTGGCGTAGCCGTCAAGCAGCAAGTACAGCACTTCTTCCTGTCGCGGCGTGAACTGGGGCGCTGGCTGATCGGGCTGGAGTTCATTCGCGGCGGTGCCGGCCGGGGTCGCCATCAACTCGGGTGGTACATAGACATCACCAGCCAGTACCAGACGGGTGACCGAGAGCAGCTCATCACTCATGCCCGACTTGGTGAGGAAGGCCGCAGCCCCCTTGTTCAAGACCTGGCGCATGACGCGAGGGTTGACCGAGCCGGAGAGCATGATGATGGGAAGCTCCGGGTGCTGTCGCGCGAAGACATCGAGCGCGTCCAGTCCATTCATGTCGGGCAGGTGATAGTCCAGCAGGACCAGGTCCAGATCGGTGTGTTCGGCCGCGAGTTCGAAGGCGCGGCTGCATGATCCAGCTTCCAGCACGTCAACGTCAGTGCCCAGCCCTTTGAGGACTTGGCGCAGGCCTTCGCGAACCAAGGCATGGTCGTCAACGACGAGTATTTTCAACTCACTCTCCGGCGTTCATCTGGGTCTGGGGTGAACCAGCCGGTATGTTAGCTCAAGTCAGGCGCCTCACCGCGTGGATCGTGAGCCTCTTTGTCACTGAAACGACGCGTTCAGCGCCAATTGCCTTGCTGGGTGGGGGCAAAGCCATCGTCAGGATCGTCGTGGTCCGAAGGCGGCAGTCCGAATTTTGATGTGGACGCGCCAGACGGGGAGGCATTCCAGTAACCGGGTTCGGGCATGGTCGTGTAGGGACACTGGCAAGCGGGTGAAAACTTCCAGAGCACCGTGTGCCGGGAATGGTCGGTGGCGGGATCGAAATGCTGCAGTGCCTGCAGCAGTTGCTTCTGGATCAGCGGCGTGTAGCGCAGCAATCCCTCATGCCAGTGGTGGATCAGCAGCTGGATCTGCAGGACAGGATCGTCTGTGCCGCGGGAGCGGGACAGGACCTCGCAGCCGACCCAGGCCGGAGGGATGCCATTCATGCGCAAGGTGTCGCGCAGTACGACCCGTACCAGCTCGCGATGGGTGGCGGTGTGCTGCTGCGTGCTGAGCGGTACGGAAGACGCAGGCAATGAGGAGGCATAGCTTGCCGCGTCATCACGATACTTACGTCCGCTGCGTCCGATTCTGAAAAGTCCGAACATCTCCATCTTCTCCCTGGGTGTCTTGGCTGGCCCAGCCCGATGTGCCCCGGGTCTGTTTCGACAGGGTTCCAGTGTAAGGGAGGCGCTTGTCTGGCAAGGGGCGCGGCGGCGGCAGGCGACAAGCGGTTGCTTCGCTGTTTCAGCAGCGCAACGAGGGCTTGACAGGACGGTCGATCAGCGCGAATTGAGCGGCATTGGCCTGCAGCCAGTGTTCGGACAGCGGGCTGCCGAGCTGGCTGGGGTGGAAGTCCGGACGCAGATAGGCGCGCCACGGTTTGAATGTTTTGCGCACCAAACCGGTGCGGCTGAAGAAGAATTGCAGGGCGCTCATGAAGGTGTGCCAGCGCCAAAGCGTCCGGTCGCGCTTCAGGTTGTGCAGGGTCTGGCGCAGGGTGTCGAGCAAAAAGATCAGCGTCACGCGCCGAAACCAGATGCGGCGCCAGGCTTCGTTGCCACCCAGGGCGCGGTACAGGTCGAAGGCGGTGGACTTGTGCTCCACTTCTTCGGCGCTGTGCCAGAGCCACAGGGTCTGCAAACGGGGTTCGACAGCCTGCAGCAGGTCGGGGTGGCCCAGCAGCCATTCGGCCAGGATGGCGGTGAAATGTTCATTGGCTGCTGTCACACCCAAGGCGTGCCGGGGATCGAGGCCTTCGAGTTGCTTCAGTCGCTCGCGGGCGCGTGGTGCCCAGTCGTTGTGCAGACCGTGCTTTTCGATCTGCGCGTTGAACAGCGCATGGATGTGGCGATGGGTGGCTTCCTGGCCGATGAAACCCTGTACTTCTCCGCGCCATTGCGCCTGTGCTTCGCGGGGCAAGGCGGCCAGACCTTGTCGCACGGAGTCGATGAAGAACTGCTCTCCCACGGGAAAGCTCATGGACAGGGCGTTGAAGAAGGCCGTCCGGAACGGGTCGCCAGCGAACCAGTGGCGCGATACAGGCGATTCCAGATCAATCAGCAATCGGCGGATTGTGAGGGTACTCATGTCGGTTTCTCATGGCTGCACAAAAGTCTACGCCGCTTTGGCCAGCTATTCCAGCGCAGGCGGCAATGAAAACGGACGTGATAAAAAAGGCCCGCCGAAGCGGGCCTTGGTTCGAGCTGGCTTGGCGCCGTCGAACGCGGGGGCCTTAGCCGCCGTGGAACTTCATCATCAGCGGCACGATCAGCAGCGCCACGATGTTGATGATCTTGATCAGCGGGTTGATGGCCGGGCCGGCGGTGTCCTTGTAGGGGTCGCCCACGGTGTCACCGGTGACGGCGGCCTTGTGCGCCTCACTGCCCTTGCCACCATGGTGGCCGTCTTCGATGTACTTCTTGGCGTTGTCCCAGGCGCCGCCACCGGTGCACATGGAGATGGCGACAAACAGGCCGGTCACGATGGTGCCCATCAGCAGGCCACCCAGCGCGGCCGGGCCGAGCAACAGGCCAACCAGGACGGGTACGACCACCGGCAGCAGCGAAGGGATCATCATTTCCTTGATGGCCGCCGTCGTCAGCATGTCCACCGCGGTGTCGTACTCGGGTTTGCCCGTGCCGTCCATGATGCCCTTGATGTCGCGGAACTGGCGACGCACTTCCACCACCACGGCACCGGCAGCGCGGCCAACGGCTTCCATGGCCATGGCGCCGAACAGGTAGGGAATCAGGCCGCCGATGATCAGGCCGATGATGACCATCGGGTTGCTCAGGTCGAAGCTGATGACCTTGCCGAACGATTCCAGCTTGTGGGTGTAGTCGGCGAACAGCACCAGCGAGGCCAGACCGGCCGAGCCGATGGCATAACCCTTGGTCACGGCCTTGGTGGTGTTGCCCACGGCGTCCAGCGGGTCAGTGATGTCGCGCACGCTGGCGGGCAGTTCGGACATCTCGGCAATGCCGCCGGCGTTGTCGGTGATCGGGCCGTAGGCGTCAAGCGCCACAACGATGCCGGCCATGCTCAGCATGGAGGTGGCGGCAATGGCGATGCCGTACAGGCCGGCGAGCTGGAAGGCGACCCAGATCGCGGCACAGACGAAGATCACGGGCCAGGCGGTGGAGCGCATGGAAACACCTAGGCCGGCAATGATGTTGGTGCCGTGGCCGGTGGTCGAGGCCTGCGCGATGTGTTGCACCGGGCTGTACTGCGTGCCGGTGTAGAACTCGGTGATCCACACCAGGGCGGCGGTCAGCACCAGGCCGACGGCGCAGGCGCCGAACAGGCGCATCTGGCTACCGGAGGCGGCAATCGCGTTGTCGGGGATCAGCCACTGGGTGACGAAGAAGAAGGCGACCAGTGACAGCGCGCCGGCCACGGCCAGACCCTTGTAGAGGGCCGGCATCACGTTCTTCATGCCAGGGGCGGCCTTGACGAAGAAGCAACCGATGATGGAGGCGATGATGGACACGGCACCCAGGGCCAGCGGGTAGACCACCGCGCTGGTACCGGCGCCTGCCACCAGCAAGGCACCCAGCACCATGGTGGCAATCAGCGTTACGGCGTAGGTCTCGAAAAGGTCGGCCGCCATGCCGGCGCAGTCGCCCACGTTGTCGCCCACGTTGTCGGCGATCACGGCCGGGTTGCGCGGGTCATCTTCGGGGATGCCAGCTTCGACCTTGCCCACCAGATCGGCGCCGACGTCGGCACCTTTGGTGAAGATGCCGCCACCCAGACGGGCGAAGATGGAGATCAGCGAGGAGCCGAAGGCAAAGCCGATCAGCGGGTTGAGCAGCTTGGCCAGGCTGACGCCGGGGTTCAGGTTGCCATTGCCGACCAGGAACCAGTAGAACACGGTCACGCCCAGCAGGCCCAAGCCCACCACCAGCATGCCGGTGATGGCGCCGCCGCGGAAGGCCACGTCCAGCGCCGGGCCGATGCCCTTGGTGGCAGCCTGTGCCGTGCGCACGTTGGCGCGCACCGAGACATTCATGCCGATGAAGCCGCAGGCGCCCGACAGCACGGCGCCGATGATGAAGCCGATGGCGGTCTGGCCGTCGAGGAAGACCCCGATCAGGATGGCCAGCACGATGCCGACGATGCCGATGGTCTTGTACTGGCGCGCCAGATAGGCGGCAGCGCCGGTCTGGATGGCGGCTGCAATTTCCTGCATCCGCGCATTGCCGGCATCCTGGGAAAGAATCCAGCTGCGCGCCCAGAAGCCGTAGGCTACGGCGATCAGCCCGCAGACGAGCGCCAGAATCAGCGCTGAGTTGCCTGTCATATCAATCTCCTGTGTTGTTGTCTCGCGTAGGGGTGGCAACGCAGGGGGCGGTGCCACCGATGCGTTGCTTCCTCGCCGCGTTCAACCCTCAGATCGCACAGGACGATTGGCCAACGGGGGAACTTTAACTTGAAAAAAGTGCTTTGCCAGCGTGGTGTCAGGGAGGTGGAAGTAAAATTAGGGTTAGTACTTATCCTTTTTTCTGATTTAACTCAAAGAAGCAATCATGTCCCTCGACAACGTGACCCCCGGCAAGAATGTTCCCGAAGCTTTCAACGTGATCATCGAAATCCCGATGAACGCCGACCCCATCAAGTACGAGGTGGACAAGGAAACCGGCGCTATTTTTGTGGACCGTTTCATGAGTACGGCCATGCACTACCCGACCAACTACGGCTACGTGCCCAAGACCATTTCAGGTGATGGCGACCCGGTCGACGTGCTGGTGATCACCCCTGTGCCCTTGATCCCGGGTGTGGTGGTGCCGTGCCGCGCCATCGGCATCCTGAAGATGCAGGACGAAGCCGGCGAGGACGGCAAGGTGCTGGCCGTGCCGACCGACAAGATCCTGTCGATCTACACCCAGTGGCAGAAACCGGAAGACCTGAACCCGATGCGCCTGAAAACCATCTCCCATTTCTTCGAGCACTACAAGGATCTCGAACCCGGCAAGTGGGTCAAGGTGCTGGGTTGGGAAGGTCCGGAGTCCGCCTGCAAGGAAATCATGGATGGCATTGCCAACTACAACAAGGCAAAAGCCTGACGTTGCAGGGGCGCTGATGGGGCTCGCCGGTCCGGCACAGACCGGGGCCGCCGGCGGTCAAATGAAAACGCTCGCCAGGAGTTTTCCGGCGGGCGTTTTTTCTTTTTCACGTTGGAAAGAAGGCCGTCATGCCCGCTTATTTCGGGCCTTATCGCTCTTCACCGTTCAGGTGTCGGCGTGTATCATGAACAAAGGATAACTCTGCCTCCCACCGTCTAGAAGGAACGCATGCCATGGATACGACGAACGTCGCACACTCAAGCAGTCAACCCAGTGGCGCAGCGTCCAGTGCTGGCCGCGCCGTGGCTGATTCAGGGCAGTACCTGACCTTGCGCCTGGGTAGCGAGGAATACGCCATCGATATCCTGCGGGTGCAGGAAATCCGCTCCTACGAGGAGCCGACCCGCATGGTGAATGCGCCGAGCTACATCAAGGGCGTGGTCAATCTGCGCGGCGTCATCGTGCCCATCGTGGATCTGCGCATGAAGCTCAACCTGGAGAAGGTCGAGTACAACGAATTCACCGTGGTCATCATTCTCAATGTCCGCGGTACGGTCATCGGTGCCGTGGTGGATTCGGTGTCCGATGTCGTCACGTTGTCGGCCCAGGCCATCAAGCCGGCCCCCCAGTTCGACGCCGCCATCGATGCGCGCTTCATCACCGGGCTGGCCAATGTGGGCGAACGCATGCTGATTGTCATGAACATGGACGCCCTCATGAGCAATGCCGAAATGGGCATGCTTTCCACATCGCTCGGCTGACCACTCCCGTATTTGAGGCCAGCCCGGGAACTGGCTGGTGACCCGGCTGGCTATCGTCTCTTGTCTTCGCACTTACCGCTTGTCAAAGCATCATGAACAATTTCAAAATCTCCACCCGGTTGACCGTGCTGATCGGTCTTCTTTCTGCGCTGCTGGTGGCGATTGGCTCGATCGGCCTGTATGGCATCAGCCAGTCCAACGCCTCCCTGAAAACGGTGTACGAAGACCGCACCGTTGCGCTTGAGCATTTGGCCGAGGTCAACTACTGGATGGTGCGCAACCGCGTTCTGATCATGGACATGCTGATCAAACCGGATGCAGCCAATATCCAGAAGCGCGAGCCGGAGTTGCGCGCCAATATCCAGAAAATCAACAAACTTCTGGAATCGTATTTGTCGACCTACCTGACGCCGGAAGAAAAGAAGCTGGCAGATGAATTTGTCGCACTCCGAAAGAAATATGCGTTTGAAGGCCTGACACCTGCCGGCGATGCCTTGCACGCCGGAAAACCCGAGGAGGCGCTGAAGGTCTACGAAGATAAAATCAGTCCCATCGCAGCCCCAGTCCAGGAGGCGCTGAACAAGCTGCTGCACCTGCAAAGTGACATCGCCAAGCAGGAATATGTTGCTGCAGCGAGCCGCTACGAGACCATCCGCGTGGTGGCGATCAGTTTCATCATCGCAGGCGTCGTCTTCGCCATCCTGTTTGGTCTGGCCTTGGTGCGTGGTATTTTGCTTTCCTTGAAGCAGGCGATTGACAACGCCAATGCCGTAGCCCAGGGTGACCTGAGCACCAAAATTCGCGTCGATGGCAAGGACGAAGTGGCGCAACTGCTGCAGTCGCTCTCGACAATGCAGGACAGCCTGGTCAAGGTGGTTGCCTCCGTGCGCCAGGGCTCCGAAAGTGTGGCGACCGCCTCCAGCGAGATTGCCCAGGGCAACACCGACCTGTCGGCCCGCACCGAAAGCCAGGCCAGCGCGCTGGAAGAAACTGCCGCCTCGATGGAGGAACTGAGTTCCACCGTCAAGCAGAACGCCGACAACGCCCGTCAGGCCAACCAGCTGGCCCAAAACGCCAGCACGGTGGCGGTACAGGGCGGCGAGGTGGTGGCCCAGGTGGTCGACACCATGAAGGGCATCAATGATTCGAGCCGCAAGATCAACGACATCATCAGCGTGATCGACGGCATCGCCTTCCAGACCAACATCCTGGCCCTGAACGCGGCGGTGGAAGCCGCCCGCGCCGGTGAGCAGGGCCGCGGTTTTGCCGTGGTGGCCGGTGAGGTGCGTTCGCTCGCGGGGCGCAGTGCCGAAGCCGCCAAGGAAATCAAGACGCTCATTACCGACAGCGTGACGCGGGTCGAGCAGGGCACGGCCCTGGTCGATCGGGCCGGCACCACCATGAGCGAGGTGGTGAGCAGCATCCGCCGCGTGACCGACATCATGGGCGAGATCAGCGCGGCCAGCGCCGAGCAGAGCCAGGGTGTGGCCCAGGTCGGCGAAGCGGTGACGCAGATGGACCAGGCGACGCAGCAGAACGCGGCGCTGGTGGAAGAGATGGCGGCAGCCGCCTCCAGCCTCAAGGGACAGGCCAACGACCTGGTGCAGACGGTGGCGGTGTTCAAGCTCAATGCACAGGACAGCCAGGCCACTACCTACCGGACCGCGCCAGCTGCCCCGGTTGTGCACGCTCCCGCTCCGAAACAGGTGGCTGCTGCCGCGAAGCCGGCTGCAGCTGCCAAGGCGCCGACGGCCAAGCTCAGTGCACCCGTGTCGGCACCGAAGGCCGGCGCTTCGGACGATAACGGTGACTGGGAAACGTTCTGAGCGGCCGACTGACAGCAAGGCCGATCAATTCGGCTTGACCGGGGAGCGCCGGGCCAGGTCGCTCAGGTAGTTTTCCACGCCTTCTCCTTCGCGCGCCAGGAAGCGCTCCACGGCATCGGCAAAGGCCGGGTGATCCAGCCAGTGGGCGCTGCTGGTCTTGACTGGCAGCAGGGCGCGCGCCAGTTTGTGCTCGCCCTGAGCGCCGCCTTCGAAACGCTGGTAGCCCTGGGCGATGCACCATTGCAGCGGCTGGTAGTAGCAGGCCTCGAAGTGCAGGCAGTCCACCCGTTCCAGTGCCCCCCAGTAACGGCCCCAGGCGACCTTTTCTGCACCACTGTCCGCGACAGCAATCAGGCTGGCGGCGATCGGCCGCCCCTCGCGCTCGGCGATGAAAAGCAGCCAATGGCCGGCCAGGGTGGACGCCATGCGGGCGAAGAAATCACGCGTCAGGTAAGGCGCGTTGCCGTGCTCCAGATAGGTGCGTTCATAACAGAGGTAAAAGAAGTCCCAGTCCTGCGGCGTGATGTCGTGCCCGAGCGACCAGCGGAAGCGCACACCGGCGTCACTGACCTTGCGCCGCTCCTGTCGGATCTTCTTGCGCTTTTCCTGGTTGAGCGTGGCGAGGAAGTCGTCAAAACCGGCATAGCCGGGATGGATGTTCTGCCAGTGGAACTGGACGGTGTGGCGCAGCATCAGGCCGGCTCTGCGGCCGGCATCGAGGTCATCGTCGCTGCCGAACAGCAGGTGCAGCGATGAGAGTTGTTCAGCACGGCAGGTCTGGAGTACCGCTTGCAGCAGTGCGTCACGTGCGCGGGCATCGCGGGCCAGCAGACGGCTGCCGGGTGCTGGCGTGAAGGGGACGGCCACCACGGCCTTGGGGTAATAGTCCAGGCCGTGCTCGGCATAGGCGTTGGCCCACGCCCAGTCGAACACGTATTCGCCATAGGAATGGTCCTTCAGGTACAGCGGGCAGGCTGCCAGCAACTGGGTTGGCCGGGACTCCTTGTCCGCCAGGGCGGGCGAGGTGGCGTCTTCCCATAAGGTCACAAAGCGCGGGCTCCAGCCGCTGACCGGCGTGGCGCTGCCGCTCTTGTGCAGGGCGGCCAGGTATTCATGCCGCATGAAGGGCGTCGGTTGGGCCTGCTGCGCCAGCAGGCGGTTCCACTGCGTGGCATCGACCTGCAGCGGAGAGTCGAGCACCCGGATGACATAATCGGTTTTGCTCACACGGCTCCCGAACTGTTCTTTCGTTTCATGACACTCAGTATCTGCGTTGCGCAGCTCAATTTCGTTGTCGGCGACATGGCCGGCAATGCGCAAAAAATCATCGAGGCAGCGCGCAGCGCCCATGCTGCCGGGGCGCGTCTGCTGCTGACACCGGAGCTTGCCATCTGCGGCTACGCGGCGGAAGACCTGTTCCTGCGCCCGTCCTTCATCGCCGCCTGCGATGATGCCGTGAAAACAGTGGCCCGTGAGCTCGCCGGGTTAAAGGACATGACGGTGGTGGTGGGGCATCCCGCAGGCATCGAGCAGGCCGGGGTTCGTACCCGTTCGGTTTCAGTGCCCAACCGTCAGAACGCGGCCAGCGTCCTGCGCGAAGGCAGCGTGGTGGCCCGTTACGCCAAGCGTGAGTTGCCGAATTACCAGGTGTTCGACGAGCGCCGCTATTTCGTGCCGGGGCAGGAGGTTTGCGTCTTCGACGCCGGCCCGGCGGAGGCGCGCGTCAAGGTCGGCCTGCTGATCTGCGAAGACGCCTGGTTCGAGGCACCGGCGCGCCTGACGCACGAGGCCGGTGCCGAACTGCTGGCGGTGATCAATGCCTCGCCCTTCCACGTGGGCAAGGGGCTGGAGCGTGAGCAGATGATGCGCCAGCGGGCCCGGGCCTGCGGCCTGCCGCTGGTCTACGCCCACCTGGTCGGGGGGCAGGACGAAATCGTCTTCGAGGGCCATTCCTTTGCCGTCAATGCCGATGGCTCGCTGGCTGGTCGTGCCCCGAGTTTTGAGGAAAATCTGTTCCCTGTCCTCGCCAATAGTGCTCAGAATGCTATTAATTTGGTAGCGAACGTGGCGCCCGAACGCTCCCCCGATGCCGATCTGTGGGATGCCCTGGTGCTGGGTGTGCGCGACTACATCGGCAAGAACGGCTTTCCCGGCGCCATCATCGGGCTGTCGGGCGGCGTCGACTCGGCGCTGGTGCTGGCGATCGCGGTCGATGCACTGGGGGCCGAGCGGGTGCGCACCGTCATGATGCCCTCGCCTTATACGGCCGACATCAGCTGGATCGATGCGCGTGACATGGCGGCCCGCCTGGGCGTGCGCTATGACGATATTGCCATTACGCCGGAGTTCGACGCTTTCAAGGCATCGTTGGCCGAGCAATTCCGCGGCCTGCCGGAAGACGCGACCGAGGAGAACATCCAGGCCCGCATCCGCGGCACGCTGCTGATGGCGCTGTCCAACAAGAGCGGCCGCATCGTGCTGACCACCGGCAATAAATCAGAGATGGCCACCGGGTACTGCACGCTCTATGGCGACATGGCCGGCGGCTTTGCGGTGATCAAGGACTTGGCCAAGACCACGGTGTTCCGGCTGGCGCGCTGGCGCAATGAGAATGACCCCTATGGCTGTGGCGCCAGCCCGATTCCCGAGCGCATCATCACGCGCCCGCCCAGTGCCGAGCTGCGCCCCGGACAGGTGGACCAGGACAGCCTGCCCCCTTATGAAGTGCTGGACGCGATTCTCGAGCGCTACATGGAAAACGATGAGAGCATCGAGGCCATCATCGCGGCGGGCTTTGCCCGTGCCGATGTGGAGAGGGTGACCCACCTCATCAAGATCAACGAGTACAAGCGGCGCCAGGCGCCGGTCGGCATCCGCGTGACGCACCGCAGCTTCGGCAAGGATTGGCGTTATCCTATTACCAACCGATTCCGGGCCTGACTGATAATCGGGCCAGGAACCATGTTCTCATTCAGCGACAGATTCAGCAGACAGGAATTCCAGAGATGAAACAGATCACCGCCATCATCAAGCCGTTCAAACTGGAAGAGGTGCGCGAAGCCCTGGCCGAATGTGGCGTGAACGGATTGACCGTGACCGAAGTCAAAGGATTTGGTCGCCAGAAGGGGCATACCGAGCTCTATCGCGGCGCTGAGTACGTGGTCGACTTCCTGCCCAAGGTGAAGGTGGAAGTCGTGGTCAAGACCGAGGATGTGGACCGTTGCGTCGATGCCATCGTCAAGGCGGCACATACCGGCAAGATCGGCGACGGCAAGATCTTCGTCACGGCTGTCGAGCGAGTGGTGCGCATCCGCACTGGCGAGATGGACGATTCCGCGATCTAAATCCCGCCGAGATGGGGCGCCGGGGCAAACCCGGCATCCTGAACCAGGCGAGCCAGCAAGGCTTGCGGATCGGTTCCAATCTGGATCAGGTCCATCTGCCAGTCGCTCATGAACTGCTGCTCAACCGTGGCGCCCAGAAAGGCCTGCAGGCCGTTGTAATAGCCGTCGACATTGAGCAAGCCGACGGGTTTGTCGTGGTAGCCGAGCTGTCGCCAGGTCCAGACTTCGAACAATTCTTCAAATGTGCCGATGCCGCCTGGCAGTGCCAGGAACGCATCGGCGCGTTCGGCCATCATGCGCTTGCGTTCGTGCATGGTGTCCACGATATAGAGCTCGGTGCAGTCGCGCAGTGCCCATTCCTTTTCCACCAGTGCCTGGGGAATGACGCCCACCACGCGGCCACCGGCCTGCAGCGTGGCTTCAGCCGTGATGCCCATCAGGCCGGCCTTACCGCCCCCATAGACCAGCTGGCCGCCATGCCGGCCGATCCAGGCGCCCACGGCGCGGGCTGCTTCGGCATAGACGGGCTGGCTCCCGGGGCGGGAGCCGCAATAGACGCAGACAGAAAATGCGGGGCTCATGCAAGCAACCTTTGCCACAGTGCAGCCAGCCAGATGGCAATGCACAAGAGAAGGCTCAACAGCACCGCCGCGCTGCCCATGTCCTTGGCGCGCTTGGAGAGGTCGTGCCACTCGGGACCGATGCGGTCGATGGCGGTCTCGATCCCCGTGTTGAGAAGTTCGACAATCATCACGATCAGAACGGAGCCGGCCAGCAGGGCAGTTTCCACCCAGCTGCGGCCGACCCAGAGCGACAGCGGCAGCAGCACGCTGGCGGCCAGCGCCTCCTGGCGGAAGGCGGTTTCTTTCCAGCCGGCGCGCAGCCCTTCCATGGAGTAGCCCAGGGCATGCCACATGCGGTTGAAGCCGCTGCGCGATTTCTGGGGGTTGACGCTGGCGTTGTCCTGAAAATCTGACATGTGCAGATTGTCACCGAGCTGGGTGACGTTTCAACGACTCAAGGGGAGTGACGTGATCAGCCGGGTGCCGGCCAAGGCGTCATGCCAGAACTGCTGCTGGGGATGGAAGCGGCTCAGCAAGGCCCAGATGGCGACCCAGCCCAGCACGATGACAGCCGATTCACCGCCGGATAGACCGAACGGGGCGATGGCGACCAGGGCGGGCAGAAACCAGAGCCAGCTCAGGACATAACGCAGCAAGGCGCGGGCCTGACTGACCGGGCGACCCTGGGTGTCAACCACGAGGATGTGCCAGGTTTTCATGGCCAGCGTCTGGCCTTTGGCCCAGAACCAGGTGAAGTAGATGCCCAGCACCACGAACAGGAAGGCTTGTTGCACATGCCGGTTCTCCAGTGCATGCCGTGTTTGCGTCAGCGCGCTGAAGAGGTAGCCGGCGATGAAGACCACGCCAAACAGCAGCATGCCTTCGTACAGCCAGCATGCCATGCGCCGCCACAAGCCGGGCGCCTGGAGGGCGGGAGAAATCATGGGTGCGCTGCCGGAGGAGGCGGGTTCCTGGCCGCTTGCCGGATTCGGAATCATTGATCGGAATCCGGCTCAGAGGTTGGTGCCGTATCGGGCGGTATCGCCGTTGGCGTCGTTGCGGCCGGTACCGACGCCACAGGCTGCGGCAGCAGGGTGTGGGCCTGAAGCTGCACAGGGCTGGCAGCGGCGCTTTTCGGTTTCGGGGTATGGCGCGTCACCGGGACCTTGGTCAGCTTGTCCGATGCGGCCACTGGCTTGACGATGGCGGCACCGGTGGTCGGCTTGGTGAGTGCCTTGGCGGCCAGCTTTTTCTTCTCTTCGGGGCTGAGTTCCTGATAGGCCTGCCATTGGGCGGCCTTTTCCTGCGGGGAGAGCTTCTTGGTTTCGACGAAGTTCAGGCGCGCCTGGGTCCGTTCGTGTTGGCTGAGTGACACCCATTCGCTCATGCGGCTGTGCATCATGGCCTGCTCGGCGGGCGGCAGGGCGTGGTAATTCTTGGAGATTTCCAGCCACTTGCGTTTGCGCGCCTCAGGCAACTCCTGCCATTCGCCAGCCAGAGGGCGTAATGCCTGTTGTTGTGCCGGTGTCAGTTTCTGCCAGGTCGGCTGGCTGGGTGATTTCGCGGCCGGGACTTTCCGGGGTGCCGCGCTGGTGGCTGGCGTCTGGGGTCCGGCGGCCTGAGTCCCGGGCAGCACGGCCACCCCCGGTTGTGTCTGCGCGAATATTGCCGGACTACCCAGGGCCGCGGCCAAAACCCATGCAAAACTTGCAGAAACTCTCGCCATGACGTCGACTGCTTACTGGGCCTGCTGTTCGAGGCGGGACTTGAGGAACTGCACGAAGCCCGCATCGGTGTAAGCGGCCGGTGGCAGGTCGTCCGTGAGAATGGCGGCATCGATATCCGCCAATTCCTTGGCGTCGAAATCGTCGTTGAGCATGTTCACGGCAATCAGGCCCGCAATCAGAAACAGCAGTGGAATGAGCGCTGCCAGTCGGTGCCACAGGCTTCCTTCGCCATCGCCAAAACCAAGCGTGGCTGCACCGCCGTGGTTCATGACATGGGGTGCTGTGGCGGTCTGCGGGGCTCTGCGCTGGCCCAGCGCCTGCATCCGCGCTGCGCGCAAACGCTCCGAAATGTCGTAGGGCAGGGTCGAAGCGGATTCTGACAGCCGCGCCGTGACCGCCCGACCAAAACGGTCTTGGATGGACAGGTCTTGCTGAGATGTCGAATGCTTCATAGTCTTATGCCTTTGGCTTTCAGTGCCTTGCTCAGGGCCTGGACGGCCCGGGAGCAGTGCGTTTTGACGCTGCCTTCAGAACAGCCCATGGCCGCAGCCGTTTCGGCCACGTCCAGATCCTCCCAGTAACGCATGAGGAAGGCTTCCCGTTGACGGGTAGGCAGCTCCTGAATTTCCTTCTCGATTTCAAGCAAAACCTGGGCCCGTTCCGTCTGGTTTTCAGCACTTTCTGTCTGATTGGAACCATTCGATGCGTTCAGCGTTTCCAGAAGGTCAAAATCCCCGTCCATATCGTCCGCCTCGAAGTCGCTCATGTTCGAGAACAGGGCGTTGCGGGTTTTTTGCCGGCGGAACCAGTCCAGCGTGCAGTTGGACAGGATGCGCTGGAACAGCATGGGCAGTTCGGCGGCCGGTTTGTGGCTGTAGTGCTCGACCAGCTTCATCATGCTGTCCTGCACGATATCCAGAGCGGCTTCGTCGTTACGAACGTGATACACCGAACGCTTGAATGCGCGCTTTTCGACGCTTTTCAGGAAGTCTGAGATTTCTTGTTCGGAGGCCAAGCGCATGAAACCCGGATGGGTCGTGAAGTGTCTCGATATTCAGGTGTGCCCTGAATTGGGGCGCACTTGGGGGCAATTATGGCATTCGGAGGGATATTTTCAGTCTTGATTTTCAATTTCGTTTGTGCAGTGCGATAATTCGCTCTGCAAATCAAAAAGCAAACGGGTCACAGTCCGGCGATACAAGCAATGCGCCCATGACTTTGATCTTAAGTCCCGACGCGACGCCACAAGTGTCTGCGAAGGGGCACCCAAGGTTTTTCGTTAGAGAAATTCACAAAGGTTCATCATGGAAATTTCCAAAGCTGAAATCACATCGGCGGCCGCAGCCAGTGCGACTGAACATGCAGAAGAGCTGCGTGGCGCTGAAATCCTGGTCAAGGCCCTGCAGGCCGAGGGCGTGAAGTTCGTCTGGGGCTATCCCGGCGGCGCCGTTCTCCATATCTACGACGCTTTTTACAAGCAGGACTCCATTCAGCACATTCTGGTACGCCACGAGCAGGCGGCCGTGCATGCTGCCGATGGTTACGCCCGTGCCACGGGCGACGTCGGCGTCGCACTGGTGACTTCCGGTCCTGGCGTGACGAATGCCATTACCGGCATTGCCACGGCCTACATGGACAGCATTCCCATGGTGATCGTGACCGGCCAGGTGCCGACGGCCGCCATCGGCCTGGATGCCTTCCAGGAGTGCGATACCGTGGGTATCACACGCCCCATCGTCAAGCACAACTTCCTGGTCAAGGACGCGCGCGATCTGGCCATGACGATGAAAAAGGCCTTCCACATTGCCCGTAGTGGCCGTCCTGGCCCGGTGGTGGTGGACATCCCGAAAGACGTCTCGTTCAAGAAAGTGGCTTACGCGGGTTACCCGGAATCGGTCGAGATGCGCTCCTACAACCCGGTGCGCAAAGGTCATGCGGGACAGATCCGCAAGGCGTTGCAATTGCTGTTGACGGCCAAGCGTCCTTACATCTATACCGGTGGCGGTGTACTGCTGGGCAATGCGACTGCGGAGTTGCGTACCCTGGTGAACATGCTGGGCTACCCCGTCACTAACACGCTGATGGGCTTGGGTGCTTACCCGGCTACCGACCCCAAGTTCCTGGGCATGCTGGGCATGCACGGCACGATCGAGGCCAACAATGCCATGCAAAATTGTGATGTGCTGCTGGCGGTGGGCGCCCGTTTCGACGACCGGGTGATTGGCAATCCCAAGCACTTTGCCCAGAACGAGCGCAAGATCATTCACATTGATATTGATCCGTCGAGCATTTCCAAGCGCGTCAAGGTGGACATCCCGATCGTGGGGGATGTCAAGGATGTGCTGACCGAGATGATCGCCATGATCAAGGAAAGCGCCATCAAGCCTGATGCACAGGCTCTGGGGGGCTGGTGGGAGGCGATCGAAGGCTGGCGCAAGCGTGACTGCATGAAGTACGACCGCGGCAACAAGGACGTCATCAAGCCGCAGTTCGTGATCGAGACGCTGTGGAACATGACCAAGGACGCTGATACTTACATCACGTCTGATGTCGGTCAGCACCAGATGTGGGCAGCCCAGTACTACAAGTTCAACGAGCCGCGCCGCTGGATCAATTCCGGTGGCCTAGGCACGATGGGTGTCGGCATTCCCTACGCCATGGGTATCAAGCTGGCCAAGCCCGAGAGCGAGGTGTATTGCGTGACGGGTGAGGGCTCGGTGCAAATGTGCATCCAGGAGCTCTCGACCTGCTTGCAGTACAACACGCCAATCAAGATCCTGTCGCTGAACAACCGCTATCTCGGGATGGTGCGCCAATGGCAGGAGATCGAGTACTCGGGGCGTTACAGCCACAGCTACATGGATGCGTTGCCCAACTTCGTGAAGCTGGCCGAGGCCTATGGCCACGTCGGCATGCTGATCGAGCGGCCGCAGGACGTGGAGCCGGCGTTGCGCGAGGCACGCAAGCTCAAGGACCGCACGGTGTTCATGGACTTCCGTACCGACCCCACCGAGAACGTGTTCCCGATGGTGCAGGCCGGCAAGGGCATCACCGAGATGCTGCTGGGTAGCGAGGACCTGTAAACACAAGGGCCAGATTCCGTTCCGGATCTGGCTCATCTTTTGACGAATCTATTGCCTGCCAAGCCCTGCCGTTACCGCGGCCGGGGGAGGGCAGCGAAAAGAGGAATCCTTATAAATGAAACACATCATTGCCGTATTGCTGGAGAACGAGCCGGGTGCTCTGTCCCGCGTGGTGGGCCTGTTCTCGGCCCGTGGCTACAACATCGAGTCCCTGACCGTGGCACCGACCGAGGATGCCAGTCTGTCGCGCATGACCATCCAGACCACCGGGTCGGACGACGTCATCGAGCAGATCACCAAGCACCTCAATCGCCTGATCGAGGTGGTCAAGGTCGTGGACCTTACCGAAGGCGCCTACATCGAGCGCGAGCTCATGATGGTCAAGGTGCGTGCGGTGGGCAAGGAGCGCGAGGAGATGAAGCGCATGGCCGACATCTTCCGCGGCCGTATCATTGACGTCACCGACAAGAGCTACACCATCGAGTTGACCGGTGATCATTCCAAGAACGATGCCTTTCTGGAAGCGATCGACCGCAGTGCCATTCTGGAGACCGTGCGCACCGGCAGCAGCGGCGTTGGCCGTGGCGAGCGCATTTTGCGCGTCTGATTCATAACCAAGTTTTACCAAGGAGAAAGAAGTGAAAGTTTTCTACGACAAGGACTGTGACCTGAGCCTGATCAAGGGCAAGACCGTGGCCATCATCGGCTACGGCAGCCAGGGCCATGCCCACGCCCAGAACCTGAACGACAGCGGCGTGAAGGTCGTGGTCGGTCTGCGCAAGGGTGGCGCATCCTGGGACAAGGTCGGCAAGGCCGGCCTGACCGTGATGGAAGTCAACGATGCCGTCAAGGCCGCTGACGTGGTCATGATCCTGCTGCCTGACGAGCAGATCGCCGAGGTGTATACCAACAACGTCGCACCCAACATCAAGTCAGGCGCTTCGCTGGCTTTCGCCCACGGCTTTAACGTGCACTACAACCAGGTCGTGCCGCGCGCTGACCTGGACGTGTGGATGGTGGCGCCCAAGGCCCCCGGCCACACCGTGCGCAGCACCTATGCCCAGGGTGGCGGCGTGCCGCACCTGGTGGCGGTGCACCAGGACAAGAGCGGCAAGGCGCGTGACCTGGCCCTGTCCTATGCCATGGCCAACGGTGGCGGCAAGGCCGGCATCATCGAGACCAACTTCAAGGAAGAGACCGAGACCGACCTGTTCGGCGAGCAGGCCGTGCTGTGCGGCGGCGCGGTCGAGCTGATCAAGATGGGTTACGAGACCCTGGTCGAAGCCGGTTATGCCCCCGAGATGGCCTACTTTGAGTGCCTGCACGAGCTCAAGCTGATCGTCGATCTGATCTACGAAGGCGGTATCGCCAACATGAACTACTCGATCTCCAACAACGCGGAGTTCGGCGAGTACGTGACGGGTCCCGAGGTGATCAACGAGCAGTCGCGCGCTGCCATGCGCAATGCGCTCAAGCGCATCCAGAACGGCGACTATGCCAAGATGTTCATCCAGGAAGGCCGCCTGAACTATCCGAGCATGACGGCGCGTCGCCGCAACACCGCCGACCACAGCATCGAAAAGGTGGGGGCTCAACTGCGCGCCATGATGCCCTGGATCGCCAAGAACAAGCTGGTCGACCAGACCCGCAACTGAGCCGCATCCTGTGCTTTCAACAAAGGCCACTTCGGTGGCCTTTGTTTTTTTGTTTGAACCTTGCCTGAGGGTGGCTTACACTCAAATCCTATGGATTACCTCAACTTTTTCTGTTTGTGCCCGACAGGCATGGGCACCGCGATTTTCGGCAACCTGTTTTTGAAGGCTGGGGTTTGACCATGCATGATGGTGACGACGCACTCTCGGAAGGTGAAGCCGTGATGGTGCGCAAGCGCCGCAAGGGCATTTACATCCTGCCCAACCTGTTCACGCTGGCGGCCTTGTTTGGTGGTTTTTTTGCCATCGTGATGGCCATGAACGATCGCTTCGACTTGGCGGCCATCGGCGTGTTCTGCGCCATGGTGCTCGACAGCCTGGACGGCCGTGTGGCACGCATGACGAACACACAGAGCGCATTTGGTGAGCAGATGGATTCCCTCTCCGACATGGTGTCTTTTGGCGCGGCGCCAGCCTTGATTGCCTACGAGTGGGCACTCAAGGGGCTAGGTCGCTGGGGCTGGGTCGCGGCCTTCGTCTATTGCGCCTGTGCGGCGCTGCGGCTGGCGCGTTTCAACGTCAACACGACCGTGGTGGACAAACGCTATTTTCAGGGTTTGCCGTCGCCGGCTGCCGCCGCCTTGGTCACCGGCTTTATCTGGATCATGACCGAGCTCGATGTGACGGGCCCGACGGTGGCCTGGCCCATGTTCGTGCTGGCCCTGTATGCCGGCCTGACCATGGTGAGCAATGTGCCGTTCTACAGCTTCAAGGATATCCAGATGAAAAAGAGCGTCCCGTTCGCGGTGATCGTTCTGATTGCGCTGGGCATTGCCGTCATCAATATTCATCCTCCGGTCGTGCTTTTTGGTGTCTTCGTGATCTATGGCCTGAGCGGCTATGCGGTGTACGGCTGGCGCAAAGCCAAAGGCAAGCCCACCAGTGTGATCAGCACCTCGACCGACGAGCCGGATGAGCGGGGGCTGCACCAGTAAGAGGGCCTTCTGGCTGGTCCAGACCACGGCGGCAGCGTCTTGTGGTACATTGTTTTCATGAAATCAATTTCGCTAGCGCTACTGCTGCTACGCCAACACGGGCGGGATTGCTAGCGCGCGCGCAGATTTTCCACAAGGCCCGTATGCACCCGCAACGGGCCTTTTGCTTTGGACTTTGTCATTTTTGAATCGCAGGAAACCAGGAGAACGAGATGGCTGACAAACTGATCATTTTTGATACCACTTTGCGCGATGGCGAGCAATCGCCGGGCGCGTCCATGACCAAAGATGAGAAGTTGCGTATCGCCAGGCAGCTCGAGCGCCTGAAGGTGGACGTCATCGAAGCTGGTTTTGCCGCCAGCTCCAATGGTGACTTCGAGGCGGTGCAGACCATTGCCAACGCCATCAAGGACTCGACCGTGTGTTCGCTCTCGCGTGCCAACGATCGCGATATCTCCCGCGCGGCAGAAGCGCTCAAGGGGGCCAACAGCTCCCGCATCCACACCTTCATCGCAACGTCCCCTCTCCACATGGAGAAGAAGCTGCGCATGACGCCCGAACAGGTGCTGGAGCAGGCCAAGCTGGCGGTGCGCTTTGCCCGCAACCAGGTGGCCGATGTGGAGTTCAGCCCGGAAGATGGTTATCGCAGCGAGATGGATTTCCTGTGCCGCGTGCTGGAGGCCGTCATCAAGGAAGGTGCCACCACGCTGAATATTCCTGACACCGTAGGTTATGCCGTGCCGGAGCTGTACGGCAACTTCATCAAGACCCTGCGTGAGCGTGTCCCCAATTCGGACAAGGCGATCTGGTCCGTGCATTGCCACAACGACCTCGGCATGGCCGTGGCCAACTCGCTGGCCGGTGTCAAGATCGGTGGCGCACGGCAGGTGGAGTGCACCATCAACGGTCTGGGTGAGCGGGCCGGCAACTGCAGTCTGGAAGAGGTGGTGATGGCAGTCAAGACGCGCCGCGACTACTTCGATCTGGACGTCGGCATCGACACCAGGCACATCGTGGCAGCCAGTCGCATGGTCAGCCAGACCACCGGCTTCGTGGTGCAGCCCAACAAGGCGGTGGTGGGGGCCAACGCCTTTGCCCATGCCTCAGGCATTCACCAGGATGGCGTACTCAAGGCGCGCGACACCTACGAGATCATGCGCGCCGAGGACGTGGGCTGGTCGGCCAACAAGATCGTGCTGGGCAAGCTCAGCGGCCGCAATGCCTTCAAGCAGCGCCTGCAGGAGCTGGGCGTGTCGCTGGACAGCGAAACCGAGATCAACACCGCCTTTGCCAAGTTCAAGGAGCTGGCCGACCGCAAGAGCGAAATTTTCGACGAGGACATCCTGGCTCTGGTCAGCGACGAGAGCGTCACCAGCGAAAAGGAAAAATACGGTTTTGTGTCCCTGTCGCAACACAGCGAAACCGGGGAGCGGCCGCAGGCGTCGATCGTGATCACGGTCGATGGCAAGGAGGTCAAGGGCGAGTCTGACGGCAATGGCCCGGTGGATGCCTCGCTCAAGGCCATCGAGTCGCATGTGAAAAGCGGGGCGGAAATGGTGCTTTATTCGGTCAATGCCATCAGCGGTTCGACCGAAAGTCAGGGGGAGGTGACCGTGCGGTTGCAAAACAGCGGCCGGGTGGTCAACGGCGTCGGTGCCGACCCCGATATCGTGGTCGCTTCGGCCAAAGCGTACCTGAGTGCGCTCAACAAGCTGTCCAGCAAAGCCGACCGCGTGGCCGCGCAAGGCTAGGGTGATCCCCGGATTTGCAGGGTTTGTTGAGATAAATCGCGCAAGTACTTGATCTTGCGCGATTTTTTTTGTATAAACCGAGTCATCGAATATGTGCGGAGAAGAATGAATGCGGATTCAAAACAAGGCTGGCTGGGTGAGCTCTTTGAACCGATTGGTTTGGAGCCTGTGTGCCATGTCGGTGTTGACGGTTTTTGCCGCCACCGACGCCCAAGCTGCCAAAGTCCGCGCCTCCGACAATAAACCGAGCATCAAGCGCAAGGTTTCCAAGACGATCTACGTCGTCAAGCGCAAGTCCGCCGTGCGTACGGCGGCCGTTCCTGCCAAACCTTCCTACGGCCAGTTGGCTGGCCTGCACCAGGCGCAGGATGCGCTGGATCTGAAGTCCAGCGTGGCTTTGGTGGTGGATCAGGAAACACACGAAGTGCTGTTCAGCAAGAACGAGCAGGCCGTCTTGCCGATTGCCTCCCTGACCAAGTTGATGACGGGCCTGATCATCAGTGAAGCCAAGCTGCCGATGGACGAGATGCTCACCATCACCCAGGATGATGTCGACACGGAAAAGGGCAGCACGTCGCGCCTGCGCGTTGGCGCCACGCTCAGCCGGGCCGAACTCATGCACCTCGCGCTGATGTCCAGTGAGAACCGGGCTGCCAGCGCACTCGGGCGCACCTATCCCGGGGGCCTGTCTACCTTTGTCGGGCTGATGAACGCCAAAGCGCGCATGCTGGGCATGCATGACACCCGTTATGTCGAGCCGACCGGCCTGTCCAGCAAGAACCAGTCGAGCGCCAAGGATCTGGCCATGCTGGTCAACGTGGCCTCTGCCGACCCGCTGCTGCGTGAGTACTCGACTTCGCCTGGCTATCAGGTCGCGGTCGGCCGGCAGGTGCTGCAGTACAACAACACCAATCGGCTGGTGAAGAACCCGACCTGGGACATCGGTCTGCAAAAAACCGGCTACATCTCGGAGGCAGGGCAATGCCTGGTGATGCAGGCCCAGGTGGCGGGCCGCAAGCTCATCATGGTGTTCCTGGACTCGGCTGGAAAGCTCACCCGCATTGCCGATGCAGAGCGTGTTCGGCGCTGGGTCGAGTCGATTCCGGCCAGGAGCCCGGTGACCCGTCTGTCTGCCAACGAGACACTGGCTTTCAATTGACAGTTGCCGGGAGCCGGGGCGTCGTGTCCTGGCGTTCCTGAAGCGCCTCAGCGCGTGGACATACCGGGCTGGTAGCCCAGTGTTCTTGAAATTTCGTCGGTCACGGCCTGCAGCTTGGGCAGCCATTCCTCGTCCAGCCGTCCGGTTGGGGCGGAGATTGACAAGCCGGCCACCAGCTTGCCCTGGTCGTCATAGATACCGGCGGCCATGCAGCGCACGCCCAGTTCCAGTTCTTCATCGTCACGCGCCACGCCGTACTGGCGTACCTTGGACAGTTCCCGCTCCAGCACCGGCAACTGCGTGATGCTGTTCTTGGTGTGGCCACTCAGGCCCGTGCGTGTGGCATAGGCGCGTACCCTTTGCGGATCGTCCGCTGCCAAAAACAGTTTACCGACCGAGGTCAGGTGCAGTGGTGCATGTCCACCTATGGCCCGCACCACCTGCATGCCTGAACGCTCGCTGTAGGCGCGCTCGATGTAGACGATCTCGTCGCCCTGGCGCATGCTCAGGTTGACCGGCTGGTGGATCTGCTTGTGCAGTTCGCGCATCGGCGCCATGGCGGCATCGCGCACGTTGAGGCGTCCCTTCACCAGATTGCCGAGTTCAAGCAGCCGCATGCCCAGACGGTAGGTGCCTGGCTGGGGCCGGTCGACGTAGCGACCGATGGCCAGATCGTTGAGGATGCGGTGCGCCGTAGAGGGATGCAGCCCGGTCTTCTCGCTGATTTCCTTGAGTGACACTGCCTCTTCGCGGGAAGCCAACACGTCCATCAGGGTGAACATGCGCTCAATGACCTGAACTGTGGGCGTGGCGTTGATATCGGTATCTGTTTTTTTCATGAGCTACTCCTGGTCCACGCCAGGATTTTACTTCGTGAAATTAACTTTCGGGGACACCTGGTGCCATCAGAGGCCATCGGCGGTGTTGGCAACCCATTGGTCGTCGAGCAGTATTTCGTTGGGCGCAAAGCGGGCTTTGTAGTTCATTTTCTGGCTTTCGGCGATCCAGTAGCCCAAGTAGACATAGCGCAAGCCCATGGATCGCGCTTGCGCGATTTGCCAGAGGATGTTGTAAGTGCCGTAGCTGGCGTGGGCCTCGGGTTCGTAAAACGTGTAGACCGCCGACAGGCCGTCGTCCAGGACGTCGAGGATAGAGACCATCTTCACCGTGCCGGGGCTGCCGTCGGCCGGGCTGTCGCGGAATTCGACCAGGCGGGAATTGACCCGGCTTTGCAGCAGGAACTGGGTGTACTGGTCAATGCTGTCCTGGTCCATGCCACCGCCGGCATGCCGGCCGTTCTGGTAACGCAGGTAGAGCTGGTAGTGCTCGGGCATGAAGCACAGCTTGAGGACGCGGGCCTGCAGGGACTGGTGCTGTTTGTTGGCACGGCGCTGGCTGCGCGTCGGCTGGAATTCCTGCGCGAGCACGCGCAATGGGGTGCAGGCCTGGCAGCCGTCACAGTACGGGCGGTAGGTGAACATGCCGCTGCGGCGAAAGCCCCTGGCCACCAGATCGGAATAGGTGGCGTTGTTGATCAGATGGCTGGGAGTCGCCACCTGCGAACGCGCCTGCCGGTCGTTGAGATAGCTGCACGGATAGGGTGCGGTCGCATAGAACTGCAAGGTCTGCAGGGGAAGATCCTTGAGGTGCGTCACGTGGGCTCCGAAGGCGTATCAGTGAGTTGGTCCCAGTATAGGGGCACGAAATGCCAGCGGGGAGCCGGTTCCAGGCGTGCCCGGTGCACTTCTGCGAGGAACGTTGCGCGCGGCATTTCCTCTGCCCCGAGCGAAGCCAGGTGCCGGGTGTTCTGCTGGCAGTCGATCTGGCGGATGCCGTGCCGGCGACAAAAGCAGACCAGCGCGGCCAGCGCGATCTTGGAGGCATCGCTCGCGCGCGTGAACATCGATTCGCCGAAGACGGCACGGCCCAGCGCCACGCAATACAGCCCGCCGACGAGTTGGCCATCGATCCAGGTCTCCACGCTGTGGGCAAAGCCGGCACGGTGCAGGTCACGGTAGGCCCGCACCATGGCCGGCACGATCCAGGTGCCCGACTGGCCTTCGCGTGGGCTGGAAGAGCAGGCCTGGATGACCTGATCGAAGGCCGAGTCGATGCGGATTTCGCAGCCGGGCGTGGCCATGAATTTCTGCAGGGTTTTTTTAAGCGAACGGTGCAGGCGGAATTGCGCCACATCCAGCACCATGCGCGGGTCTGGGCTCCACCACAGAATCGGCTGGCCCGTGCTGAACCAGGGGAAGATGCCTTCGGCGTAGGCCTTGCACAAGGTCGGCACATCGAGTTGCCCGCCAGCGGCCAACAGTCCCGGCGCTTCAGAGCTACCGCCCCAGGCCTGCGTGACCGGAGGAAAGTCGTCGCCGGGCTCAAGCCAGGGGAGCGGTGGAGGACGCATTTGCATGCGGTAACTTTAGCCGAGCCGGGAATTGCGTCATGGAGCCGGTAGAATACGCAGCTTGTCGGGGCGTAGCGCAGCCTGGTAGCGCATCTGCTTTGGGAGCCTATGTGCGACCATAGCCGCGGCAAATAAAGTCCTTATAAATCAACGACTTATAAGCGGCGTGTCCGCTGTGTCCACTGCGAAAAAGCTTTTGTGGACTGTTCTGTGGACTTTTCGACTGTCCCTCAGTCTGCTGTCCGTTCGTAGCGGACACACCCTAATCTCATATCCTGAAATCTATTCGCGCCATGGCATCGACCCAAAAACGCACATTCAAAGTCATCCAAGGCGGGCTGTCTGGGGCGTCACCAGAGCCTGCAGCTCCTCCTCCGAGTTCTCCTGGGGCTGCTGAAGAGCAGAGGCTGCAACGCGCAATCCTCCAGCTCGTCATCCAAAGCACTGGCCTGACAGTCGAGCAGACCCTGGATGAGATTTCGGACAACTACTTTTCCGACGAAGTGTCCGTCATCGACCGCGGCCAATATCTTCAACACAGCTTGACGGAAATCGGACTTCGATTCACACAGGCTAATGAAGAAATGGACTTGGAGCGGGCTGGCTACCTGATTCTTACCTGGCCTGACCGCCTGGCGAATACGTACCCCGAGTTGGCGCCCCTGCATCCCCTGGCCCATCCTTACATCACTATTGGGTGATGAACGGGCTGCGAGGAGCCCTACATCATCAGTATTGGTCGAACGTCCCAGACAAAAGTCCGGCAGATATCAAACGTTCAACGACGTCGATGTGCTGCTGTGATTGTCTAATCTGAAGTGCTGAGCGGCCGGGCTGCATCTTCAGCCACTGGTGGAATTTGACAAAGGAAAGAGGCCCCAACACGCGCATGGCGCCGGGCCGTCCTGATAGCGAAAAGACAACCTGTTCAGTGAAGGTGGACTCCAGAACTCCGGCCTCTGTCGCCTGCCTGAGAAGGGTCTCCAGCTGCTGGTTTTCGTCTGCGTTGTAGTTCGAGCTAGGGGAGGGCTTTAGCCTGACTCCGGCCAAAATCGAATAGACGTGAAGGGCCGGCGCACCAAGCACTAACCGCTCTTCTTCTGCCAGCGCCCATGTGTCTAAGAGTTCCACAAGTGGCTCGCTGACACTGCCTATTTTTAGAGCCTTGATGACCAACATCATCTCATCCAGGTGCTCGGTGAGCGACTGAAGTCGGGCTGAAAGATGGTCGTCGTTACCAGCGCGCAGGGCCTGCCGAACTCGAAGGTGCTCCCAATAAAGTGTTGTCGCGTCTAGCGTCATGCGCGCGCTCAACGGAGTCCAGGTTTTGAAGGGCGGCGATGTGTCTGCGTTCATCTGTAGGCACACTTATTGTTCAGCGGCCGGCTGGCAGTTTCATGCTGCTATAGCGTTGAGGCATGTACGTTGCCAGCTGCTGAGCAAAGTACACCCCAAGCTCAGTGAGAAAGTAAAGGCGACGGCGAGTGTCCTTTGGGTCGTCCTCATGGCGAACGAGCCCGAGCCCGCGGCCAACGTTGCGAGAGTTTTGAGAGCCCGTACTAAGTCGTTGCAGATGCCTAACGACAGCGGGTTGCGCCAGCTCCAGCACTTTGCACAAGTCAGCTGCACTGCAGCCCTCGTGAGCTGCGATATGCGTGAAGACGCACAGTGTGCTCACTGACAAAACTTTGTCGTAGACGAGTACAAGCCTCAGCAGTGACTCAAGCTCACGAGCTGCCTCAAGTTCGCCGGGCTTAAGCGTGCTGTTGTCTTTTGTCGTCTTCATGTGTGCACTTGTAGATAACTGGAGTGTGCCTTTAATTAGAAAAAAGCTCAATCATGCCCAGTCCTCTTGTCTATACCGAACACAGCACCTTCGCTGCACTCATCCAGGTCTATCGCCATAAGTCTGACCAGCGGCCGCGAAGCAATTCTTCCGTCCTGCGTTCCACCTGTTTGCGAAGCCGTTCTGCGCCGGGGCGCTGGTCTTCGAGACCCATGGTGTGGGCCACGCTTCCAACCTCTTCCATTGCAATGGCGCGTGCGCGTTCCTGAACCACGTCCGTGAGCGGGCGTCGAGGAACCAGTGCGTAGACCAGTTCGCAATCCAACCCATCAGCGAGCTTGCGCAGCTGTCCGAGAGTGATGCGGTCATCCGCTTCGGACTGTTCAGACTTGTGCAGCGTTGGCCCGGAGATGCCCAGCCGCTTGGCCTGCTGGCGCTCCGTTCGACCCAGAGCTTCTCGAATGAGCTTCAGCCACCCCCGTGAAGGCGGTTGACGCTTTACCAAGTCCGCGTAGCTGGACAGGGTGGACTGCAGTTGCTCAAGTCGAAGCTGGTTTAGTTCATGGGACATTGCTAGCCTATATGAACCGCCCCGGCTTTCAAGGAGGCCAGTTGGTTTAAGTTGACACCTCTGTCGAGGTGTTGCTGACGGCGAGTTGCCT
>Ga0208633_100020_pt1 | contig 148995 bp, 160 predicted proteins | sample LakWasMet63_LOW9_2_FD_183895 | JGI IMG/M metagenome (GOLD analysis project Ga0208633, IMG submission 183895) | Freshwater sediment methanotrophic microbial communities from Lake Washington under simulated oxygen tension - Sediment Metagenome... | ecosystem: Environmental > Aquatic > Freshwater...
CGCGAAGACGAACGAGAATGTTTGATGTTTCATTCAAACCACCTTCTGCAGTTTGAATCATCGAGATACCATCATTCGCGTTTCTTTCCGCTTGATTGACACCTCTGATTTGTGCTTTTAATTTTTCTGAGATCGCGAGACCGGCAGCATCGTCTGCTGCTTTTACGATTCTTGAACCAGATGACAGCTTCCCTAAAGTCGATGCCTGTTCAGTGTTGTTAGCTCCAAGTGTGCGTTGAGCAGCAAGTGAAGTAACGTTTGTGTTGATACGTAAACCCATTAGAAATCCTCCGTGTCATTACTCGCGTCCTTCCTTGGTAATGAAAACTCACCTTGAGTCTTTCAACAGGCATCCATGCCCAACGATTAGTCAATTTTGAAAAGTGATTGTCACCATGACATTCACTTGATTGACTGACTTCTCGACAGAACGACGGAAGACATAAGAAAAAAATTGCAAAAAAATAGACAAATATTAATCCGATCAAAAATAACCACTTTAATGGTTGCATTTTTCAAGGTCAATTAGAGTAAAAAGCTATGAAATTTCGGACTGGAACGCTTGGATTTGCCTTTTTTTTCCCAGTGAACTACACATGAAGAAGGATTTTTCAGGGAGGTTTGTGTGCGATCAACTTTTTCTCTACTTCTCATGGCCTTTACCATCCTTATCTTTTCATCATGTGCAAGCAAAAAAGAAAAACAGGAGCTCAAACAAGAGGTCGCGCGCACCTCTGAAATCAGAAATGAAGATGAACTCTTTTCACTAGAGCAGAATCTCCTGACAGAAAACAATAATTTAAATCAGGAACAAAAAATCAAACTGCGCGAGCTCATTGAAAGAAATTACAAAGAAACACAAAACATCCAAGGTGAAATTGATAAAACCAAGGCCGTTCTGTTTAAAGAGCTGTTAAGCAGTGAAAGCAGTAAGAGTAAATTGCGCATTCTGGAAGGCCAGCTTCTTCGGTTGAATAAAAAGAAAACACGAACGTCATTGAGCGCTTACAGAGAAGCAAAAAATATTGTCGGCAAGAATGAAGTGCCTTTGGAAAAAACTTTAAACATGCTCGACAACAGAACAATTCATGAATTTTAAAATTCTACTCATTGCTTTATTTATCTCAGCCTGTACTACCCCTTATCAAAAACTGGGGAAACGAGGGGGCTATAAAGAAGAAAAAATTAATGATCATGTTTATCGTGTAACCTTTCAGGGTAACAGCAGAACTAAAGATGAAAAAGTTTATCGTTACTTTCTTAAACGTTGTGCTGAACTCACCCAGCTTAACGGTTATCAACATTTCATCGTTATAAACACGGAAGATAAAAGCAGAACTGCACTTGTCTGGCAGGAAGGAACACCAAAGAATCAAAGAGCAATTACGACAGTTGCTTACTCCTCTGATACAGGCTTTATTCCCATTGAACACAAAAACATTGTCAATCATGTGATTGTCGGAGAAATAGCCATGTTCAAAGACGGAGAAGAACCGCTGGATGCTTTTAAGGCAGAGGAAGTTCTCCAGAGTATCAGGAAATAATATATGAGTAAAAATCCCTACGTGATATTAGGTGTAAAAGAAAATGCAACACAAGAAGAAATAAAAAAGGCCTATCGTGGACTGGCCAAAAAACATCACCCTGATTTAAATCCAGGCAATAAACAAAACGAAGCAAAATTTAAGGAAATCTCGCACGCCTATGATCAAATTGGCACACCTGAGGCCAGAGCAAAATTTGATCGTGGCGAAACAGATGAGAATGCCTTTAATCAAGGCCGGCAAAATAAAGAATGGTCTTCATATTACAATACTCAACAAAACAGCGGCAGATATTCACAATCATTTGCCGATTCTTTTGGAGATGAAGATTTGTTTGAACAAATTTTCGGAAGAAGCAGATCCGGCAAAGGATCGCGCACTCGCTCTCATGTCAATGAGGACATCCACTATCAGATGGACATTAGTTTTAGGGAATCAATTCTTGGTGCGGAAAAAGTTATCACGCTCGCCAATGGTAAAAATCTCAGCATTAAAATTCCTGCAGGAATTGAAGATGGAAAAAAACTTCGTTTCAAAGGCCAGGGAAATCAGGAATACGCTGATGCACCAGCTGGTGATGCCTACATCCAGATAAATGTTCAGGAACAAAACGGATGGACCAGAAAGGGAGATGACGTAGAGATGGAACTTCCGGTTTCTTTTTTTGAAGCCGTTCTGGGGGCTGAAGTCTCTGTCCCTACTCTTCACGGTCAAGTCATGTTGAAAATTCCTTCAGGGGTCAGCACTGGAACAAAAATGCGCATTAAAGGAAAAGGGGTTTTAACAGAGGGAAGACAAGGAAATCAAATTGTGCATTTAAAAGTCATGACGCCAAAAAATCCTGATCACGAATTGATGGAAGAACTGAGAAAACTACAGCAGCGGTTTGCTTACAATCCAAGGGAATCAAACGCTGATGCCCAGTCTAGAGGCCCTTTTGGAGGTGCTCCATGAAAACCATAACTACTTTTCATCTTCTGGAAGTCGCCAGAAACTGTGGTGTTGATCAAAATGTCATCAGACAATTTATCCAGGAGCAATGGATAGTTCCATACGATAAAAACCAAATGCAATTAGATGAGGAAGATGTAGAACGGATTAAACTGATTACAGAACTGCAAGACCTTGGCGTCAATGACGAAGCTGTTCCAATTATTCTTCACTTAATTGATCAACTCAATCTTTATCACCAAGGTCTGCGACACTAATAAACAATATTTTTATTAGGTAGATAATAGGTTGGTCCTTTTTTAGGGTTAAGGGCCTTTTTAAATTCCAAAAGTTCGTTATCAGCGCGCTCTTTGGAATAGCAATACACTTGCTGTATTTTATCAGAGAGAAGGTCAAGCTTACCACGGAAACCGTCGAGCTCTTCTTCTTCAATTAAATCCCAATTCATCTTGATCATTTCTCTTACTTCAGGCCATCTGCTTTTCGAAAAATCCCTGCTCATAATTTTTTCCTCCATTACTAAAGTTGTGTGTGGTTTTGTGGAAAGAATTTTCAATAGAAGTCATACTATTTATCAATTTTGCCTGGCCGATAAACTGGAGGATCCTAGAAATAGGAGGCCGTTATGTTTGATCGCCATAAAACAAAAATGTCTGACAAAGAAGATCATCTCCTAAACCGGGATGATATTCTTCACCACCATTCTGGAAGCACGTTTTCGGAAAAAGAAGTCAACATAGTTCTCTTGATCATTCTCGCCGTAATTCTGCTTCTTTTTTGGGTTCCGCTAGCGGAGTTAATTCAGTAAGGAGGCCATATGAGCTTAGGAAATTTCCCGCAAGATCCCTATGAACCAGTTAAAAAACAACAACCGCCGAAGGCCCCTTCAATCGATGAACCAAGCCCATCACAAAAAGATCCAGATGATGATAATCTCGGTTCAGATGAAGGAATATTATCTCTTTAATTAAGGGGGCCGTGCCCCCTCTTTCTTTAAGCCGTCGCAATATCCTTCATGCAGATTTCACGAAACGAATCAGAGAAATGCTGAATGAGTTGATCTTCTTTATTTTGATTGTGACAAGTCAAAGAAACATTGTATTTCCAGAAACCTTCTTTAGGACCGATCATTTGTAATGTTTTATCTTTGATGAATTGATTGACATAAAGAACCGGAAAAAAGGCCAGCCCGATTTCATCTGTAACAGCATGTACAAGTGAGCCAATGACATCGCTTTCGAAGGCAATTTTCTTTTTCATTTTGTTGCTTTCAAAAAACTTGTCAATTTCCCCTCTGAATCTGATTTTAGAAGATGGAACGATCCATTGGGCTTCAGTATTTTCTGAAAGATCATCCAAAACAGCTGCTGAATTCTCTGCTGTTGGCGCTTTGAATTTAGTTGAGCACGTGAGAACAACAGGAACTTCAGCTTTTTGAAGATCGTGGAAATTTGTATCACTCATCGACATATCAGTAACGACGGCATCGAATTCTTTAAATTTTAATTTTTCATTCAATTGTTGTTGAGTAGCGGAAATAACCGTTACCTTTGGTCGCTTATCAACATCATATTTTTTAAGAAAGTTGCTGACTACTTCAGCTACGAATGAGCGGTCAACGTGTTCAGAAACACCGATACAGATTTTTCTCGTAGATGAAGGGACTCTTTTAGAAATCAGTTCATTCATTTTTTCCGAGAACTCAAACATCTGACGACAAAAACCAAATACTTCCTGACCAGAACTAGTCAACTCGATAGTACGGCCTGCTTTCTGAAACAATTTCAAATCAAGAGATTGTTCAAGAACTTTCAACTGACTAGACAGCGATGGCTGGCTGATTCTCAAGTGTGATGAAGCTGAAGTCACTCCACCTGCTTTAGCTGTTACATAGAAGTAATAAAGGTGATTGTAATTGTACATAGTTTACCCTTTTAAAAAATGGTTGATATAGTCGCGATTAAAATTTAGTTCCTTTAATTTCTGAATCTGGAATTGTGATCGTAAAATGAAAAGATCTTGCTCCCTTTAATTCGGGAGGAAGTTTGATAAACGGTGCTTTGTTAAATGGAACGATTATTTCAACTTGATAAGAAGAAAATTTCGCCAGTTTTTTCTTTAAAAGCATGCTGTCCTCTAGTCTCACTTTATCTTCACCAATCATTAATACGGCATCGATTAAACGAAAATTCCTTTTTAATTTGTCCGACCATTCTTTATCGGTAAACTCCGGTGAGTGAAAAATAATTTCTTTCGACTCATTTTTTTTTATTAATTTATCGTAATTCTTCTTTGTCACAGGATCCTGAATTTCAAAATCACCTGCTTTCATAGAAGCTTTTAGAAAAAATTTTCCGTTCCCCGAATCTTTAAACTCGGCCTGTCCTCTACAATTCGTTGCAATCTTATCCAGGATCACCACTTCAGCACAGACAGAGCTCATATTTTCATCATAAGAAAGGGCCCAGGTATTGGCGCAAAAAATTGACGTCACTAATAATACAAAGGCCCTCATATACTCTCTCTTTTAAATTAAAGCCCGAATGGGAAACTCACACTGAAAACCCAGGCCTTATTATGCAATTCAGTATTGTCCGAAGAAAATCCTGTATTGAAGACACCTACAGAAGTAATATCTGTTTTGTCATATTTAATATCCTGGTACTCAACGTTCAAACTGACGACTGCGACTTTCATCCCAACGCCAAGTCTCCATCCATTTGCACTTTTAAATTTCTCATCAACATTTCTGCTATTGTCGGGATCAACTTCTCCGGCAAAAATCCAGTTTCCCCATGCACGGAGTCCTACGATCCATGGCATCTGAACACCGGCAAGTGCGGAAGCATTCCACGACTTAGAATCTGTATCTTGCCCTAATGTAGAGTCTTTAAATTTTGGAATTGAATAACGGCCATCAGCTCCTAAGAAAATAATGTCCAGTACGTGAAAACCAAATCTCGCTCCAGTACCCCATCCTTTTAATGTCGTGTCTGAACTTCCCGTTGGTGCTGGAAAATCGACGTTCCCTGTATCAGTTGTTTCATAAGTAAGCATCGGTTCGAAAAACATTCCACCTTTATCCAGCGCGTGGGCTGAACTGAAGGAAACAAGCATCAGCATGAATGCCAGTACTATCTTTTTCATAACAAACTCCTTTTTTTAATCTGCAGCGTCCTTAACATCATCCATTGAATTCTGGACTGAATGTTTTGCTTTTGTTGCTGCACATTTGGTTTGGCCATCAACAACCTTGCAGGTTTTATCCTGCAACTTGCGCGCTCCTTTTTTAGATCCACGCTTCACATCTTCTTTGGCCTCTTTAACCTTTTCTTTAATCGATTCTTTATTGTCTGCCGCGAACGCATGATTGTGCGCAAGGTTCGACATCAAGGAAAATCCCATCAAACATATCCAGATCTTTTTTTGTGGCAATGTCATATGAACTCCTTTAGGTAAACTCTTAAAGATTCGAAACATCCAAGCGCAGGAGTGCAGTTACTATGCCAAATTGATTTATTTTCTAAATCATATAAATCGAACATAGAAAAAAGCACTTATAAGAAAAAGAGAATGATTTATTCCTGAGTGATGTTGGAAAAATTTCCCGATTGGGGATTTTTGTCTCGATCAAGAATGATTGTCATAATTTTTGATTATCAAAAAACGTTGTTCTAACTCGCTGTAAGTCCTTCATTAAGCGCATTCATTATTTTTGCTTTTCAATTGAATTGTTTCAAATTGTGGAATGGAAATTGGAGTGAACATCAGAGGCAGTTCCTCTTTTTTATAAAGGATTAAAATCTGCAGGAGGATGTATGGAAACAAGTATTGGAAAAGGAAATCTAAACGAACTTAAAGGTGAAGTTAAGAAAATGTGGGGAAAGCTTACAGATGAAGACTTAACTTATCTTGAAGGGGGAGCGGATTCGATTGTTGGAAAAGTTCAGAAAGCATACGGCTATTCCAAAGAAAGAGCTCAACAGGAATTTGATTCATTTAAACGCAGTCACTCAAATTTATTCCAGGATAACCCTGGATCATACAACCAGGAGAAAAGAATGGTCGGTCCAAACTCATCAAACTCATTCAACAATCAGATTGATTCACAAAATATTAAAAACAGAGCTCAACATATGCTCAATGATGACATTGTTGAACCTGCTCAAGAATATTTACAAAGAGCGCGTGAAATTGGCTCAAGAGCAATGGATCGCAGTACAACGATGGTACGTGAAAACCCTGGTTATACATTATTAGGTGCTGCCGCTGTAGGATTTCTGCTTGGTGCCTTTGTCGCACGCAGAAGAAGTTAATCAGTAAAAAAAAATTAACAGAAGGGCCTATGAAACCATAGGCCCTTCTTCTATAGTGAGGAGCTTTCTATGAGATGGATACAAATGATATTTTCTTTCATTATGAAGAGAGTCAACGCTGGCGGTGAAAGGCCCCATCCCATGGAAGAAATAAAGGAGTTCTTAAAAGAGAATGCCATCAAATTATTCGTCGGAATGGTTTTGATTGTCACAATAGGAACCATGCTTACAGCAGGTATCTATATGATGATCGCGGCATTAACTGCTCAAGTCGATCTGGGACTTGCTCCCGGAATGAATGCAATGGCCTGGGGCGGATTTTTCATGGCGCTGGTTCCCGCGGCCATCCTTGGTTTTGCCTGGTACCAATCGACACCTCATGAGCAACGAGCTCATAAGAAAAAGAAAAAGGCGCACGTTCCCGAACAACCTGCAACGATGGAGCAGGCCCTCGTTCTTCTGGTGACAGATTTTATTGAAGAACGTCAGATGAAAAGAGAATTTAAATTTGAAAGAGAACGAAGAATGGCAGAGGCAGAAATGCTTGCGGCCCAACAAAATCTGCAAGATCAGCGCAGAACTCCAACAGAACCTTATCAACGTCATTAAAAAAGGGAGCTTTAAAAGCTCCCTTTTTTTATTATCTTTTTCATCTCAATAGTGTCGATTAAAAGCGTGGCAATTTTTCCGCAATTTTGTGCTTAAATTCTTCCGTACGATGACTCGCCTCTTTTTCAATCCAATCTTTGATCAAATCATATTCTTTAACAACTTCACTCATAAGAATTGAATAGCCTCTTTGAATGCGGTGAAATTGTTTCACAATAGCATCATCACTTTTTGGGGCAGATATCACGCTTCCGCTTTCATGCTCCACTTTATTAATAGCACTCAAAATTTTCTTTTGCCCTGGTGTCTTCTTATTAAGGTGCCTTTTCGCTGTCATAAAGATCCTCCGTTTTTGCATACGTGTTCCCACCAGAGAACAAAGTGCAAACGATATGCCTTCACAGAAGTTGATTATTGTTAACGAATAAAACGTGTCCAAAAAATGTCTGACCATTATAGGACGTCTCGGGGGATTTCTACCCCCGAAGCAGAAGAGTCAAATTGAGAGAGCATTAAGGCTGATATTCATAAAGGCTTAAAATAATATTTCACTATAACTTGGCATTGGTTCTGCACTAACGAGCATTGTGATGGTTCATAATGTGAGGTTCACGTGCCAACAAAGCAACATGACGATAGTGCAACGAAGTCTAATTGGCATGACATTAAAAAAAAGGTTCTCTCACATTGGAATAAATTAAATGAATCTGAAGTCGAGCAAACTCGCGGGAATGAAAGTTCTTTAAGAGAGCTCGTTCAATCAAAGTACGGAAGAAATTCTGACTTTGATAAGGAATACGAAAGGATCTGTACGCCTTTTGAAAAGCAGGCCCGCAATCAGCTGTATGGGGGAAAAACTCCTGTAGAAAGAGATCTACAGAAGCAGACAGCAGCAGATGGGTTTAACGAGCCTGATGATGAAGATGAGGAAGGGATGACACGATTTGATGACATGAATGCAGACTACACCGGACTTGCGATGAGCGAGGCCGAGCAGGAAGAACTGCTGAAGCCAGACCTGAAAGGAATGGACGCATCAGAAGCGCAGACCACTCCCGAAACAGAAAAACAATTAAAACAAAAACCAAAACACAATAATACAGCACCGGATGATCTCAAACCCAATCAAGATCCTCGTTCTGAAAAGAAAGAGGACATCACATTAGGAAGAAGTAATTCTTCTGCAAACACAACATCATCATCTGCCCTATTTTCATCCGGAGCGAACAAGAAGCTATAATATATTTTGATTCGTCAAAATATATTATAGCATGTTTGAGGCCCAACCTTCGCGTTGGGCCTTAATTTTTTTGCCATCAAAATTTCCTCCCTCTTTGGCCCGCCCCTTGCTTCACCTTTTAATGGTCAATAATACCTCAGGAGGGTCTATGCCTAAAACTACACGTTCATCAACTGGTTCTTCATCACGTAGCTCAAAGTCAAAAAGCAGATCGAGCGGGAATTCTTCCACACGTTCGGCGTCATCAAAGTCGCGTGAGACGCGTGAACGATCAAGAGACATGGAAGATTCAATTGCATCAAATGATCACTTCAATATCATTGAGCTGCTTCTTCTGGATCATACATATCTGAAAGACTGCATTGATGTGCTGAAAGATGAAGAAGAAGAAACCAAAGTTAAAATGAAATACGCCAAAGGATTTCTGGACGCTTTGGAAAAACATTCAACTGGAGAAAAGAAAGCACTCTATGCTCCACTACAGGAAGTTGAAGATCTTCGCTCTCATATTCTGGAAAGCATCATTGAACACGGCATTGTCGATGACAAAGTGAAAAAGCTCAGCAAGAAACTGACGAGTGCAAGAAGTCTCGATGAAGAGATGGAAGCCGAGTTAAAAGTTCTTGCAGAGATCGTTGAACATCATGTTGAAGAAGAAGAAGATGAACTTTTTCCAAAGATGAGAAAAGATATCGACGCAGAAATCTTGAATCAAATGGGTTATCAGTTCATGGTCCTTCGTCAATTTACAGAAAAAGACCTTGAAGATGCACCGGAGTTGATTGATGAAATGGAAATGGTTTCCCAAGAGGCCATTCCCGTAAAAAATTTCATGAATGTAACTCACGAATATTTTACAAGCCAATATTAGTCTAATTGAAAAGGCCTGGAATTAATCCGGGCCTTCTTCGCGTTCAGACGACAAAAGGATTTGCATGAGACCGCATGGAGCAAACAGGTCTGTTTCAAAAAAATGGATAATTCTTTCAGCAATTATTGTTGTCCTTGCGATCATCCATCTAATTATTCCATCTATAATCCTTAAGAAAACAAATAAAATTCTGGCAACCTTTTCTCCCAATTATTCTCTCCACATTAATGATCTTCGATTACATATTTTTCGCGGGGCCTACAGCTTTCACGGAATCACAGGTAAACTTAAAGAAGATGAAAAGAAATTTCTGGAAATTGATACAGTTGATGTTTCTCTCGCGTGGCGGGAAATTTTCAAGGGAAAACTAAAGACGGATATTGAAGCTGATGGCGTACGATTTTTAGTCATTAAAGATATCAAAAAATTAAAGGCGCCTAAAAAAGAAGAAAAAGACACGGCTAAAAGAAAACTCTTTCCTCTAAAAATAGAACGCTTTGATCTTCACGATGGGAGCTTAACTCTTGAAGGTTATGAAGCGCTCGATGAAAAAACACACTTTACCATTAATGACATCAACGGCAGAGCAACCAATCTTGTCCCAGATGATAAGAATAAACTTTCCTACTTCAATTTAACTGCAAAAATTGTAGATCCGGATGCCATTTTAAAAGTGGCCGGTGAATTAAACATGACGGCCGATCCGCTTCAATGGGACTTCGATGCTGAATTGAGAAATTTTCATCTGAACCTGATGAATCCGTATTTCAAAAAGCATATGCCTCTTACCTTTACTAAGGGAACACTGGATCTCTATTCAGAAGCGATTTCCAAAGATGGAAAAATGAAGGGCTATGCAAAACCATTTATAAGAGAACTCGATGTCGTTGCCAATAAAGAACATTTTAAAAATGCCAAACATTTTGGTTTCGAACTCATCTCTGCTTTGGGAAATCTCATTCTTCGCGAGAAAAAAACTAAAAGTGTTGCAACCAAAATGGAATTTACTTTTGATAAAAAGTTTCAGCTCAACACCGGAAAAACTATCAAAAAGGCCATTCAGCACGGTTTTGAGCAACAATTAAGTCCAGGAATTGATGACCAATATAAGCTTGAATAATTCTCTTTAAGAAGGAGAGCTCCATGAGAACAAACATTGCCCTTTTCTTATCAGTCACTGTCTTCTTGTTTTCCTGTTCTTCAAAACCCCCAAAGAAAAATCCTGATCTAGGAAAGAATCCTGAGACCGCGAAAGTCGCTCCTCCCGTCAATACCCCTAGTATGGAAGCAAAACAACTCGCGAATGAACAGGAAACGTCGCTTGTCACTGAATTTGATTTTAAAAAAGGATCTGAAACGCTGACAACAGCTTCGAAGAAAAGACTGGAAGAACTCTCCAAAGAAGCTTTAAAAAAAGGCAAAATAGAAGTCATCAAAGTCATCACTTGGGCCGATCAGGATTATCCTTCGCCTAAAAAGAAATCGCTTCCTTCTGATCAGGTCGCTTTGGCCAATAACCGGAACACTGAAATAAAAAATTACCTGAAAAAAATGTATCCCAATCAGGATGTCAGCGGAAAAATAGAACTCATCAGCATGGCCGAAAGACCGACCTTTTATAATAAATTGATTTCATCAGATGATGCCCGAATTAAGCGCTCGCTGGAAACTTCCGGCATTCCAAATTCGGATAGCCAAAATTCAACTGCTGGAAAAAAATCCCGTTCAATTGTTTTGATTAAATTAAAGCAATAATCCAAGGGGGTCTGTATGTGGAAACTTGAAGTCCCCTGGTACGATCCGGTTATCAGAGGAGCTGTCATTTATCTGTTCATCTTTATTCTTGTACGGATGATGGGTAAAAAACAACTCGCAAAGTTCACACCGTTTGATCTTGTTTTATTAATGATAGTCAGCGAGGCCATTCAAAATGGACTCTCCGGAGAAGATCACAGTATTACCGGTTCAATCATTTCAGTTTCAGTCATTATTGGTCTCAACATGATCATCAATGAAATACTTGGAAGATTTCCTTCGCTGGAAAGAATTGTCGACGGACAACCTGTCGTCATTGTCTTGAACGGGAAAATCTTCAAGAAGGTCATGAAGCAACAAAAAATTACGGAGTCAGAACTCTTCGAAGCTTTGCGGGAACACGAAGTCATGAATCCGGAGGAAGTTAAATGTGCCATCCTGGAAAGAGATGGGAACATCTCTGTCATAAAATATGAGCAGTGAAGCTTGCGTTATAAACTTAGGCCAGAGTGGCCAAGTCTTTTGAAAATCGCAAAATAAATATTTCTTTTTGTGAACCAAAATTCCCCAATGGGGCAAAATTGTGAAGAGGTATAAATGAAAAAATTGTCGGCGTTTCTCTTTTCATTATTTCTTATAGCGGGATTATCTTCCTGTGCTCACAAAGAAAAAATTATCGAACCAACACCTGGAACGAATGAGGCCGCCGGTGCGACTCCAAAAGCTGATGGCGCCTATTACACAATAGTCGAGTTTGAAAAAGGAACATCCAAACTCACTGAGAAAAGTAAAAAAGAACTCAAAGAATTTCTCACAAAGACTGAAGAAGAAGGGGCCGAGAGTAAAGAAATAAAAATTCTTACATTCCCGGATGTAGAAAAGGCGAAGAAAAAAGATGCCATTCTGGCCGATAAAAGGGCCATGGCCATCATGAATTATATGAAGAAAAAATTGAAAGCCGAAGAAGATCTTCTGCCTTTCAACATGACAAACAGAACTTCAGTTCTCAATGCCTTTCTCGATTCAGACGATCCGAAAACTAAAAAGGTCTTTGAAAAAACGGGAAAAATAACAGCTGAAGGTGAAGACCTTGCGGCCTTAAAAGAAGATCAAACCAGAAAGGCCTTAATCATTCGCGATTACGAATAAATTTTCTTAGCCCTGCATTTTTTGAAGATAAGTTTGAACACTTTCGGATAGAAGATCTACGGCCGCGAGAATTTTTGCTTTGTCCTGGGCCAGTCCGGCGAGTTCTATAGTATTTCCGTGAGTGGTTATCAAAGGAAAACCAAAAGTTTCTCCACTTCCCTTTAACCGGTGTCCGATCATGACGGCCACTTCGAAATCGTTATTGTGAGCTCCGTTTTTGATGGCCTCTATATCGGCAGCTCTTTTTGATAGATAACGAAGTTGATGTTCTTTCGGAAGATCGAGACTCATAGAAACCTCTGCTGACTATTGGATCGTTAATTGCTCGACCGTTTCAAGTTCTTTTAATTTACGATAAAGAGTTTTTCTATCGATCCCCAGCTCTTTTGCTGTCTGCTCTTTAGCGTATCCGTTGCGCTTGAAAATAAACTCGATATATTTTTTGCTCATATCTTCGAGAGTCATAATGGAGTTAACAGAGAAAAGAGCGGGACCAGTCGTTCCCTCTTCCGCTTTTGTCTCACCAAATCCCTGATCCATTCCGGGCAAATCATCCACGTCAACAAATTCAGAATTCGCCAGGACGACGGCCCGTTCAATGGCGTTTTCAAGTTCGCGAACGTTTCCTTTCCAGTTGAGACTTTCAAGTCTTTTAATCGCGCCTTTGGTGAAACCTTTAATGTTGGCATTATTTAAAAGAGCAAATTTTTTCAAAAAATATTCAGAGAGTGGAATTATATCTTCCTTTCTTTCGCGAAGAGGCGGCATGTGAATAGGAATAACGTTCAGGCGAAAATACAAGTCCTCGCGGAAATTTCCTTTCTCAACTTCTTTCTTTAAATCTTTGTGAGTGGCACAGATCACTCTTGCCGTTATGTCGCGAGTGGTGTTCTCTCCGATTCGTTTGATTTTTCTTTCCTGTAAGACGCGAAGAAGTTTTGCCTGCAATGGAAGAGCAAGATCCCCGATTTCATCCAGGAAAAGAGTTCCTTTGTTGGCCTCTTCAAAAAGACCTGTTTTACTTCCGACTGCTCCGGTAAAAGCGCCCTTGGCATAACCGAACAATTCAGATTCGAGAAGATTCTCAGGAATCGCCGAACAGTTAATAGCTACAAACGGACCATTTTTTCTGTCTCCGAGTTCATGGACGGCCTTAGCAACAACTTCCTTTCCTGATCCACTTTCACCGAAAATGATAATGTTGGCCTGTGAACTCGAGACGCGTTTAGCGAGCTCCATGGCCTTTTTAAAGCCGGGGCTTTTCCCGATCACGCCTTTTAGTCCAAGGAAGTCCTGATCCGTAATGAGGCTCTTTAAACTGGTATTTTCGTTCTGCACTTGATTCAAGAATAAAGCGCGCTGAACTGAAATGAGAAGTTGAGGAACATGCAGTGGTTTTAAGACAAAATCGTAGGCGCCGGATTCAATTGCTTCAACGGCAATTTCCAGGCTGCCTTCCGCCGTCATAAGAATGATAGGAAGAACTGAATTGAACGTTCTGATTCGTTTGATAAAATCTAAACCAGACATAACCGGAAGTTTTAAATCCGAGATGACTACATCAGCGGCCACTTTTTTGGATTCAATATCAGTAAGGGCCACGCGGGCGTCTTCATACGAGGCGACGTTATAGCCGCGCTGGCGAAAAAAAGAAGAAAGTAACTCTAAAAGATCAATATCGTCGTCAATAATCACAAGTGAAGATGCATTTTTGCTTTTCATGGGACAAATTACCTCGTCATATTATGAGCGTTCACGATCGCCCGTACTTGTGGCATTTTTCCCCAGTTAAGTCAAATTTATTTTGTAATGATCTGTATTTTCGACAGGCCAGCGCAGGTCTAACCCTTGCAATTCAGGTATTAGTACATCAACGAAGCAAGGAGATGTTTTATGATTCGCGCAGCCATTACCTTTTTCGTTCTAGCGCTACTTGCTGTTCTGTTTGGGGCCTATGGGATTGCCGGCATTTCAATGGAAGTCGGAAAAATCCTGTTGATGGTCTTCCTGGCCTTGGCCGTTTTAAGCTTCGTCGGAAGTTTAGTCGGTGGAGGACGCAGACAAATTCATTAGCCGATTTATTTGAACAAAAATAACTTTGAGATGCTCATAGGACAGGATGAGAAAGCATTTCAAAGTTATTTTTTTAAGCATAACTTTTTTTTGAGTTTTTTTATGAGGCCGGCAAGAATTTGCTTTCAGCGTGAAAAGATATTGGGGGAAAAAAGAAGTGCTAAGAAGAAAGCCCCGAAAGGTAAATCTTTCGGGGCTTGCTTTTCTTATGAGAGCATTCCAACCAGATAACTATATTCTTCCGCTGTTTCCATCAAGCTGTTATAGCGTCCACTTTTTCCAAAATGACCTTCGCCCATGTTTATTTTCAAAAGGACATCATTTGCACCGATATTAAAGTCTCTGAGCTTCTGCGCCCACTTTGCCGGCTCCCAATAAGTCACGCGCTGATCATTCAGGCCCGCAGTAATATACATATTGGGATAAGCACATTCGTGAACGTTGTCGTACGGCGAATACGATTTCATATAAGTGTAATATTTTTTATCGTGAGGATTCCCCCACTCTTTGTATTCGGTCAGAGTCAGAGGAAGAGAGTCATCAAACATAGTGTTGATGAGATCCACAAAAGGCACATGTGCGCAGACAACTTTAAAAAGATCCGGTCGCATGTTGACTGTGGCCCCCACCAGCAGACCTCCAGCACTGCCTCCGCGGATCGCAAGATGATCCGGAGACGTGTATTTCTTTTTGATCAGATGTTCAGCACAGCTGATAAAATCTTTGAATGTATTTTTCTTCTTCAAATATTTTCCATCTTCATACCACGCTCTTCCCATATCTGAACCGCCGCGAATTCCGGCGAAGGCGTAAACAAAACCTCTGTCCAGAAGGGAGATGAGTGATGATGAAAAAGAATAGCCGATGGTCGATCCGTAAGAGCCATAGCCGTAAAGGACAGTGGGTGCCTTGCCATTTTTCTTCACTGTTTTTTTCGAAATAATACAAAGAGGAATTTTTACTTTATCGTGGCCGCTAACAAAAATGTACTCCACTTGATATTTCTTTGACTGGAATTTTTTCACTTTATCTGTTTTGCGCACAGTTTGTTTTTTTGACCGCAAATCGTAATCGATGACTGTTTTAGGAGTAATCGGAGATGCATAAGCAATTCTGATTTTGTCTTCAGTAAATTGAAACGGCGATGGTGAAAATGACATCGTGTAGGCCGCTTCTGAAAATTTCACATAATGAGTTTTCTTTTTCTTTAAATCGTAAATGCGCGCTTTTGGAAGCCCTCCTGAGCGCTCGAATGTGCATAGAAAATTTTCAGTCAGTCCGAAGGCTTCAATGTGAATTTTTTTATCGTGAGCGATAACGAGTTTCCAGTTCTTCTGTTCGCGTTTTTCTTCAGGGCATTTGTAAACTTTAAAGTTCAGCGCTTTTTCGTTGGTAAGAATATAAAATCCGTCGCTGCCGTGATCGATTGAGTATTCGATATTTTCTTTGAGCGGTTTAAAGATCTCAGGCATGGCCTCTTTTGAATCAAGAGGAAGAAAGGCCGCATAGGAAGATACTTTTTCTTCAGAAGTGATGATCAGGAATTTTTTTGAAGCCGATGCGTGAATGCCAATGAAAAATTTCTGATCCGGTTCGTGAAAGAGACATGTGTCTTTGGATTGATTCTGGCCCAATTGATGGCGCCACACTTTATCTCCGCGAATATGTCCATCTAAAGTCGTGTAGTAAAGAAGATCAGACGTCGACCACGCAAAATCGCCACTGGTTTTTTTTAAATGAGAGACGACTCTTTTTGTATCCGTTTCCATAACGATGATGTCGCAAATTTCATCGCCTTTTGTATCCATTGAATACGCCATGAATTTTCCGTCATAAGATGGAGAAATCTGCATTGTCTGCAGATATCCGCCCTTCTTGGTGAGCTTGTTGAAATCGATCAGTACCTCGACCTTTGTTCCTTTCTTGCGGCAGAACTGTATATATTGTTTGCCTTTAAGATATCTGCTGAAATAATCCCATTCGCCTCTTCTGACAGGGACACTTTCGTCTTCAGTGGGAATGCGCTCTTTTAATTCATGGAAAATTTTTGTCGCCGTTTTTTTAAAAGGCGCAGTTTTCTTCTGGAAATAAGCATTTTCTTTTTTTAAGTGCTCCAGGACTTTGGGATTTTCTTTTTCTCTCAACCAGAAATAAGGATCGAGCGTCTTGTCATCGTGATAATTGGTATAGTGTTCAATGCGCGCGGCCTGCGGGGCCTCTAAGTTTTTTTTCATTTCTTCCCTCAATAGAAAACAGTGATTGTCTTAGTTTAAGATAATTTAGCTCGTATTCCCAACTTTTTTACTTGGACTTTGTGCCCGGCACCTACAATATTTTCCTCCTTTACTTACGCAAAACTTACGCATATCTTGGATAAATGACAACTGCAAATGATTCAGAAATTTTCGGCCACACGGGCCTTGCTCCTGAGGAAGAGAACCGTCTTTTAGGTCACAAAATTTATACCGGTTTTCCCAACCAGGCCTGCGACCATACTCTCCCTGTGTTGGATTTTAATAAATACCTCGCTCCTAATAGAAGTGCGACGTTTACCATCCGGGTTTCAGGAGATTCTATGAAAGAGGCCAATCTCTCTGATGGAGATCTCGTTGTTGTTGATCGCTCAAAAAAACCGGCCAACGGCTCAATCATTGTGGCCGTCGTTAATTCGGACTTCATGATAAAAATTTTTCACCGCAGAGGTGATCGCGTCTATTTGCTTCCGAGAAATTTTACTCCGGGGCGCGCGGGAGATTTCAGAAAACCAATTGAAGTGCATCCCGATGATGATTTTCAAGTATGGGGGGTTGTGAATTTTATCATTCACAATGCGAAAGTTTATGATCGCTCTGGTTGATTGTGACTCTTTCTTTGTTTCGTGCGAACGCGTTTTCGATCCGAAGCTGAAGACTAAACCCGTAGTCGTTCTCTCCAATAATGATGGCTGTATCGTCAGCCGCTCCAAAGAAGCAAAAGCCCTCGGACTCAAAATGAGTGCGCCTTATTTTGAAATCAAGGATGAATTTGAAAAGAGAGGCGGTGTCGCTTTTTCTTCAAACTTTACCCTGTATGCGGATATGTCTTCGCGGGTAATGGAAATTCTGGCCGAGTTCACGCTCGAAATTGAAATTTATTCTATCGACGAAGCCTTCCTCGATCTCACTGATTTTCCGGAAGAAAAACTGGAAGAACTTTGCATTCACTATCGCAGGCGCATCCTCAAAGAAGTGGGCATTCCCGTTTCCATCGGCGTCGACAAGACTAAGGTTCTGGCGAAAATTGCGACGAGTTTTGCCAAAAAAAGCAGAAGCGGCGTTTTCATTGTTAAAGGCGATGACCACAGAAGAAAAATTCTGGAAACGTACCCCGTGGAAGACATTTGGGGCATCGGCCATGCTTCGGCCCTGAAACTCAATCTGCTCAGAATAAAAACGGCAGCACAGTTTGCAGCAGCGGCCGATACTACTATTCAAAAAACGCTGACGATTGTAGGTCTTCGTATTCAGCATGAACTCAGAGGTATCCGTTGTCTCGATATCAATGAGCAAAGAGAAAAAAGAAAACAAATTGTTGTTTCGAGAACTCTCGATCACGATGTTTGGAGTAAAGACGAACTCGCCAAGCACCTGGCCGATCACGTGTTCAGAGCGAGTGAAAAACTGCGCGATGACGGACTCATCTGCTATCACCTTTCTTTGTATATCATCACCAATCGTTTTAAAGAAATTCCTCAGTACTACGGCAGCGGCCAGGGCGCCTTTAATCAGGGGGAAGAGGCCCCCCACGTCATGATTAAGAAGGCCCTTCAAATCCTGGACGAAATTTACCGTGACGGATACGGCTATAAAAAATGCGGAGTTCTTCTCTCCGATTTGCGCCCTAAAGGAGAGCGCCAGCTTTCACTCATTGAAAATGACTTCCTGGAGACGGAAAAAGTGACCCAGGTGATCGATGCTATCAATAAGAAATTCGGCCCTCATTCCATCAAAGTCTTAAGTTGCAACCAAAAAAGAAAGAATGCTCTTCAGACCCGTCTTTCGCCCAATTACACAACTTCCTGGGATGAGCTTCTGTTAATAAAGGTTTAACGATTTTCCTCTTAAATTCCGTTTCGGGAACACCAAAATCCCTTGTGAAAACGTCTCGACTGGACTATTAGAGTGAACGAATTTTTATACTTATCAGGGGCCTTTCAATGTCTAAATATCTTTCAATCATGGTGCTCGCCTTATTGTTCGTTGTGAACACAGTAGAGGCAGGTTTTTACCGCGGCCAATACAGACTTGGTCTTTTTAAAGACACAGTTTTCGATGCAACAAAAATCACACACGTCATTGTTGTGGGATCTGCAGTTAAAGAAGATTCAAATCAATTTTTCCAATCCGGAATGTCGCGCGCACAAAGATACAAAGAACTCTACCCGTCTCATCAGATCGTTTTTCTTTCAAGCCCTGAAGTCAGAGGCGCTGCTGATGATGAAGTTTTCAATCAATTTGGAATCTTTGTTGTAAAAGTTGTAAAAGATAATTTCACTGGCGATAAACTAATCAGTGAACTTTCACAATTCGACAAAATTGCGAGTCTTGATTTCTACGGTCACTCTTCTCCGTGGGCATTGAAACTTGGAAAAACAGATTCTGCTTTCGATCCGATAGCCTATGAAAACTCCATTAAAAAATTAAAATCAAAATTTCTTCCTGGCGCCTACATTACTCTCAGCGCTTGCAGTACAGGATTTATCATCGCTCCTGCTCTTTCACGCCTACTAGAGCTTCCAGTGGCCGGATCTTTGACTAGTTCTTTATTTGAAAGAATTGAATCAGATTCAAAATGGTACAAAGAAGACGACTGGACACGCGAAAACTATATTGATCGCAATGACGTGACTTATACAGAACCATTCAACTGCATCGACGGCTACTGCTGGAGAATGAAGCCATCACGTTACAGCTACTCTTCATATTGGGGAGTTTTTGACAGCGGCCTTTCGTTTTATAAATTTTTCTGTGATTTCGATAACAGCGACAAACGCTGCGAAAAGGCCATGGCGAAATCACTCATCGCTTTCCCGTCTGTAAAACCGCTGACAGAAAATTCAACTGAACAGGAATTCAAGGACGTTGCTTTTGATTGGCTTTGCTCAACTGCAAAAGACAAAAACTATTATAAAAACTGCGTGAATGGAATTACATCTGCGGTTGCCCGTGGTGATCTCGTGTTTAAATCTCATCCTGGAAATGAACTTGTTTGTGATTTTAAAGGATGTGAAGCAAAGATTACGTGCAAAGGGAAAATCTTCGGCAATGGTCCTAAAGGCGGCACTTGTAAAATTGATTTCACTCCGAATGAAGCACCAATCAACGCTGCAAGAGAATTTACAAGCCTGATGACTGGATTCAAACTTTTGAATTCAAAATAAAAAGCGGTTTCATTTTTTTACCGACCGCTATCATTCTTCTTTCTACGAGCTCGTACTCCCGAATCATCCCCGGAGTTTCGAGAAAAGTGACGAGCTCGATTTCATCAGTATGAGGGCAGAGAATCAGACGCTTTGCTTTTAACTTCTCTTCATCCTGCAATCCTTTCAGAATGTTTTTCATTGTGAGCCCACCGACTCCCGCTATCAGACAATTGCCTTTCACTTCGCGATCTATATTCTGCCCCGCTGTCGAATAGAAAAAATAAGGAACCATCCGGTACTCAGGACCGAGATTGTAAACCTGTTCTTCCAGATTTTTCATAACGTGAGGTAACTGATCAACAAGATGAATTTCAGTAAAATTTCCGGTTTTAGCTGCCCCGATACCGGCATGACCGTGATCACAGCAAATATCCCAGAAAGGCATTCCGGGAAGTGCAAGAGAAATAAATAAATCCATTCTCCTGGAAATTTTTATCGAACTTTTAATCATAGGAGCTGTAAAGATACATGAAAGAGAAGATAGATGAAAGATTAAAGAAAGAGCTACTGTAACTGGCTGGGTCCACTGGTTCTCGGGATTTTACTCTCCGGCAGTTGACTCATCAGACTTATGCATTCTTTTTTATCAAGCATATCCCGGCATTGTTTCAAAACGCGTTTACGGCAGAGCCTTTGATTACCGGAAAACTTGAGCAGACATTCACTGCGAAGACTTTCTAAACGGGCCATATTGATTTGCTTTACCTTATCGGCATTTGTTTGCGATTGAGCGGATAAAGACAGAAGAAATAAAAATGGTATTAGCTTGCTCATAAGTCCTCACTGACGAAAAACTGAGTTCATTATTCATCAGCTTCGGACTTAAGAAAAATAGAAAAAAACTATCTTACACAACACTCGACGCTAACTGATTTTCCGCCAGTGACCGATCCAGTTTTTTTAAATTCCTGAATGGATTCAAGTGTTGACGTAGCAATATTTGAGAGGGCCTCTCTGGTTAAAAAGGCCTGATGAGAAGTAATGAGTACATTGGGAAAAGTTAAAAGCCTTGCAAGAACTTCATCCTTCAGCATTTTGTCAGAGAGATCCTGAAAAAAGACGCTTTCTTCTTCCTCATAAACATCGAGGGCCGCGCCACCGACTTTTTCATCCATTAAAGCTTCAATCAACGCGCGCGCATCGATCAAGGCTCCGCGACCTGTGTTGATGATATAGACTCCATCTTTCATCAGTGAAAACATTTCCTTATTGATCAAATGATAGGTTTTTGGATTGAGAGGTATATTTAACGAGAGAACATCTGCATTCTTACAAACTTCGGCAAGCGGAAGGAATTTTACGTTCGGATTTTTTTTCAATTCTTCATCTTCGTGAAGATCATGAATGTATACCTGGCATCCAAAGCTTAGCATGATGTTTGCGAAGATCTTTCCAATTTTTCCCGCTCCGATGATTCCAATCGTTTTACCATGAAGATCGAAACCAACAAGACCATCAAGAGAAAAGTTATGATCTCTCACGCGCGAATAAGCTCGGTGAATTTTTCTATTCAGTGAAAGAAGCAGCCCCGCTGTAAATTCGGCCACAGCGTAAGGTGAATAGCCGGGAACAATACAGACTTTTATTCCGGCCTTCTCACAGGCCTCAAGGTCGACCTGATTAAAACCTGCACAACGTAGCGCTATTAGTTTTACCCCGCCGGTCTTTAATTCAGCAATGCAGTCAGCATCCAGTTTATCGTTCACGAAGCAACAGACGATTTCATGGCCATGGGCCAGACCGGCCGTGATCTTGTTCAATCGCGTTTCAAAGAAATCAATTGGAAAATTGAATCTTTTATTCGTTTCAAGAAACATTTCTTTGTCAAATTGATGAGTGTCAAAAAAAGCTATTTTCATGGCCGTAGTATGCCAGAAAAATCATGGGCCCACAATGATCATTTAGTTTTTCTGAATGTAACGATAAGAAATTCTGTTAGTCACAAGTGGCCTTGAAAAAGCTTTAGTGAAAATGAAGAATTGTGGTCATGAAGATGAAATCAATTTGGAACACAATTACAGAACAAACAACCTTCTCCTCCCTAAAAGGCAATGCCCATGCGGATGTTGTCGTCATAGGTGGTGGTATTACCGGGCTTACGACAGCAGAACTTCTTATTGAGAAGGGGTTCAACGTCATCTTGCTCGAAGGGAAGAATATATGCGGCAGCAATACATCCAACAGCACGGGCAATTTGTACGTGACAATTGATAAAAACTTCGCCGAGATTATAAGCAAATATGACAAAAAAGTAGTGACTCAAATTCTCGATGCTAGAAGAGCAGGTCTCGAATTAATTCAGACGAATATTAAAAAATATTCTATTGATTGCGATCTGGAAATTGTTCCCTGGCATCTCTATGCTGCGACAAAAGATCTTGAAGATAAGATCGACGATGAATTCTCTACATTATCGGAACTGGGGTTGAACGTGAGACGTGGACCCATGGATAATGTTCCCTATCCGGTTCAGTCGGCAGTCATTCTGGATTATCAGATGCAATTTCATCCTATGAAATACGGCCAGGGACTTGCTCGCGGAATAATGGATCACTGCCGAATTTATGAAAACTCTCCAGTCATTCACATTCAAGAAGAAAAAGATTTCAGCATTGTCCTGACACCATTTGGAAAAATAACGACCAAGTATGTTGTCCATGCGACTCACACACCAAAAGGTGTGATGGGGGTCCATACTTTGCTGGGACCTTATCGAGAATATGGTATTGCATTTAAATTAAGAAACAGCACTCATCCGGCCGGAATTTTCTGGGGATACTACGATGAGAAAGAGCATATCTCTACCAGACGATATACACTCGACGGTGAAACCTACATGATGGTCATGGGCGGAGCTCATAAAGTCGGCCAGGACAGTTCAAAGGAAAAATTACGGTTTCTGGAAAACTTTGCCAGAACATATTTTGACTTTAGTGAAGTCGAATATGAATGGGGAGGTCAACATTATCGACCTGCTGATTTTCTCCCTTATATCGGGCGGACTCATCACGAGACAACTTTTGCGGCCACCGGTTTTTCCACAGATGGGCTTACCTGGGGTACTGTTTCCGCAAAAATTATCTGTAATGAAATGACGAATGTGGTTACACCTTTTGCAAAACCATTTGAGTACAAACGTTTCACTCCACTTAAATCTGCAAAAAATTTCGTCAAAGAGAACATCAATGTCATTGGCCAGTATTTAAAAGATTTACCGGGCAATCACGATGCTAAAACATTTGCAGAAGTGCCGGTGAATGACGGAAAAATAGTCGAGGCCGATGGACAAAAGCTTGCCGTTCATCGAGATGCCGCCAATCAGCTTCATGTTTGCTCCGCAGTCTGCACGCACCTTGAATGTATTGTGAAATGGAATGATGCTGAAAAGTCCTGGGACTGCCCATGTCACGGCAGCCGTTTCGGTATTGACGGCGACATTCTCGAAGGACCTGCTACTCAAAATTTAGATAGTATTGTCATTGAAGGACATCATGTTGTCCTTAAGGAATCACCATGGACATCGCATCCGCAGTCTTAATTGCTCTGGGGGCCGTTCTCGGAGTTTTGATGCTCGTCAATTTACTGAAGGGCCATCATATCCCGAAAGCGCTGACCTTTATTCACGGCGGACTGGTCGTGACTGGTCTGCTTCTTCTTATTCTCTTTAATCTGAATTTTCCCGAACATGCCAACTGGATAAGTGTTGGCCTTTTTGGAGTGGCCGCTCTGGGTGGGATCTACATTCTGTATCACGATATTAAACATGAAAAAGTTCCTCTTACGGTCGTCTTCATTCACGGTACTGTTGCCGTGAGTGCCTATGCACTACTCATTTACCGGATAACACAATTTCACGGTTCAGCCTAAATAAGGGAGTTTTTATGAGTGATAACAAATCAAAGAAAAGACCACTTGATGCTTTCAAGATTAACGTCAATGAAGAATACGAGCTTCACTACTGGAGTAAAACTCTGAAAGTTTCACCGGATGAATTAAGAGAAGCCGTTGATAAAGTTGGACCACAGGCCTCTAAGGTCAGACAATATTTTCACAAAGAATAATTATCGGACAACAATCACGCCCAGATTGTTTCGTTCTTCTTTTAATTTTTCTCTTAGGTCTAAGTTCAGAACTCGAACTGTATTTTTGTCGTAAATCATCATTTGATAAAGATCCGGTCTCACATTATCAAGATAGAATTTTCCGTTTCTTCCGGTAAAGAACGAAATTTCTGCACCGGTTCCCATATTGACTATTTTTCCGCCTGCTAGCGAATAAGGCATGCCATTTTCATTAACAAGAATCCCTTCTGCCATTTTAGTGATTGCACTTCCGATTTTGAGAAGGCTTCCACGTTTGTATTTTGTCATGACCTGATAACCTTTATTGGAAAGGCCAAGGCTTTTATTGTCATCAGAAATAACATTCACACTTTTTGAAACGTAAGGCTGAACGGAAGTCAAAGTTGCGCTATTATCTGCAAATAAATAGGCTTCATGATTTTCTTCATCCCCATTGACGATAAGTGGTTCTTTCAAAGCGTTGTCAACAACAATGAATGACTGTTGAATTTTCTGTCCGAGTGAAAAAGAAGTCCCGGCAAAAGCGAGTGAACCAGATGGATTGATAAAATATGATTTTGTCTCAGTGGCCTTGGAATAATCAAAAGAGCCCATCACTTCGAATTTCTGATTGTTGTAATAGCCCGAGAGCCCGCCGGATTTCTTACTATTTTCTTCACCGATTCTGGCCCTGAAAATTTTATTCTCTACAGGCTTATTGGCGTTATAAGTGAATTCGACCTGACCATTTTGAACATCTTCTGATTTTCCGTATGTAGTAATAATATTTTTCTTACCATCGCTGAAATTATAGGAAAGCTGGAAAAGAATGGCGTCTGTTTCTTTTCTCGTTGCTTTTTGATCATAAGTTCTCTGGAAGGTAGAGTTGATGAACAGACCATTTTTAAAATTCTTATTCAAACCGACTGTAATCTGTTCTTTGTTCATCTTATTTAAATCGAGCGAGTACAAGCTTGCCGAGATCAAACCGGCAATAGTCTCTGTTAAATTTTGATTGTAACTCAAAGTTAAAATATGCCTCTGTGTATTTTCTGAGAAGATTTCGTTGAAAGTATTAAGGAGATATTTTGGAGACTGGTACTCATAAGACAATGCCAGCCTTTTAATTTTTTCATTTACTCCACAAGGGCAAGTCCAGAAATAAGACAGCTTAGCTCCTAGGCCATAATCTTCGTTGCGGGCATTGGAAAAAGAAAGATTGTTGACGAAAAGCCCGCGCGCTGTGGCCAGCTGATTTTCCGGCCCCAGATTATAAAAGTTTCTTTTAAATTCTCCATTGATTCCTGTCGTCCAGTTTGTTGTCATACCAAGGCGGTGATAAAAACTACCAACGGGAACCGAAGTATACTCTGGTCCGGCCACTCCAGGCTTTGCATAGGTGCCGATGGCATAATCAAAATCGTGGACTCCGCTTTTCAACATCGACTCACTACTAGTCTGCTGAAATAAAACGTAGCGTTTTTTACCGGCATTATCTGAAATGCGGATGATAATGTGATTGATTCCCTGAGAGACCGGAAGATCCTCGAGCAAATGTTTACCCGGTTCAAGAGAAAGTGTCTGGATTAAAAAACCGTTGATAAAAATTTCTACGGTCGAAGGTGTTTCAAGATAAATCTCCCTCTCTCCCCGGGCCGTGACAATTTGATAAGGATCAATTTCAAATTGCTTTGAAACTCTGAACCCTAAAAGCTGATTGGGAGATTGAAAGACTCTGGGAGAATAGGACACATCTCCAGCGCTCAGACGAAGCTTCAGTGATTCAAAATCCTTTGAGACCAGAGAATTGGATCTCGTCCATGTTTTATCAGCTTGAAGCTGATGATGACTTTCAAAATTGACCGACATTATATTGAGGTTTGGATCAAGAGAACCTAAAAGAGACTGGTCGAGTGCAACTAATTTTTTTTGAATGTAATTCTTGGTGAAAGAATAATTTAGAAAACCTGAAACCGGTGCCGGGGTTACGTTAACTTCCGGTTGATTATAATTGTATTCGTTCAGAGAAATACGCTTTGGATTCAAGAAAAGCTCAGATGTTCGCAAGTCGAGCTTAAACGTCGAAGGATCAAGAATCAATTCGAACCCAAAAGCATTAAGGTCATTTTTAGTAATGAGTGATTTCTCTCCAAATTTCTCTTCAAACTCTTTGTATTTTTGCTCGATCAGAAATGTCTTCATCAGTCGTGCGAAGCTTTTTCCATCCGCGCTTTCAAAATCTTTTTCATTAATATACGCTGAAAATTCTCCCACATAGACCAGGCCATTGTACAAGGAAAGAGTCGCTCTTTGCGAGCGAGATAATTGACTTTTAAAAGCACTCAGATCTTTGAGTGATTGGGCCTGAACTGATGATGAGCTCACAACCAGAAAAAGAAAAAATAAAGAAAATCTTATCATTGAGATGTCAGCGTAAAAGTTAAATAATCCTGATAAGTCCCGGCCTTCCATACAGATGCACTTACGCCTGTGTACGAAATATTCACGTTACCTATCTGAGTTGTTGTTGTTAATAATGTGGCGCTTGAGCTGGAAGCAACAGTCACCGGAGTGGTTGTCGGTGAAACAGAAGTGCCATTAAAAGTTATTGTATAATCAATTTTTTCGTTGGCCGCAGGTGCTGATGCATACTGAGTATTACGCAATTGACGTGAGTAAGCACTTGCCAGTTGAAGAACATATCCATTCTGACAATTGGCCGTAATACTGACTGTCCCGACATTTAAATTTGACTGCGAGACAGATAAAGGAAGATTTGAAGCTGAGGCCGTTGGAGTCACATTCAAAGTGATTGTGTCGGCAACGACAGCAGAGGTAACGGTCAGCGTTTTTGTAATGGTGGTTGCACCGGATAAACTATACCAGTTCAAGGTAAGGGTATCTGTGTAGGTTCCACTGAAAAGACTTGCGGCCGCAGCTCCATTGATGGAAAACTGGATATTACCTGTCACTGTCACGTTATTATTTGAACCATCAGTGTAACTAAAAAGAACCTGGGTTGCTGTACTATTTATAGTAAGAGTATTTTGAGAGGCAGGTACGGTCGTTGTCACTCCGTAAGTCACTGTGTAGGGAATTGTCGAAGCCGTCGTTGTAGCTCCCTTTGTAACTGCATTGGTGTTGCGAAGACCACCGTACTGGCTTTGGACTCTGAATTCATAATTTTTCGGCTGTCCTTTAGTTCCTGAAGAACCAAGTGTAATGGCGGCCACCGGAAGGTTAGATTGATTCGTCGTCAAATCAAGCGAGGTCGCTGCGGCCTGAGGAGTGATAGTAAATGCATCTACTCCGGCCGCAAAAGCTCTCGGCAAAACCAGAACCGAAAAAAGAAAAAAGAATAAAAGCGTTTTCACGAGTAACCCCATTTTCTGGATTCTATTTTTCGTAAGAGAACTTCCAGTCAAAAGATTCATAGCCTTTTAATTCAGCTGGTCTCGGGATCTTAATCATCAACTTTGAAGAAGCCAGAATATTTTTACCTTCTGCTGCTTCAAGAGTTTTCTTTTCCAACGTTATTTTTTTCTCGGGAAGACCGTTGATAGCCTTGGCCGTCAATTCGATAGATGGTGCTTTAAGAAAAGTGTGTGCTGTTCCTTTATTTGAAAAAAGCAGATTGAGTGTTTTATTATCCTGGGCGCCACTGACAGATTCAAGCACCAGATCTCCGGAAGTTTTATCTGAATTGACATAAATCGATCCCACATAATTAATGAGAATTCTCACAGCTCCGCGATCGGCCGATTTTGCTGAAAACTCAACGGGAACTTCTTCAACGATAATTCTATAAGCTCGCTCAGCAGGCAATGTCTCGCCTCCCTGCCAGGAAATTTTAATTGATTTGGTTTCCTTAGGATCAAGAAGAAACTGAGAAGGAAAGACGGCAATGTCGTTTGTGTCAGGACGTTCTTCTTCGCCGTTCACAAGCTGTTTTCTCTCTGTGACTCTGATGACGATCGGAACAGGAGTCGAGTCTCGATTGATCACCTGGGCAATGGCATGATTAGTTTTACCTGTCGTTGTAAGCGAAAGAGTGATCGGAGAAAATTCAAAAGTCGCATTCGCTTTGCTAGACAAAACACAGACAATCAAAACAAAAAAAGATTGAATGAACCGGATGAATTTTCCCATTAATTTTTTCTCTCTGTTTAAAGCGAACTATACTATCTTTAGTATAGTGACACTTGCAGATATTTCAAAGGAAATTTATGCGGCTGAATTCTTCTCGATACACGTTCATTCACTCCTTCACATTGATTACGTTGATGAGCCTGCTCGCCGGATGCGCGTGCGATTTCCTCGGGCTTGAGCATGTAGTGGATTCAAAAACTCCATTTGAAAAAAGAGCTGACGATGATAAAAAAAATAATCCCTACGCTCCCGGAGGTGAATCAGACACAGAGACTGCCGGAAATTTAAAAACAATTTACTTCGACTATAAAGCCGTCTCTCTCAATAAAGATCAGGAAGCAAACCTCGACAGTAATATTGAAGAACTTATTCGTCATCCTGATATTACTGTAACCTTGTCTTCGCATTCCGATAGTGTCGGCGGACCGGCCTACAATGAAAAACTCAGCTCGGCCCGCGCTCGTTACGTTGTCAATTACATGATCCGAAAAGGCATTGCCGCAAACCGACTCACTGTCAAAATCGTAGGTGTCGCGGACCCGATCGTTTCAGACAACAGTCACCAAATAAAAAGCTACACACAGATTCTTTCTTATAAAAAATTCTTCAACAAAAACCGAAGAATTAATTTTATTATCCGATAAAAATATTCTTACAAGCTTTGGATTGTGAAAGTAATAGTGTCAGTATAAGTCCCCGCTTTTTTCGATGAAGCACTCACGCCTGTATAGCTGATTGAAACGTTCGATGAGACAGCATTATAGTTGCCGCCAGTCGCCTGAGTTTTCACAGTCTGATCCGTTGCTGTCAATGAAACTGCCGTTCCTGCACCATACTTAATTGTATAGGCCACAAATTGAGAAGCATCTGATGAGTGAACGAGCTTACCGGCATTCGATGATTTCGCCAGAATTGAATAACCGTTGGCCGCGTTACTTGTTTCAGAAACAGCTGCCACAACAGTATCAACTGCAGTTGTAGTGAGCACAAGACTTGATGCTGAAGCGTTTGGTGTAACAGCAATTGCAACGTTGTCACCGATACTTCCAGAGAGATTCAAGTTTGCAGACTGAGTGACAGCATAACTTGAAAAAGACATGAGAGTTGACGTTAAAAGAGTGAAAAGAATTTTCGAGTTCAAATTTTTCATAGATTCCCCCTGCAGATTCTTATCTGCTTTCGATAGTAAACGTTATAAAATCCTGATAAGCATTTTGAGCACTGAATTTCAGCGGTACTTTTCTTAAGCTGATTGAAATGTAATTTTCTGCCTGCACTAAAGCACTGCTGGCATTTTTACTGCTGACAGTTTGATTATCATTTGTAAGAGAAATGACAGAACCTTCGCCGTATTTTAAATCATAAGGAATAGATTCTTTTCCATCCGCACTTAAAAACCGTCCGTTGTTTTCCGAACGTGCTTTAACAACATAGCCATCTGCTGAATTTGAAACTTCGTAAATCGAAGCAACTTGAAACTCTTTCTTAAAACTAAAGAGATCAATTGAAGCTTCGTTATTTGTCCTGATAGAGATGCTCACAAGTTCATTTAAATTTCCACTCACTCTGAAGCTGCCGGATTGTGAAACTCCCGCATGAACAGAGACGCTTAAAATAAGACCAAGAAAGACCAGGACGAGCGCTCCTTTTCCTGTTCCTGATTCTTTAAATTCTTTAAGTGAAACCGTCTTCATAAATAACTCAGTCTTAATGACCGACCCTTCTTGTTTATTACTTTACGTCATTTTTGAGATATTCTTGAGTTTGATTGTCTGATTTTAGAATAGTTAGACCTTCAACCTATTGCTTAACTATTGAAGAGGATTAATGAATTTCATTAAATTCTTTAATTGAAAATATTTTTTAAAGAATTAGGGTACGGTCCCCTAAGCGTTCATATTGATACTTTCTTTGCCCACTTTCTAAGGCTCGAAAGCGTAAAGTTCCTGGTCGGCCGATAAACTTTTGGGCATATGTTTTCGATGATGATCTATGAATTTTCCGACCTTAGCTTGGGCACTTCCATTGCAAAGTCTGTCCATGATGAAAAATGTTTTTAAATTCATTCCGCTATTTATCACAATCTTCTTCTTACTAGTTTTCGCCCGCTCGATAACTAGCGAAGCTCACGCCTCTGCCTTTTCACGAATAAAGGAAGAGCGAGTCCATCTTATAGATGGTAACGGAGAAGATCTTACCGTTGGCGTTTCCTCATACAAGAATGAATTTGGTGCTCTCGAAGTGAGAATCGATGCCGGTGGAATGCCAAAACTTCTCGATCGCTTTAATCCGACAATTGCCTTCGGCAGAGATTTAAACGATGATCAAAAAATTGATACATGGTTCATTTTGACAAAAAATGGAATTGAGACTGAGTTTGCTGAGGGAAAAGATTCTTTAGGTAGAGATATACTTGCTAAAATTCTTTTCAAGAGAAACCCAACCAGTGCCCGCCTTTATGTAACAACAGCAACAACGACGTTATTAGGTTTCTTTCTACTTTCAGCAAAAGAATCCACAGACCTCGAGGCCCACTACACTCACGATTGGATCAATCTTGAAGAAATGAAAATAAGACTTGAAAGAGAAATGAATTCTTCTGCTAATACACTTACGCGCGAACAAATTCAGTTTCAATATTCTGTTATTTCTCAGGGCTATAAATCGCTTGCAGATGAGATGGAACATTTCGCTAAGGCCGATTTCTGGAAATGGGCAGGTGCAGATGTCGGTCTCTGGGTTTCCGGTTCTTTTCTTTTTAAAAGTGCTGCTACTTTACTCGTCAAGGCCGGCTCATTCATTACAGAGACAACGGTCTATCTCGCCTTCAAAGAAGAGATTTCAGTTTTTGTAGCAAAAAATATCTCCGTCTTAAAAGAAAAAGGCTCTGCGATTGCAACGAAAATGGGAATTGCAGGAAGTAAGAAAGAAGAAAACGCGGTTCCACTTGCTTTCAAAATGAGTGCATTTAGATTGCGTGCGACAGTTGCTGCTGCAATCACTGCTGATATGGCAAAAAGAAGAATCACAAAAGTTGTGACGGCAGCAGTAAAATGGCCAAAGAAAATTGTCGATGGTGCCCGTTCAGAATGGCACTACATCGCAACAAGTGCAGGAATCCAATTAACTGCCGAAACGACAGCTCATTTCAGTGAAGTCTATGATCCAAACCCTCTGGTCATGGCCAGAAATATTCTGACGAATGAAGATATTTTGCAAAACATTGGCTTCATGACAACAGATACAGTTCTTATGACCGGCATTTCAAAAAATCTGACCAGCATGAAAGCTCGTTTTTTAGTCAGTGGTTTCGTTGGAATGCACAACTCAGCAATGATCAACCTGGTCATCAAAGGCGAAGATAATTATAAACGTGTAGGCTTGGATACTGCTTGGGAATCGGTCATTGGAAATGCCCAGGTGCAAATAGATCTTAAAGCGTTAGAGAGCTTTGAAAAAATGGCCTTAAAAAAACAGAACCCAAAATTAAAATTGCTTGGATACGCAGTTGTCTTAGTCAATCAAGGAACTGGCTATTTCCTCTATTCTAAAGCAACAGAAAAAGTCAAAAATTCAACTGAAGAAGAAACAACGGTTAAATTGATTCCTGTACTCGCAGAAAATTAATACTTTTCGTTATGACTATCTGAATCTCACCTGATTATCTCAGGTCTCTTCCTTGCAATTAAAATCTCAGGAGATAAAAATGAAATTAATCATTGGTCTCAATGCTAATCATTTTCTTTTTTCCAAAGAAAAGTTAAAAAAACTAGAGCATTCTCTTTCACTATCTCGACATGTCTTTCGGTATGTCCCACGGGATTTTCTTCACATTAAGTTGCTTCAACTTAGTGATTATGATCCTGGACTAATTCGAGAGCTTGAAAAAAAGCTTCAGCAAATATCTATTCATCATCATGAAATTCAATTGAAGTTGTGCGGACTCTGGGCCTATCCCAATCAGGATGAAGCAAGGGTTCTTTGGATCGGTGTTCAAAACTCCATCGCTCTCCGTTCACTTCAGGAAGAAATCACAGAAAGTTTTTTGAAGACAAAAGATAACTGGGCCGATCATCAGTTTAAACCAACCCTGCCCATTTTACGCTTTAGAAATCATCACAATGTGAGCGATATGATTTCACCTTATAAAGGAATGGATTTTGGAAAAATTCTTTTTCAGTCAATAGTCGTTCTGGAAATGACAAAAAGTGGTGCTTTTCCCGAATATCGAAAACTCTATGAAGTTCATTTGTCCCGAATTGACAAAGGTCTGTCTATCACTGGCTAACATTTGTCTAGGCTGAAAGTTCAGTCATTGGTGCTAATGTTGTCCAATGCAAATAACTTCATTACAAAACAAAAAAGTCGCTGTTATAGGATCGGGAATTGCCGGGTTGGGCCTAGCTTATATAGCAAAACAAAACAACCTGGGCGTTACTCTCTTTGAGCAAAATGATTATTTTGGAGGTCATTCCAACACGATCGATATTTCAGTTGAAGGAAAAACGATTGCAGCGGATACAGGTTTTCTCGTCCATAACAAACTGACCTATCCCAACTTAATTCAACTTTTTGATCAGCTTGGAATTGAAATTGTTGATAGCGACATGTCTTTATCCATTCAGGTTGAGCATGAGGATCTCGAGTGGGGCGGAACAAATTTAAACACTGTTTTTGGACAGAGAAAAAATATCTTCTCTCCCCGCTTTCATCATTTCCTTCTGGAAATTCTTCGTTTCAACAAAGAAGCGGAAAACTATCTTCAGTGGGCAAAGGCAGATACAAACAGAACACTAAAACATCTACTGGATCACTTTGGATTTTCTGAAAAAGTTGTCAATTGGTATATCATCCCTATGGCCGCTGCCATCTGGTCTACACCGGCCAACAAGATTTTGCAGTTTCCGGCCCACACGTTTCTCACTTTTTCTTTAAATCATCATTTACTGCAGGTTAATGGCCGGCCTACGTGGAGAACAATAAAAGGTGGATCACGTGAATATGTAAAAAAGATTGTCGACACAATCGAAGATAAAAGGCTTTCTCACAAAGTTACCAGTGCCGAATATTCCGACGGTAAAGTTCATTTGAGTTTTGAAAATAATCACAAAGAGTCTTTCGATCATGTGATCTTTGCAGGTCATGCAGATCAAACTCTATCCATTATAAAAAACTGCCCACAACAAGTAGTTGAAACACTTTCAGCTTTTAAATACGAAAAAAATATTGCCTACGTTCATTCTGATGAATCTTTTTTGCCAAAAAGAAAGAAATTGTGGTCGGCCTGGAATTATGTCAGCGCTCCACGGACTCAATCAGTGTCCGTTAGTTATCTGATCAATAAACTTCAGCCACTTCCTGTCAGCACGCCGGTCATTGTCACTTTGAATCCTCATAGAGAAGTCAATAAGGCGAAGCTCCATCGAGTGATTCACTACTCTCATCCTCTCTTTGATACTGAGGCCATTGAAAAGCAAACTAAACTTGAACACATACAGGGCCTGCAAAATATGTACTTTATCGGCGCATGGACGGGATATGGATTTCACGAAGACGGACTGAAGTCGGCAGTAAAACTCGCCAGAATTTTAGGTCTGCAAATACCGTGGCAAGAATAATGGAAAGAATTCAATCGCAAATTTTTAAAGCAAAGGTCTATCACAAGCGTTTCTCTCCTCGAGAACACGCTTTTATTTATTCCAGTTACTTTATTAAAATTTCTTTGAAAGAACTCTCTCTTGTAAAGAATCTTTTCTTCAGCGTTGATCATTTTAATCTTTTCAGTTTTTATTCAAAAGATCACGGTTACCGTGACGGCTCGTCTCTCTTTCAATTTGCCGTAGACAAACTAAAAGCTCACGATAAACCTGTCGATTTTGATGACATTATTATTCATACTCTACCGCGTGTTTTAGGTCAGGTTTTTAACCCGGTGAGTTTCTGGTACATCATTAAAGATGACCGGGTCAGTGCCATTATTGCTGAAGTAAACAGTACATTCGGGGAAACACATTCTTATGTTCTTGATCCAGAAAAACCCGAGGGTGACAAGCTGATGCAGGTGTCTCCCTTTAATCGTATAGAGGGGCACTATACTTTTAAATTTCTTTCAGAAGAAAAATTTGAAAAAGTAGATATTCAATACAACGTACAGAGTAAGAAAATTCTTTTTGCTTCCGTTTATGGCTCTCCTCTGAGCTGGACATCCGTTAATTTTTTCAAAATGTTTTTCTTAAACCCTCTTCACAATATCTTTGTTCTTGTTTTCATTCACTTTGAAGCAATCAGGCTTTTCCTGAAAAAAATTCCTTTCTATGGAAAAAATGGAGTTATTCATGACTAATCTTTTTAACGATGTCATTAAAAGTATTAAATCACCCAGAGGTGAAGCTTCTTTAATTCTGAAAGCTTTTTCTAAAATTGAATACGGTGAAATCACTATCAAAACACCGGATAAATTGATTCACAAATACACTGGAAAGAAGCCCGGTCCCTCTGTTGAGCTCGATATTTTTGACTGGTCTGTCTTCGCAGAAATTTTAGGGAAATCTGATATCGGTCTTGCCGAAACCTATATGGAATCGCTTTGGAATGCATCCAGCATTGAGAATCTGATAGAACTCTCCATTTTAAATGAATCGTCGTTGATCGATGTTTTTAAAGGCAACTGGGCGAAGATTCTTTTTTATCGACTTAAGCATGAAGCTAGAGAAAACACCAAATCCGGCTCCAAAAAAAATATTGTGGCCCATTATGATCTGGGCAATTCTTTTTATTCTCTTTGGCTGGACTGGACGATGACCTATTCATCCGCTCTTTTTTTAAACGAAGAGGAGACGCTATCAGAAGCTCAGGAAAATAAATATCAATCAATGCTGGATCTGATTGGAGCAAAACCTGGAGACCACATACTCGAGGTCGGTTGCGGCTGGGGCGGATTTATGGAGTACGCAGTCAAAAAGGGTTTCAAAGTCACCGGCATTACAATTTCGGATGAACAATTTTCGTATGCAACGGAACGAATGAAAAAGCACAAGCTCGAAGAGAACTCTGAGGTTCGGCTTTGCGATTATAGAGATCTCACTGGAACGTATGATCACGCGGTTTCAATCGAAATGATTGAAGCGGTCGGTGAAAAATACTGGAATTCGTATTTCGAACTTTTCAAAAAAGTTTTGAAACCAGGAGGGAAATTTGCTGTCCAGGCCATCGTCATTCAGGATGAAAAATTTGAAAGCTACAGAAAAGGAACAGATTTTATCCAGCAATACATTTTCCCTGGAGGAATGCTCCTTTCACCAAAAGTGATTGATGCTCATCTTCAGAAGGCCGGTTTTAATAAGGAAAGGTCAATTGCTTTTGGCAAAGATTACGCCAAAACGTTAAACCATTGGCGAGATATGTTCAACGATCGCTCAGAAGATGTACGTGCACTTGGTTTTGATGAGAAATTTATGAAGCTTTGGAATTTTTATCTCTCGTATTGTGAAGGGGCTTTCCTGGCCGGAAGAATCGATGTTCTCCAATTCAGTGCGAGTGTCTGAAGAAAAAAAAAGGCCTGATCACTCAGGCCTTGTTTATTTATTATTTTAAGAGGGCCTTCAAGCGGGCCAGTTCTTTTTTCTCTTCAACAGGTATATCAGTTCCTGCAGAACCACTGTAACCGGCTTCTACAGAATCAGCATATTCCTGATAACATTTTTTTGCGTAAGGTGATGAAGGGTATTTTGTAATACAATCTTTCAAAAATAAATCGCCCAGTGAGAAGAAATAAGTATGGCTCATACGGTGCTCGACCATTGATAACCAGTAAAGAATTTCCGGAGCGAGATCAGAAGAAGGATTTTCCACTAAAAAATTCTGAAGAACGCCGCTAGCGACAAAAAGAGTCACATCGTCTTCACCAGTAAAGCGAAGTTCCTTTTTCATATCCAGCTTGACCAGGTATTTACTGATGAAATCCGGAATGGATTTAACTTCAGAACGATTAAAACCTTTCCAGTGCGACAGATCAGTTTTCCATCTGGCCAGCATTTTTCTATCATTATTGGAAAGGCGTTTATCCCCTTCCCATTTACTCAAAAACGCTTCTGCTTTCTCAGTATTGAAATTGATTTTAGTATCAATCGAAAGAGCACTGCGGAAGGCAGACATCAATTCCTGATGTGAGTAACGGCTGTTTTTGTCGAGCCCGTCATTAATCGCTTTATCAAAGAATGTTCGTGCTTCATCAAAGCGTCTCACCAGATAAAGATAATTAGCGTAGGAAAGATCGCTGTCAAAACTGTCTCTTTGCTCTTTTACAATATTATCGCCAAAAGCGTTCTTTGCTACTGATTGAGGGATTTGCGAGTGACAGGAGACACAAAGAGCGCCCAAAACGTTTAAACGTTTCTGAGCAAACATATAATTGCCTGACTGAACTGAAATAATCGTTTCTTCAAGATGATTATTGATCGTATCAAGACTTGGTCTGAACCCAGGACGCTTGAAGAAATCGGCATGCTTTGCTGATTTGAAAAGCTCCGACAAGTCAGTCAGATTTTTAATTAATTCACTTTTACTTTTCTTTAGCTTAGGAGTGCTCAATTGAGGATTTGTTGAATAGATAAAAGGCAGAAGCTTTGTGTAGGCACCGTAAACGTTTCCCATCACTGCTTTGGCCTGTTCTTGCTCGACCTGATCTTTTGAACTGTCAACCGCGCCTCTTGTCGCAAATGAACTTACGGGCGTCAGAAGAAATGCTGAAAAAAACAGCACTGAGATCTTTTTGGTAAAATTCTTTTCCATAATAACAATACTCCTCATCCTTGTTTGTACATCTAATAGAATACAAGAAAATAATTTTATTTAAATGAGTATTGTCAGGTTTCAAAAAAAAAGGCCTGCAAAAGCAGCATCCCGAGAGTCCGACTTAATCGTTCTATTTTTTTACAAACTGAAACTTGGGAAGTATCACGACAACTTTTGTCTGTGGGGAAGTGGGATCCAGAAAAATCTTACCGCGGTGTCTTTCTACAATTCCATGAGCGATTGATAAACCGAGTCCGGTGCCTTTACCAATATCTTTGGTGGTGAAAAAAGGTTGAAAAAGTTTTGACCTGGCCTCATCAGTAAAGCCGGGGCCGCTATCTGTGACTGTAAAAATAACTTCTTCGCTTTGCTCTTCTACATCAAGTTTAATCCATTTCTCATCAGCTTCAGTGGCGGCATCAAAAGCATTATTGATAAGATTCAAAAGAACTTGTGAGAGCTGAATTTTTTGTCCAATGAAATTAACAGATCTTTCAGGAGCGGAGAATTTTAATTCAACAGAGCGCTGGGATATTTTCTCAGAACAAAGCTCGAGAGTGTCCTCAATCAGCTTCTGGGCATTAATTAAAACGAATTCTTCTTTTTCATCTTCACTTGAAAATTCAAGCAACCCTTTGACAATTTTGGACATACGTTTGGCAGATTTCTGCGCCCGTGCAATCTGGCCATGAAGTGTTTCAAAGTCCCGGTCCTCTATGGAAAAGCGGGCCTTATCTAGCATTAACGACATGATCATAAGAGGATTGTTAATTTCGTGGGCAATCCCTTCGGCCATTTCTCCCAGTGCAACCATCTTTGTCGATTGAGCGAGTTTTGCCTTTAATTCAATTTCATTTATCAATCTATAATTTTCTCGGGTAAGCTGCTCAATGATCGCTGCAGGAAAGAGAATGGAAATTCCTGTCATCAACGCCAGGGCAATAGCAAAACCAATGACCAATAAATTTAAATGTTCCTGAAAAAATGTGTAAGTGAATAAGTGAGTCCCAAAGACCAGCATTAAGAAACTGATGCATTTCAGACTAAAGGTCATTTCCTTGCGCTTTTCTCTCAAGGCCTTCGTCACAATGATATAATAAATCATACTGTGAAAAAAAGTTCCCGGGAAAAATACCCATTTGGAAGATCCAAAAATCTGATAAACAGTCAATATGCCCAAAATTGATAAGAAAGGAATAACCAGGAATTTCTTCCAATTTATATCCAGTTTCAAAACTGATGCATACACGGCATTCAAAGTTGTATGAACAAAAAAGTTCAAAGGTATAAGCCCCAGAGCATGCCACAAAGGAGTTGCGTACATCGCAAGATTTTTTTGGGTATAGAAAGCTGCCAGCGTGAAATTCCAATGAAAGAAAAGAATGCAGAACATTTTAGATCTGGTTGCTCTCCAAAGTCCCAATGTCAAAATGACATTGACGAGAACGAGACCGATAAAGATCATCATGAGTGTATTGAAGGCATCCATCTCGTAATGATACCTTATCAACTATATTAATTGAACATTAATTTTGTCGAAATTTCAGAAAGGACTATTGTCTTAAATAATACTTCTCAGTGCTATTGGGATCGCTCTTTCTGATAAAAAGTCTTCGGTCGGCTTCAATTCCCAAAAGCACTTGAAACACATCTGTTAGGATCGGGCGAGAGGCGTAGTATCCGTGGCCTAATCCAAATGTCGGATTGTCGAGCAAGCTCACATTGATTGTATCTATGCCTTCCATATAGGAACAGGCCCCAAGTCTCTTGTTGCTATTGACCGTTTCACTCGCAAGCATCGCCTTGTCATTATAAGAACAATAAAGAGTGACACGTCGGCTGATATTTTTCAGCATGTCTATATTGCGTACAAAGAGATCCGATTCAAAATCTGGAGCATTAAGAATAACTTCTCCCAATGGCGGTTCAGTTTTATCTTTTCCCAGATCAAAGAGTGCAGGTAAAACTACCTGATGTCCCATCGAGTGAACCATGATGTTTGGTGTGACTTTCGCTTCGATGAGTTTAGAGATAAAAATTTTAAATGTTGAAGCTGATACCTGTGCGTTTCTAAAATTACTATCGTAAGTTTTCTTCAGCAGTTTATCTTCGAAAAAAGAATCCCCTGCTCCGGCTGGCCATGAAAAAAGAACAACTGGTCCCTGATATTTTAAATCGTAAGCAATCTGTGAGGCGCGAACTACGGCCTGTTCATGTTTCACGTTAAATCCGTGAACAAAGACCAGTGGTGAGCGCTTTGATTTTTTTAAATATTCAACCAGTAAATTGAGATTCATTTCTTTCTGTCCCAGGATTTTGAAAAAATCATGAGAGCTGTCTCTTTGCTCTTTTGTCAAAGTAAGTTCACCGGTGCTGTGATTGCGTGGGACATTCAATCTGCAAATACCGACCCGAAAGACATTGTCTGTGGCGATCCCCATGTGTTCGTCTGAGCAGCCGAAACCTTTTCCTTTTAAATTTCTGTTAGTCACGACCAGAACGTTGACGGCCCTGGAATCACTGAACTCTTCTACGAAATATTGCTTCCAGATAGTTTGAAGTTTCGCCTGTAAATCGAGATCCAGATTTTCAGGTTCAGCAGGAATTTCGACCTTCGGTGCTTCGACAACTTTTTTTACACTCTCTGTACTTTCAGCTGGAGGAGATTTTTTTTGAGAAGAGCAGCTTGAAAAAACGAACGAAAGAAGAAGTACTGTTGTCAGAAATAATTTCATCTGTATTACACCTAAAAAAAAGTCAGCCTATTGGCAAATCTGCGAGACGTTTTTATCGAAAGAATTAAAATTCACCTGAACTTTTCCACCGATTGATTCAACGGAGCGAAGAACAGGATTCGGGTAATCATCATTAAAGGTAAATTTAAAACCCAGCCATGGAAAATCATCTCTGATTTTTTCAATGCGTCCCAATCCATTTATAACCAGGGTGTTGTTTTGTAGAGACCAGGTTCCTTCTTCAAGAATTTTGGTTTCTGAATAAGGTTTATAACCGCAGACTTCTCCCTGAGGAGTCATCTTACATCCCACCAATCCCATTTCCATCGTACGAACTCGAAAGGCCCCTTCGTCCGAAAAGAAGAAAATCATCTGCAGATAAACATCAAGGCCATCGCGCTGAATACCGAGAGGAATTTTACCAAAGCGGGCCGCATTGAAAGATAAGTTTTTCGTTTCACAACTTCCCATCTGTTCATATTTCATATCGAGGGCCCAATCAGGAAGAGCGGCACCAAAAGAAGAAAATGAAAAAACGAAACAAAGAAAAAGAAAAAATTTCATTTCATAGCTCCTGACTTACTCTACAAATTCGGACAATATTTTTTTAAGTTGGTAATCAGCTCTTTTTGAACTTTGGCCAGTCTGTCACAAGCACTTTTCTTATACCCATCGACAAAATTCGGATCGGCCCCGTTTTCCAGCAGAAAATTAACGACGTCATAATTTTTATTAACGATGGCAAAATTAAGAATACTGATGTTTTTTCTGAATCCAAAAGTACGGTTCACTTTAGCACCATGACTGACAAGCAGTCGGGCCACAGGTAGATTCGGTTTCATCCCTACTGCGAGAGCATAGACAAGCGGAGTTTCATTTTTCATATTAAACCCGTCCGGATTAGCTCCGTTATCCAGTAAAACTTTGACCGCCTGTTCATTGTTGATGGCGTACCACAAGGCCGTACGAGAAAGCTGATCATGGGCCTCAATGTCCATCCCCTTCTTTCTAAGCTCCGGAATTGCCTCCAAACGATTCTCTTTAATCGCACAATGATAAGGCACTTTTGCGCAATCAAAAACGATGGCCTTGCTGAGCGTTTCCGCATTTTTTCTGATCATCGCCTGATAGGCATAGGCCGCCATGAAATTGCAGGAAAGACCAGCGATCGCAATAAGAATAGAAATTGTTGTTTTACATTTTTTCCCGAGAAACCAGCCAAACGCGGCCAACGGAATTGTGGCAACGACAGAGGCATACATGCCGATGACATAACCAACATTAAAATTTTCATAGTGAGGTGATTGCTCACGAACAAACATAAAAACGAGTGCCACACTCGAGAGACTCAATCCGACAAGCGCAGGCATTAACCATTTCTCTTTTCTCAACAAAGACCAGATCACAAGCAAAACGATCAGGCCCACAGGAATCAAAGCAAACGTAAACTCACTCATTCAAAACCCCAAAAAAAATGTGCAACCATTTTTTACCACCAAACAGCTCAAAGTGACCATTCTTTAAAAAATGATTCAGATTCTAGGCGCGAGCGAGCGAACGTGAAGGAGCGTACTTCAGTACGTGACTGAACGAGAGTGACTGAGCAACGACGAAGATGAATTATTTTTTAAAGAATGGAGGTGACGTCCGGATTTGAACCGGAGGCTTTACGGTTTTGCAAACCGTTCCATTGGACCACTCTGGCACGTCACCATTGGATAAAAACGATAAGAGGGATTTTGCAGAAAATCCCTCTATATGTCAATGAATTTAAAAGTAAATTGCGATTAAGCTTCGCGGATCACGTATTTGTCTTTGCCTTCGTCGACCATTTCTTTCAGCTCTTTACCGACTTTGAAGAAAGGAACTTTCTTAGGTGGAACTTTTACGATTTTACCCGTCTTAGGATTTCTTCCTTCGTACGCTTTGTAGTTTCTGTTAGCGAACGAACCGAAGCCTCTAATTTCAATTCTCTCGTCTTCGTATAAAGCTTTGATCATTGAATCAAAAGTAATATTGATGATCGTTTCAGCTTGCTTGTGAGTCAAGTTAGCTTGCTTTTCAAGTGCTGCGATCAGGTCTGCCTTAGTCATTGGCCATCTCCTTTAAAACAAAATGTATCGGGACAAATTATTTATCGGGCGTTTATGTTTAAAACTTTAGGGACTTACTAGGATTTTAAACAAGTTCGAGAGTGCCACGATTTCAAGGCGATATCTCCACTCGCCCCTTTTTCCCTTTTTACCCTATATTACATCTAAGTTTATGAAATTGCTTGCTTTTTATCTTCTCCCCCAATTTCCAGGTCCAGGGCTCCTCTTTGGACTTTAAAATAGAGCTTATAAGGAAAAGAAAAGCCTAAAGTTCGGGTCCAATAAATTCGATTCGAATAGTAGGGAGTTAATAAACCTTGATGATTTTAAAGAAAATTTCATTCACTTTGACTGTGGTTGCGAGTCTCGTGCTCGCCTCTGGATGTATTAGTGATCCTGGAGTGAATAAAAATCGCGGCAAGGTGACAGACTTTTCACTCACAAATTCATCTGTGGGTTGTGGAACAAATTTATTGTTTCTCTCTCAGCCAGATACTTGTGCGCCTGCGTGTACAACCGGGACTCACAAGGCAAGTACAGCAGAAATCACACAGGCAAAAACAGACAGTGCAAACGATGCTTCTCTTCTGGCGAAAATCAATGGATCGGCAGGACTTTGTATTGACGATAAAGTTGTGGCCGTTCGTCCGACAAACGCAATTGATATCAAGAGTGATTTTTGTTCATGTATAAATGGAAAATCAGATTTGATCAGCGACTGTACTTCTTTCTGTGCAAGTACTACTGTTTCAACTTCACCTATGCTCACAGTCAATACGATCATGGGAACAGATATCGCACTCAACACGAAATTGGGAAATCTTTATAACTGGTGTACCGTTCAGCTCGATGGCGATCCGACTTCTCCACAGTGTTTTCTAAATGCAACTGACGGATCAGGAAATGTCATCAGCAATATTCCAGTGACGGTTAATCCCGGTTCAAATACTTTCACTGCAAACATTCAACAGCTTTCGCTCGATAAAACTTATATTGTGAAAATCGTCGAAGGAAAAACCGGAACAAATTCTCAATCAAAAGAATTTCAGGTGAGACGCAAAACCCAGTCCACTGAAGATCCTTCACAGCTGGGCGCTTTAAAAGTAACTCCTATCAATCAATACACATGTATGACTTATGGTGGGACAGTGACAAGCACAGGAACGATTCTTCGCACATCTTATGCGCGAGTGTTCTATTATTTTGCTTCAAACGAAACTCCGCCTCCGATTCCACCTGCGGGAGGATCAAATCAATCGCAAGTCGTTTGTCATGATGAACAGCTTCACCCTGGAAATGACAGTGCTGAATACCCTCGCCTCGAACTCATTCCTCAGGCCTTTACAATGTGGGATAAAGCGGATCCTCGCTTCGTCAATGAGAACAACAGCGGTCTGACCATTAACAAAACAATTACAACAAGATTAACGAATGAATTCGGTGTGAATGCGACTATTGATCTTTTTAAACTGATCAATTATCCGAACCGTCCGACAACGACCTCAACATCAACAGCAAACATTCCTCTTGGGTATATGATGATTCCTTTTCTGGATAAAACCGGAAAGGCCTTTTGTCCGACACAAGCGGATTACAATGCTGCTGATCAGCCTCTCTTTAATGTGTTAAAAGATTATATGGATGATACTGAAGGTCTTTTCCTCGCAGAAAAGGAAGCTGAAACAATTCAGGATGGAACGACATACAAGACGATTTACGGAACGATGTTTGTCACTGAAAGCATTTTGAAAAATTACGGCTTTTATATTGAAAATGGTGTGAAGATCCGGGCGACGCAATCGTCGATGAACACCAAAACTATTTACTACTACTGGCCGGTTTCAACTTCGATGGATCCTCTTCTTCAAGGTAACAGAAAGCTGTTCACAGTGCGCTCGCCAGACACGCTGAACGGAAATGTTCCGACGGGACAGTCGACAACGCAAAAAACTTCCGACAAACGCATTGGTTGCGTTCCAAAGTCACTTTCTACATCTCTCTAATTGATTGTCTTAAGAATGAAAAAAAGTCCGCTCAGCCACTCTTAACATCGGGGTAATTTCATTTCCGAAGAAAAAGAGAATGATGCCGATTCGAAGACCTGACATAATTAAAAATCGCAAAAACCAGAGCGCCAGAGACTTCAGGATACTGCGGCCTTCTCGCGCCATTAAACGTCTTAGAAAGAAGCCAAAGAGAATTGTGGCGATCATCACTCCACCAAAGCGGATAAGCTTATCCTGGTCGTCTACAGCGCGTGCCAGGCTTGGAAGGGCCTCAGGATCTTTAATGAGCTTAACAGCAAATATCATAATTTTGGGAAAGCGTTCTACGTACACTCCGGCCTGGGTGTCTTTGGTATTTTCTTTGAGGGTGGCCATGAGTTCAGCTTCAGAAAGCTGCTGAAGAGGTTTAAGAACAGTTCTGATGGCCTCTGAGTATTTGATCTTCTTTAAATTCTTCTGATCCTTTCCTTTGCCTTTACCAATAGTACCCATAATACTCTGGGCATTGTTGTAGGCCTTTTCCAGTTCAGGATCATTGAGTTGCCCTTTATCGAGTTCTTCTTCTGACACTTCACCAGTGGCCTGCATCGCCTTGATGACCTCGGCGTCTGACTCAACTTTTTTTTGGTCTTTATTGTAATCCTGGAGAACTTTATCAAGTTTTGCTGAGTCGTGAATTTCTTCAACGGCCTCTTTAGTTTCAGTGGCGCTTTCTTGTGCGAAAAGAACCGGGCCTTTAAGAAAAAGGCCCAGTATTAAAAAGTAAATGATGAATAGAGATTTAGGCAATGGCCGCGCTCTTTTTGCTGGCCTTTTTCTTCATTTGCTCGTCAGTAAACATTGTTGTTACCGCAGCAATATAAACCGAAGAATATGTACCGAAAATAATTCCCAGTGACATTGAAAAGAAGAAGTCTTTAATCGCAACACCACCAAAAAGGAAAAGTGAAACCGTTACAAAGAGAGTTGCAAGCGATGTAATGATTGTACGAGAGAGTGTGTCGTTAACGGCATCGTTGATATGTTGACGGAAAGTTTTAGTTTTATCTTTTTCTTCGTGCTCACGGATACGGTCGTAAACGATAACAGTATCGTTGATCGAGTAACCGATGATCGCTAAAAGGGCAGCAACCGTTTGCAGAGAAAATTCATGACCAGTCCATGCAATGAACCCCGCCACAACAATGACATCGTGGAAAAGTGAAATCATTGCTCCTGGAGCATAACGAAAGTCGAAACGAATCGCGATATAAATCATGATCGCCAGAATTGCCCAGAACATCGCCTTAACACCAGAAAGACGAAGCTCAGCTCCGGCCTTTGGACCAACGATATCTACTTTCTGGATCTCCCCTTTTGTCTCAGGGCTTTTGTGAAGTTCTTCAGTAATTTTTTGAGTGATCTGGTTTAGAGATCCTTCTTCTGCCTGAACTTTGATCAGAACTTCGTTGTCTTTTTCTTCGCCAATAGACTGAACAGAAACGCCTTTCAGACCAGCTTTATCCAGTGATTCGCGAAGAGCGTCCAGGTGAACAGCTCTTTCAAATTTAGTTTGAATTTCCGCTCCCCCTCTGAAATCGACACCGTAATTCATGTGTGTGAAAATTCCATAAAGAGAAACGATCGTCAGGACAATTGATGCTCCCACGACGTATTTTGCTTTTCCCACGAAATCAATTGTCGTTCCGTGTTTAATTAATTCGATCATTATGAGTCTCCCTTTCTTTTAACTTAAATTAAATGCTAAGAACCTGACCTTCTGTTTTATCCATATAAAGTTCAAACAGAAGATGAGACACGTAATAAGCAGTATAAACTGTCACAACGATACCGATCAAAAGTGTTACAGCGAACCCTCTGATTGGACCCGAACCAAAGTTAAGCAAACAGATACCAGCAGCAGCTGCCGTTACGTGGGCATCGAGAACCGTCCAAAGCGCAGAGTTAAATCCAAGCTCGTAAGATTTGTAATTTGAAAGTCCACGGCGAACTTCATCGCGGATTTTTTCAAAGATAATGATGTTTGCATCGACGGCCATACCTACCGTCAGAGCAATCCCAGCAAGACCCGGAAGAGTTAATGTAGCATCAATCGCCACAAGAATCGCAATTGTGAAAAGCACGTTCAAAAGAAGTGTGACAACGGCAATGACTCCAGAGAATCTGTAATAAAGAATAGCGAAGATGAAAACTAGCGCACAACCAATGATGGATGCGATTTTTGTTTTTTCAATTGAATCCTTACCCAGGTTTGGACCAACTGTTCTTTGCTCAAGGAAGTCCAGCTGAACAGGAAGAGCACCAGCTCTTAGAACAAGGGCAAGATCTTTTGCATCAGACATTGTTTTGTTGAAGTTGATACCACCGCCAAGAGTAATCTGAGCGTGACCGCCACCAATTTTTGCTTGAATGACAGGAGCTGAATAAACGTTACCATCGAGGATAACGGCCATTCTTCTTCCGATATTGGCACCAGTTGCTTCTTCAAATCTCTTTGCTCCAGCAGCTTTAAAATCCATAGAAACGTATGGCTCGTTTTTTTGTTGATCGATTTGCACGCGGGCATCTGAAAGATCGTCCCCTGTGATTTTTGCAATAGACTCAACAACGAAAGGAATATTTGTTTCTTCCCCAGTCGCTTTATTGGTTTTCTTCTCGAAAGCAAGTTCGTGACCTTCAGGAATATCCGTCTTTAACAGGTCATTCATTTTTTTCAAGTAGTCTGAAAAGCGATCGCCTTTTTTATAAGTGATGCCTGCCTTCGTTGCTTTATCCATCCACTCTTGCATAGTCTGAGGCGCAATTGTGTCGTTCACCATTTTGAACTCAAGTCTTGCCGTTTTACCGATAAGCTCTTTTGCGCGTTCAATATCGCGAACCCCTGGAAGTTGAACGACAATGCGGTCATTTCCCTGAGCGAGGATTTCAGGTTCTGTTACACCGAACTCGTCGATACGGTTACGGATAACTTCAATTGATTTACCAACCGATTGTTCTTCGATTTGTTTTTTGATCAAAGTAGAAAGAGCGATTTCGATTTTTTCGCCTTCGTCTTTAGTGATACGAACGTTACCTTGGTAAAATTCTTTGATTTTCGCTTTAGCAGCTTCATTATCAGTCGCTTTTGCCAAAGTAAGGGAAATTTTTGGATCCAGAGCATCCGTCTCGTCAAGATTGCCCGGAGTTATTAAGATATCCTGGTCTTTTAAAGTCATTTCAATTTTTCTCGCGTAAGTCTTCACTTCGTCGCGATAAACTTTCTTGAAATCGATACCCATAATCATGTAGAGCCCGCCTTGAAGGTCGAGACCTAGATTGATTTTTGATTTAATCGGATAGTGTCCGTTTTCATCAAAGTGCATCACGGTTGGTAGGAGGACTAGTACGGAAAGAACGACAAAGACAAGTAGTACACTAAAGCGTACCCACCAGCTGGTTTTCATCAAAAAACTCCCTTTTATAGAATCAAAATCAACTATACTTTTAAGTTAACCAAAAAAGTATAGTTGAATTATCAATAGATTTGCAAGGCAGAATATTACGAGTGTTTCGTAGAGTCAGGAGTCGCGGCAGTGGTCTCAGCAGTTTCAACTTTCGTCGCTACCACTTCAACATCTTTTTTCTCAGCAGTGGCCACTTTTGTTTCAGTGTGTGGCTTGTTCATTTCATTCATCATCTCATCGCGAGCTTTTTGAAATTCACGAACGGCCTGGCCTAGTCCTTTTGCAAGTTCTGGCAATTTTTTAGGCCCTAGAAAGAGCAGAGCAATAATAAAAATAAGAAATAATTCACCGGCCCCAAGTCCAAACATACGATCCTCTTTTTGAAATAATTTTTTCTTTTACTTTTTTTCAGGTTCAAGCACAGACTTAGCAAGACCCGCGATCTGGCCTTTTAAAACCTTAATACGAACGCCTTCTGATGCTTCTAGGTCTACGATCTTATCACTGATTCCCACGATTGTGCCAATGATTCCAGATTTAGTATAAACCTCGTCTCCTTTAGTCAGTTTTGCCAGTAGCGCTTGCTCTTCTTCAAATTTTTTCTTTTGAGGTCTGATCATCAAAAAATAAAAAATAACAAAAACCACAACCAATGGAAGAAATTGCATCATCGGGTTTTGTGGAGTTGTTGCTGCTTGTTGAGCGTGAGCTGATTGAATAAGTGATTTAAGAAGCAGTGAAGTCATAAGTGTTCCTTTAAAAAGATTAATTCCAGATATTTGACTGATAAGAGTTATAGAACTTAGTGTAAAACTCGTCAAACTGATCATTTAAAATTGCGTTTCTAGCATCCGTCGTCATCTGCAGATAAAAATGCAGATTGTGATAGGTGATCATGTTGCCTGCGAGATATTCGCCGACCGTGTAAAGATGTCGAATATACGCTCTACTGTATTTTGCACAAACCTTACATGAACATTCCGGATCCGGAGGAAGAACGTCTTCTTTAAACCGTTCTTTTTTAATATTCAGCGGTCCTCCCTTCGTGAGGAATTGTCCGTTTCTTGCATTTCTCGTAGGTAAAACGCAATCGAACATATCAATGCCGGCCCGGATTCCATTCAAAATATCCAGCGGTTTTCCGACACCCATAAGATAGCGCGGTTTATCTTCCGGCATTGTGTGAGCAAAATTATCGAGAAAATTAACCATCTCTTCGTTTTTCTCTCCGACTGAAAGTCCACCGAGAGCGTATCCTTCGAAATCAAGCTCCTTTAATCTCTCCATGCACTCTGAGCGCAAATCAAAATGTAACCCGCCTTGAATGATGCCAAAAAGGTTCTGATGATCTTTTAACTGATAGTCGCGACAACGTTTGGCCCAGCGAAGAGTGAGCTCCATGCTTTCGCGAAGACGGTCTTTAGTGGCCGGAAGCGCCGGACACTCATCAAAGTTCATAACGATATCCGAGCCCAGAGCTCTTTGAATCTCCATGGATTTTTCTGGAGAAATAAGATGTTTTGATCCGTCGAGATGAGATTGAAAAGTTACCCCTTCTTCAGTCACTTTGTTCATAGAGGACAAAGAGAAAACCTGATAGCCTCCGGAGTCTGTCAAAATCGCGCGATCCCATTTCATAAAACCGTGCAAACCTCCGCCCACTCTTTCAATCAATTCGTGACCGGGACGCAGATAAAGGTGATAAGTATTCCCCAGAATGATCTGAGCATTCATTTCAACGAGCTCTTCCTGCCACATTGTTTTGACTGTCGCCCGTGTTCCCACTGGCATAAAAATCGGCGTCTGAATATCTCCGTGTGCGGTTGTAATGACTCCTGCACGCGCCTTTTTACTTTGAGCTACTTTTTTAAAAATCTGTTTCGCCATTTTTTACCTTATGATCAACATGGCATCGCCGTAAGAGAAAAATCGGTATTTTTCCTTGATGGCAATGTCGTAAAGTTCCATTGTTTTTTCTCTTCCGATCAGGGAAGACACCAGCATGAGTAGACTCGATTCCGGCAAGTGAAAATTTGTGAGAAGTCCGTCTATGCTTTTTACATCGACGCCCGGATGAAGAAAAATATTTGTGGAATACATTTCTCCGGGTTTTAAATTTTTTCCAAAACTGGATTCAAGGGTTCTGAGCGTCGTCGTACCCACGGCAATGATTTTTTTATTTCCGCGTGCGCGTTCAGCGTACGCATAATTAAGTTTCTCTGCATTTTCAGTATCGATAAAATAATTCTCAGAGTGCATTTGATGATCGAGAATATTTTCTGTTTTCACAGGACGAAAAGTTCCGATTCCCACATGCAAAGTCACGCTCGCCGTTTCTATTCCACGATCTTTCAACTGGTGGAGCAGATCGTTTTTAAAATGCAACCCTGCCGTCGGAGCGGCCACAGACCCCTCTTCTCTGGCATACACAGTCTGATAGTCTTTTCTGTCTGCTTCATCACTTTCCCCTTTGCGGATGTACGGTGGAATCGGAATGCGCGCAAATTCAAAAAGGTGATCTTTTATTTCTTCCAGGTTGAAAACAACACCGAATGTTCCGTCCGGATAAATCCCGGTGATTTCAGCCTCGAGTTTATTGGGAAAGAAAAATTTCATACCCAGTTTTTTCTTTGAGGTTGTTTTAATCAGAGCGGGATATGCGCCGTCTTCATTTTTAGCAAGAGACAACAAAAATAATTCAGCAGCTCCTCCGCTTTCTTTTTTTCCTAATAGTCGTGAAGGAAAAACTTTGGAGCGGTTAAAAACTAAAAGTGAACTGGGCGGAAGATAGTTTCCGATATGAGAAAATGTTTCATGAAAAATTTCATTTGTGCCGGCACGGTAGACAAGCAGACGCGACTCGGCCGCCGGCCTTTGAGCAATGAGCTCCTCCGGCAGGTCGTAGTGATACGACGACAGTAGTAAATCTTCTGAATTCATTTGAAATTTTTAGCACGAACCACGTAGAATTGGCCCTTTTAAAAAATCAAAAACTATGAAAAACTTAATCTATGACTAAATATTTATTGCTTTCAGCAGTCTTTCTCTCACTGGGCGCCAGAGCTCAGAGCAACGATTTTGAGGCGGAGCTTCGCATGCTTGAACAAAAGGAAGAAGCGGCCTTTACGCGAGCAGAAACTCTCACAAATACTGAACTCACGGAGCCGAACCAAAAAGAGCAAAATCAAAATGAACAGGACATTATTTCGGATTCCGTCAGCTCGGCGGCCTCTTCGGTAAAAAAAAGAGAAGAAGGCCAACTGCAACGCTCAGAAATAACAATTACGCCGCCAACGGTTAAAATCCGTCGCATCCGTTCGCGATGAAACTTTTAAGCCTGATCCTTTTTTTGTGTTTTTCTTTGCCTGCGCCCGCGCAGACTTTTAATCTTGCCCGTTTTTCTGTGGGTGAATCACGCATCTCAGTTTCCCTTGATGATTTTCTTATCCATAAAACAGATTCCAGCGTGACGGCTTTCTGGCAGACCGATTCGGTCCAATGGATCAGAAACGAAAACAATCTTCTCGTCCCGCGCGCTCTACTCAGCATCCGTGTCATAAACGATGACAGCTCCATTCACTTTGAGTACCAGGGAAAAAACATTATTCCTGTTCAATCCGATACCGGAGCTCACTCTGATGTCTATATCGATCTCTTCAATCCGGACACGCTCTTTGTTTATAAAGGGAAATTCTTATTGGATAAAATTGTGATTGAGGCCGCACCTTCGAAAAAAGCGCGGGCAAAGCAATTAATAGATTATTCCTGCTCGCCTTATGAAATTGTCATCAACGGCATCGACGATGAATATGTTTCCTTGGGCTGTAAAATGCACAAGCTAGGAAAATTCGGCAGCGAAAAACCTCGGCTTGAAGTCACGATGAATACGACAAACCTGCGCTTTTTAAATGAGGCGAAACCGCCCTACACTTTATTTCTGGAAAACAACTCTCCGGTCACGCTCAAAATGAAAGACCATGCAGGCAACATCCGCACCCTGCAATTGCAGGCCGCACTTCCTTCGTCACTTCCGCGCCTGAAAACATCCTTTGGTCTTGGCCCCTATATTTACGAAAGCAAACACGGGGCGGATGTCCAGAATTCCAACTTTGCTCCCTCATTCATGCTGTATGGAAAATTTGATTTGACTGAAACGGCCTCTTTAAAGGCCTTCGATGCGCTTTTGTATTCACGCTCTTATTTCAATAATTCAGGACTTTATTTTTCTTACGATCTCGCTTCTGCCTTCGATGAACGTGTTTTAATTAACGCTCTACTTGGATTTCAAGGTCTTCACTATCGCTTCAAATCGGGAGACAAAACCGTTTTTCGCCTTATTTATCCGCAAGGATTCGAAGTGATTTACAAACACGCCTTCAAAGAGAATTACAATCTTACTTATGGAATGTTTTTATCTACGGGCAATGAAACCTACACCAATGCATGGATTCGCTATGGAAAGAAATCTTTTCTTGAATTCAATTACATTAATTGGGGCCATCAGGAGAATGAAATAAAGATGTGGGGTCTTTCCGTTGGAATCCCTTTTTTCAACTTGTTTTAACGAAAGTTGTTTTAAGCTTTCTTTTTTTGAGTCAGCTGTTGAATCTGAAAAATCAGCTCAATCACTTTTTCAAAAACTTTGTCATAAAGTTTTTTGACTTCCATGAAAACTGCGTATGTCTGAACTTGCGAGAGAAGGATGGCAAAAAAAGATTCGAGAATCGGGAGCATTTTATCTAATCCCGTTTTCTTCAGAATAAGTTCTAAAAGACCATTTGCTTCTTCCACATCAACTCCGTTTTTTCTCACTACATAGAGAGGGTTTGTTGTTTTCTTTTTTGTGTCAGATGTGCTCATGAGACCACTCCTCAATTTTTTTAGCAACGCCCAGGAATTTTTCCTGAAGATCGCTGAATTCCTGCGATTTAAAATCGAAAACCGATTTTCTGCCTGAGAGAGATTTTACGAGTCCTGCTTTGTTTAGGAAAGGAGAGAATATTTTCCCAGGCCCTAATTCTTTTTCAATGGATTCCATAATCTTGGTCAAGTCATCATTCTCTTGTTTGCGACGGAGATCCACTAGATTGGGTACGTGAAGAAAAATTTCTGGCGCGCGGACTATCCCCATCTCATCAATGTCAGATAGTACCTGATAAAAGTGCTCAAGCCCCTTCAGTGAAAAATCATCTGGTCTAAAAGGAACGATTACACCATCGCTTGCACAAAGAGCGTTAATGACCAACAAACCTAACGTAGGAGGACAATCAATGATAATAAAATCGTATCTGTCCTTTAAACCATTCGCTTCTATGAATCTCTTCAGCACGAGCTGTCTGGGAGCATTAATCGAGGCCACGGTCAGATCAAAACCTGAAAGCTCCTGACCTGCTGGAAGAAGATCCACAGTGCCACGTTTTAAAACAGAGCCCAACATCGCCGGAGCATGGAGCATTTTTAATTCTTTGATGGAATTGACCAGCAATTGATAGATATTGATTTCATTGCTGGCCTGAAACAAAAGTGTAAGATTCGCCTGAGGATCGAGATCGATGGCGAGAACTCTATGTCCATTTTTTGCCAGAGCAAAGGCCGCATTAAATGCCATTGTTGTCTTACCAACACCGCCTTTTTGATTGATGAAGCTGATGACTTTTCCCATACCAAATCCTTCGTATAGTGAACCAAATGAAACGCAACAAAAAAAGAATACAAGAAAGCCGGTTCAAGCTCAAACGAAATCATTTCTTTTGTTAATAATTATAAATTATTTTTTGACTTAGTCATTCATCACCTCTTTGTGAAAATCTGTGATCGAAAAAACTGGAGGCAACAATTGTTTTTGCCAAAAACTCTTTCAATCAACGTCGCCTATACCTCCGATCTTAAGCGGATGTTTCTTTTTCTTGTTATCCTTTTTACGTTTTTACTGGCCGCCTGGTTTTTTCCTCCATACCAATATCAGCAAAGCATTAAGGGCTATATTACAATTCATATTTTTCTTGAAACAATTTCCATTATCATCTCGATGCTGGTTTTTGCCTTTTGCTGGGGTTTAAATTTAAAAGAGAGGCCTGGGAATTTTTTAATTTTATCTTCCATCTTTTTTGGAGTCGCTATACTCGATTTTTTCCATGCTGTTTCTTATGAAGGTATGCCTGCTTTCATCACTCCATCAGGTCCGGAAAAGGGCATTGATTTCTGGCTTGTCGCCCGTTTCATGTCAGCGGCCGGACTTATTCTTTTTGCCTTAATTCCCTGGAAAAAATCGCCTCCCAAAATAAATCGTTTCATCATCCTTTTTACGGTTCTGTTCATTTCAACTTTTCTTAGCTGGGTTATTCTTTCACACCAGAATTGGTTTCCCCGCACTTTTATAAATGGTTATGGGCTCACGACGTTCAAGAAAGTTTCAGAATACATTCTGATTTTTCTTTATCTGACTTCGGCCTTTCTTTTCTTAAACCTGATGAGAGAAAAAAGAGACTACGATATCATTGCACTTTTTGCAGCGACCACTGTTATGGCGATGAGCGAATTCTTTTTCACTATCTATCAGCAAGTCGATGATTCTTACAATCTGATCGGGCATTTTTATAAATGCATCGCCTACGCTTTCGTTTACCGGGCGATTTTTTTAGACAGCTTGAGAATTATTATTGATCAGTTAAAATATAATGAAAATCTAGTCACAGTCATTCTTGATACGTTACCAATGGCCGTCTTTGCTAAAGATGTGCGCAATGGTTTTAAATTCCGGATTTTTAATAAATTCGCAGAGCAACTTTATTCTGTAAAAGCAGCAGATGTGATCGGTAAAAATGATTCAGATTTTTTTCCAAAAGAAGAGGCCGAATGGTTCAGGAAAAAAGATGAAGAAACTGTTCGATTAAAGGCCGTTATTGATATACCTGAAGAAATTATTCATACAAGTGCTGGTCCGGTGCTCGTTCATACCAGGAAAACAATTGTTCAAGATGATCAGAATCAGGCCCTTCTGCTCCTGGGAGTCTCAGAAGACATATCAAGAATGAAGAGAATGACCTCCAAACTTGAGAACGCCATCATGGCCCGGGATGAATTTCTCATCATTGCTTCCCACGAATTAAAAACACCGATCACCTCTTTGAAACTACGTATTCAAATTATGCAAAAGCATTATGCCTCAAATGAAATGATCGCGGTCGATTTAAAAAATCTGTTAAAGCAAGTAGACCGTCTCAATCGTCTGATGAATTCCATTCTTGATATTTCACGAATTGAAGCTGGTAAATTCACATTGGATATTGCTCCCGTGAATCTGAATGAAACAATCGAAAATGTTCTCCATCAATTTGATGAACAACTTTCTGCCATCAAATGCGATGTAAAGGTTGATATTCAGGAAACTATTGTGCGTCCATGGGATCAAGCACGCATTGAACAGATTCTTTCCAACTTGCTGACGAACTCGATGAAATATGCGACCGGCTGTAGAATAGAGATTAAGGTCCGGGCAAATGCACAAACCACGACCATTGAATTCAAAGATTATGGGCCAGGCATTCCAAAGGATAAACAGAAACTGGTCTTTAACAGATTCGAGCGCGCCGGAGCTTCATTCAGTGTCAGTGGTCTTGGCCTTGGTCTCTATATTTGTAAAAAAATAGTAGAAGCTTTCCATGGATCAATTCATCTGGAAAGCGAAGAAGGAAAAGGAACGACCTTTTTCATCGATTTGCCCAATTCAACGGATCAGCCTCTTCTCATGCCACCTTCAGAACCCATTCCAGAAACTCATCTCTTTCATTGAACGCGGTCTTTAAACATGAAAAAGGCCGCAAGAATCAAACACAGACTTGCATAGAGAAAATTCTTGGTAAGGGGAACTTTCATATAAAACAAAGCAAAAAGGCCGAAGATGGTCATCGTGATGATTTCCTGAATGACTTTAAGCTGAGGCAATGAAAAATACTGGATACCAATACGGTTGGCCGGAACCTGAAAACAATATTCAAAAAAAGCAATCCCCCATGACACGAGGATAACGACCCACAATTTAGAGGCCTGATGTGATTTTAAATGTCCGTACCAGGCAGTTGTCATGAATAAATTTGAAACGATTAAAAGCGCTAATGTTCTTCCCATAGAAGAAAATGGTAGCGATAAAAAAACAGGAATTCAATTAATAAGAATAAGTGTGTCGACCCGAATCAACCGGATAATCGCCTTTATCAATTGGAATATAGCAACGGAAACCAACATCAGGTCGGTTCGTGACTGAATCCGGAACCAGTTCAGAAGTATAGCGTCCGGCCCTGTTGCCTGAAAGGTAACTTCCCCCTTGAGCAAATGATCCGGTTTTACCAGCTGTCGCATTGATAACGGCGCCGTTTACAATGATACCGTCTTCGTGCAATTGATTCGGCGTCAGACCAGAAGTCAAACCTACATCGAGAAGATAATTTAAAAATGTTTTTCCACTAAACGCAGTTCCGATATCAACGTTGATTGGCATCCCCATCGGAAAATTAAATTTACCAGCATTGAACAGTTCATCTTTAAAATCCCATTCCGTCAGGTAACTATCACCCGCACTCGGAGCTCCGGAACCGTCATCAGCAAATGGTCCAGTTGATAAATCAAAACGATAATGGTCTGTCGCCACACCTGCAGAATAGTCCTCGGCAGTGAAATTGTAATTGCCGAGATCAGTACTGCTTGTCATTGAACAAACAAAATTGGCCGCATTCGGACAAGACATTGTATCGAGTACCCATTCCGCCACGTTTCCGTAAATGTCCTGGACACCATAGCGAGAACTACACGATTCAGTTGAGAAGTTCATCCCCCATGGCACTGATCCGGTGTAAATCGATCTGATACTGGATGAAGCTGTACCCGGCAGAGAGAAAATATAGCTGGTCGAAGGAATTGTTGAGTCCGTAAAGGCCACATCAATTCCGTTGGCATTTGTTGAGTTACAGCGAGACTGAACGTTGAGAGAATACCCTTGTTCAAGGTCAGTGATCAGAGAATCACTTAATGAAGTTGGGGCCGCTGAATAAGCAATGTATTCTTTTTTACTTGGGAGAAGTGCATTTGCAACCGGATTAGATGTCCCTCCATTCGCAATACCTAAATTGGCAAGTGGAGTTGCAGTTGATCTTAGCTGACAAATTGAAGAAGCTTGAGACATTGAAATATTTGTGAGCGGCGGATTGAGCGCAGTGTTTGATTTAGCAATATTAGATGCGCCCAGGGCAGCACTGTTAAATGTTGTCCAGTCGCCGGCCGCAGTACTGTTGGCCAGATAACAAGAGCCGGAATTTCTATCGTAGAAAATGTTTCCAGCGGCCGCTGCAGAGATATTCAGACCACCACCTGTCGGCGCTCCGATGCCGATACAACCGCTCGCTGTACAAGCAGGAGCTTTTGTAAATGGACATCCGCTTTCAGAAATATCGACAAGCATATCTTTGCCGATATCATAATAACCGACATTGGCCCCCGTCCCTTCGCCAGGTCCTTTGTAAGGACAACGATAATTATGAGTCGGATCAACTTTGTTTGTAGTCGATGTTGTCATGTGCATACTATTGCACACTTCCTGATTCACCATCCAGCGATGAACAAATGAATAATTTTCTGTCGGAGCGAGAACCCGCACTTCCGAAAAAACTTCCGGTGTATAAGTCGGTAAATGGTGAATGCTGTCCACCGGGCGCACGAGGTAATAATAAACTTTGCCTGCGATGGCCGTGTTATCGACAAATGTTCTCGTCAATGAACTGCTGATTGTTTTTGTATCCGAGCTGTTTGTTTTCAGGAAACCATTTTTAAAATCGAAGTCATAACCTTTTTCACGACGGTAAACATTCCAGCCTTCGATCGTCGCAGTAGAATCTGATCCCGAACCTGAAATGGTGAAAGAATTCCATGAAAGAGTGACTTTCGCCGGAACATAATTTGCGTTCCACGCAAATGTCCCTGGAGTCGGCTGATTGCTGTAATAACAAATATTGGTGATTGGATTGTAGTAATATTGATCGACCGCTGTCGGAGTTGGAATTGATTGCGCCGGCAGTAGAGATGAATCGTAAATAAAATTAACGCCACCACTTCTGGTAATCGGACAAGTGGTCTTCATTTCTATCCATGAAAACTTATCCCCCGCCGCCTGGCTTCTATAACAGCGTTTATTAGCGCTATCCCAGAACAAAACATTTACATCGGCAGGAACAACAGAGCTGTTCGGTGCAGTTGTTCCTGTACAACTTGAAGTGCCATCGCATTTATTTGTATCGTAATTACAAGCGATATCACTTGTGGCCGCAGGTGCTCCGTTTTTATCTGTCTTAGGACCAACGGCAGAGATATGAGACCAGCCACCGTGCTGGGCCGCAATTGAATTAGTAATTAATGAAAACGTCTTTGTGACCATGTGAGAGTTAGAGGCCCCCAGAATTCCATCGTTGATTGTCACAGAAATATTTGAGTTTCCGGAATTGCCGGGAACAGGACTCAGTTTTAAATAGAAGCTATGACCTATAACATCCGCTCCCGCGGCCGCTTCAAGATCTTGCGACGCTGGAAGAACAGTAGAGCTTGAACCAAAAGTGCGCGCCTCTCCTGAATCTTCAACGCCATTATCATTGAGGTCATAGAAGACGGAAATTGCACTCACTGGCAAAACAGAAGTATTGTCAGAAGTAATATTAGCAATTTTTATTTGTTGAACATCTTCATCTGGAGAATTCGCGGTATCTTCATCAACAGTAAACGGACCGGCAACAACAGCTCCGCCCTCATTTGTCTGAACGCTCGTAATGGACTGTGAAAAATACGGAGGATCATCAACTGAATCCACTGTTAAGGGAATAGTCGTGTTGGTTGAAAGCGGATCACTCACACTATGAGTTGTTCCATTGTCAGCAACTGTGATTTTAATATTTGTTGTTCCCGACTGATTTTGTGTCGACGTAAAAGGAACAAGATATTGTCCGGCACCGCAAGTGTTGCTTGCCGCGCCCGGAGCGAGTACCGTTCCAAATGTCAGGACAAGGCTTGCGTTGCTTGTAGGAGTAACTTGTGTCGGAGTGACAGTTAAAGTCTGCGTCGATTCATCTGAACCACCACCGGCCGTTGCTGTAAAACAGATATAAGATGAACTAGGCGTCGATGTTGAATTTTCCTGAACGTGCCACGGATTTGGCAATGGGGCCACAGAATTGGTCGTGACCGCTCCTGCTGTAGTCGAAGCTGATGTCAGAGTTAATGTCGGCGTATCATTCACTTCCCAGACACTCACGTTCACTGTTTGTGATCCGCTCGTCGCTGTTGTGACAGAGTTCTGATCAATCGTTGTAATTGTATAGGAAAATTTTCCAGTTCCATTAAAGAGCGCATTAGGGACAACTATCGCCGTACAAACACCAGCGCCGTCACAAGCACACGTAGTCGGAACTTTGTAGCTCAATCCGATATTTGGAAGAGTTGCAAAATCAATGGCACATGTCACCGCTTTTACCACAGGTGAATTATCTGCATCGTAATAAGGAAGAGTAATCGTCTGTCCAACAGCATCCCCTTCCGCCATGGCCGAAGTCGTTGCAGCTGATAATGTCAGCGGCATATAAGCTGAATTATATTCTGTCGGAGTCAATGGAGCATCATCTGCTGCTGCCATCGAAAACAAGACAGTTGCAGTGTTAGTTGAAGTTGAATAAGCATTGCTGGTAGTAAACGTCACAGAATCAAATGCATCCGTTCCGCCAGTAAGAGAGGCCGGTGAAGCCATTGTTGTAAATGTTGTCGCTCCAACATCAGAGGCAGTCACCATGTACTTCGCTTTTGCATCTGTATTAACAGCAGAAACAATATCGGCCGGCGTTGTTTTGTCGCCGATGTAAATTTTAATTGTGTTGTCTACGACTCTTACGTAGGTATCAGTATAAGTTGAAGAAACAAGAGCGAAGTTTTCCGCCTGAACAGCAGGATCAACTGAGGTCATATTGATAATCTGCACAGAATAATTATTAGCGAAAGATCCTTCTGCTAAAGCATCAAATTTTAAATTGCTTGCTAGCGTAACCGACGCTTTTTGAGGAGCAGCTCCTGAATAGAAAGCATCACCGCTGTCGGGAATATACAAACAGGTTTTATCTGTAGAGCCACTTGAAGCAACGAGGTCCATACAACCATAAACACGGCCATTTGTTGTTTTTCCGTAACTGCTGACTTTTGTCCCGACAAATTTATAGCTGAAAGAACCGGCCGTCGTGCCAAAATAATCACCGGATGAAGGAAGAGTAAACGAATATGTCGATGGTGTTGCTGTAGAACTTTCCGTATATGTTGAAACATAACTTGATTTAGCAACTGGCTTGTAATCACTTGCTCCGGCCGCGGCCGCCGCTACAGAAAGAGTTACTGCTTTCGGATCACCTTCACCATCAACATCAGTAATAGCATAGCTGAAACCGGCAGCACCGCTCTGACGAATTTTTGGAGCAATCATTGTTGTACAAACACCGGCCGAACATTCACAACGATTCGTGACCATAGATGAATACGTATTGAAGTCTGCGCGTCTTGGAACTGCAAGATCGTAATAAGTTGCAACAGTAGATGTTGTCAAATACGCTGCTGAAGCTGACATGATGGTGTTGACTTCAGTTGAGATAATTCCTAATTGAGTGACAAGAGTTGAATAAGTAAAAGTTGCTTTCGCTGTCGCTACCGCATCAGTGATAGCTGTGAGGTGTGCAAGCGGAACAATTCCCGGACTAACTGCATCTGTCGCGTAATATAGATTTACGATCGTTGCAACAAGCAGATCCAGTTTCGCAAAGACACCGCCATTGATGACAGTTGGAGAAACGGGTTCAATGTTAGATGATGGAGAATAGACTCTGCATGAGAGCGCCGGATTTTTATTTCCGTCTGTATAAGAAAGAGTGATTGTCGAAGCTGTTTCTTGTGTGAGAGCTGCACTTGAAAGTGTAGCGACAGGTTTATAACGAGGTTCAAGAACACTCACACATGTACGTGTGATACTGTTAAATGCTTGATTCGTTCCACACGCAGCTTTTTTTTCTGTTACTTTCGGAACGCAAGATGTGAGCACTACTCCGAGTACACAGAAAAATAAAAGTTGAATGAACGTTTTTGTCTTCATCATCGTATACACTTATCGAAGTCTTACAAACTTACTTTAAAGATCATTCTTATTTTATCTCTGAGTTATGGACTCGGGTAAGGCCACGTAAATCCCGACAACTGAAAAAGACTAGGTAGAAAAAGTGACTCTTTTTCTTGGCAACCGTTATGTTAGACTATTAACCATGGGTAACTACAAAACATTGAAATATGCTCTCTTGATCAGTTCAGTCGCAGGAGCGCTATTCCCGAGTAATCCAGTCCACTCGAAAGAAAAAAAAATAATGACGAAATCTTCTGAAAAAAACCGCGAAGAATTGCTCGTTATTCAGACCGTCTCGACTGATCGCAGGTCTTTTGTCGTCGGAAAAGGCGTAAAAGACGGCATAACCAGAGGCATGGAAGTCATCTTTGCCAACGACAATGTCAGCATTGTCTGCAAGGCCCGCGAAGTTAATCGCAACTACTCGCTTTGGACCCCGCTGGACGCAAACATTACAGTTCCTTTTAATAAAGAAGATATTATCAGCTACAACTCTCACGCCTATGGAAACGTAGCTCTTGATATCGTCGCCGATTCTTCTCTTACTCCGGAACCTGATTACGATGTTCTGTACGAAAAATTCCGCACACGAAATAACTACTCGGCAAAAGTCGGATTAAACCGCGCACTCTCTCAATCATCATCTGATGTTACCAATGACAAAAACTCTACACGCACGGGTTACACCTTTGCTGTTGAATACAATCATCGTTTCATGCCTGAACTGGAAATGAGTTTTGGCGGCAGAATCGACAATGAAGTTTTCAGACAAAATAATCCTTCACTCGACATTCCAACAAATCGTGTGATGGCCACGGCCGCGGTGACTTATCACCTCACTACTTTTAGTAAAGATGAATCGAATTTTTATATTTCACTTGCTGCAGGGATCGGCAAATCAACAACGACAGTCAGTGAAGAAAAAAGTTCGGGAACGGTTACAATGTTGCCGGAAGGACGCATTGGTTACATCATGCCTTTTTCGAGATCTGTGGCCATGATTTTTGAAGGAACACTTGAAGCTTTGAGTGCGACTGAAAAGTTTTCGAATTCTGATGAACAAGTCACAAACATCACCAACATTAAATTTAATATCGGTCTCAGGTTTTAATTAAAACCGGGCAAAAAAAAAGGCCGCTTTCGCGGCCTTCTTCATTTTTTACATTAATCCGATTTCTCTTAATCTTTGTGAAAGGAAATCACCTGCAGTGATATCAGCATACTTTGCGCCAGCTCCCACACAAGATGGAAGACATGATAGCATTGCTTTTGAATGCGGATGAACAAAGAATGGCATTGAAAATCTTGCCGACGCATCACTTGTCGGGTTGATAACTCTGTGGGTAGTTGATGGAAGAACATCATTAGTTAAACGGGACATCATATCCCCCGTATCGACAACGATCTCCCCTGGTTTTGAATTTACATCCAGCCAGGTTCCGTCTCTTTCCAAAAGCTGAAGACCTGAATCAGTAGCTCCAACAAGCATCGTAATTAAGTTGATATCTTCGTGAGCAGCTGAGCGGATTGAATTTTTTGTATCTTCACCTTTTGTAGGCGGGTAATGAATTGTTCTGATAATTGAATTTCCATCAGCAACCATTTCTTTGAAAAATGTGTTTGGAACATCAAGAGCTTTTCCGATAGCTTCAAGTAAAATCACTGAAGTCATATCCATGGCCTGATAAAGATCTTTGAAAGTCTTTTCAAACTCTGCCACTTCTGAGGGCCAGATATTTTCCGGATAAACACCTTTATATTGTGAAGAAGCAGCAAGCTCGCGGCCGACGTGCCAGAATTCTTTTAAATCAGGATTCTTATTGTCTTTAGCGTGTTCAGTTTTAAATGGAGTGTAACCGCGCTGACCGCCGTTATCCATTTTGTATTTCATTTTAGTTTCAAGAGGCAGATGAAAAAATTCTTGAACCAGTTCGTAGGCGCGATCGATTTTTTTTTGTTCAATCGTATGGTCTTTTAAGATGATGAAGCCATAATCTTTTAGACCTGTGAACATATCGTCCACAAACTTAATCTGGTCAGCACTCGTCCCGTTGACGTAGCTTAATAAACTTAATTCAGGAACTTTTCTCATATACACCTCGGAGGTTTAATTTTTTTTACACTGCCTGCACAGGGCCAAAACCTCAAATAGAATTGTTTGAGATCATCCATCTAAAATTTAGATAGTTTAAAGATCCCAGCAATTATCCAGAGATTTGACCGGACAGCCTTGCATACTTCCATAAACCCAGAAACGCTTTCCACGAGGCGACTGCAGGCCCACGTGAAGGCTGTTACAACCGATTCCCACCTGAATGTTCTCGCCTTTTTTCCAGAGTTCATTACAGATCAGCTTCTGAGCAATAGCGCGGTCTTTAGGCGATTTAAAATCTATATCCATCGATTTTGCCAATAAATGATCTGAGGCCTTTGCTCCTTCAACAAGGGAATTATAACAAGTAGGTCTCCACCAGTTGCGGAAAATAATCGGGGCCTTCACTGTCTCTCTCAGTTTCTCGAAAATTGAAAGAAGAGCTCCTCCGTTTTTCCATGCACATTGTGGAGGAAGTAAATTTTCGATGCCGCATTTTTCTGCGTCGTTTTCACTATGTGGAGTGGCAATTTCTTTGGAAGAAAAATACTTGATCCCCATTTGATTCAGGTAATTCTGGAATCCAGTTTCTGTTCTCTTGAAATTTTTTGCTTCAATTTCGTTTTTCTGGAACTGCCTGATGATTTTGGAATAGGCTTCCATCTCGCCTGGAATTGTGCTCTCGCAGACCTTTTGATCATCCTCGTTTAAAACGAGAGATTCGTCCTGAGCTAAAGTAGTAAAAGAGAGAACCATGAGTAGTAAAAATAATGTTGTTTTCATGGTTAGTTTCTACAACAAATCTTAAAACTTTCCCCTCAATTGTGTAATTTTTACTGGGATAGAAATATTAAATAAGTGTCTGTTTAAGAATGGGATTTGAAAATGGCTGAGCCCACGCGGATATAATCGCTTCCTTCAGCAAGAGCAATCTTATAGTCCTGACTCATTCCCATTGATAATTTGAGCTTCGTTTTCAATTGAAATTTATCTTCTACTGAACGAGCGATAGTAGCAAGATCTTTAAAGCAACGAGCGGCTTCAGTTTCAAAATGCTCTGTTCGAATTGTCCCCATTGTCATGAGTCCGTAAAATTTTAATTTCGAAGGACCGCGGCCCTGAAGAAGCTGGATCGCCATGGCAAGTTCATCAGAAGATTCAAAACCGCTTTTCTCATCTTCATGTGAAGTATTTACCTGGAAGAAAAGTTTCAACTCTGTCCCGTGAAAATCATTTTCTCTTTTGAGCAGTTCTTCAAGCAATCGCAGAGAATCCACTGAATGAATGGCGTAGAGATTGGGAATTTTTAAAAGATCGCGGACCTTATTCGTCTGCAGATGGCCGATCATATGCCACTTTACTTTAGTCAGTGCTTTCTCTTCAAAAATTTTTGCCTTATCAGCAAGGTCCTGGACCCGGTTTTCACCGAAGTCATATTGATGGGCCTCGTAGGCAGCAATGACGTCTTCTACTGGAGAATATTTCGTCACTGCTACCAGATGAGCACCTTTGATATCTTTTTTAATGACACTTAGATTTTTTGCAATCTCAGTACTTCTCATGGCCCTACTTCTTTTTATTCTTCAGATTTCTTTTTGAATCTGAATTTCGCTTCAACTTCTACATCATAACGATCGAGAATATCAGTCGCGATTTTTGAAGCATCAACTTTAGAAAGATAGTTTCGAAGTTCTTCGCGAATGCCATTGGTAAAATCTTCTTTTGCGCCTTTAGCATTTTGGACAAGTCCGGAGACAATGTCTTTTGGCAACGGCAGATCTTCCAGAATTTTTTTCACTGACTCTTCAGTCATGAACGCAGCACCCACTCCGACAGACACAACTTTTTTAATGATGTCGCCAAGAGGTTTCTCTTTTTTATCTTCTTTCGTCATATCTACTTCGCCTTCGCTCTTTTAAAAAAAGAACCCATCATCGTCGGAAGATTTTTTTCAGTCAGAGCTGAAAGAATAGAACTAGGAGCAAACATTTTGAAATCGAGATCAAGAGAGTAAGTCACTTCAGTTTTGCCATTGCCAAGATCTTTCAGCTTCCACTCTCCGTCATTCTTCTTAAAAAGATCACCGGAATCAAGTGTCCAGCTCAATCGGCTTGGGCGTTCTTGTTTTAAGTTGATAGTGTATTTGAAACTTTTGATCATGTTCAGGTTGTATTCAACCTTCGCCGTTTTTTCATCTTTAGCGAGAACTTTAATTCCACTCACGCCATCAACAAACTCAGGATATTTTTCGTAATCCACGAGTACATCGTAAAGCTTGTTAATATCAACATCGACGACTTCTGTCCTTGAAGCACTGGCCATAACCACTCCTGAAAATAAAATTAGTACAAAAACTAGTATAGCAGATTTTTTAATCACAAATTAATAACGTGGTTTTGTATCAAAATGGTGCTCGGCCTCAATGTGTCTGATTGTTCCTGAGCTCGATCTCATTACGATTGAATGAGTGATGGCACCCCATGATTTAAACTGTACGCCCTTTAAAAAGTTTCCTGTCGTCACCCCTGTGGCAACAAACATGACATTTCCACGGGCAAGGTCATCAAGCTTGAAAACTTTATTGACGTCATCTATGCCCATTTTTTTTGCTCGGTTAATTTCCTCTTCATTTCTCCACTGAAGAATTCCCTGGAAGTCTCCCCCCATACATCTCATCGCTGCAGCGGCCAGAACGCCTTCTGGAGCGCCACCGATACCGAAAAGAATATCGACCCCTGAGTTAGGATCACAACAGGCGATCGCTGCGGAAACGTCGCCGTCTCCGATGAGCTGTATACGGGCCCCAGCTTCTCTGATTTCGCCAATGAGTTCTTTGTGACGAGGTCTATCGAGAACGATGGCCGTCAAATCAGCAATACGGCATTTCTTTGCTTCAGCAAGACGACGTAGATTTTCTTTGGCCGATTCGTTGATATCAATTAAGCCTTTTCCTTCGCGGCCGCAGGCAATTTTCTTCATGTAGGTATCTGGTGCGTGAAGGAAATTTCCTTTTTCAGCAATGGCCATAACCGAGATGGAGTTGTAACCACCAGTCGCACAGACCGTAGTTCCTTCAAGTGGATCAAGAGCGATTTCCAGTTCTGCACCTTTTCCGGACCCAACTTTTTCGCCGATATAAAGCATTGGTGCTTCATCGCGCTCACCTTCTCCGATGACAACTGTAGCGTCACATTCGACTGAATCGAGCATCGCTCTCATCGCATCGACTGCTGCCTGGTCTGCCGCTTTTTCATCTCCACGTCCCATCAAGCGGGCCGAAGCGATAGCTGCCATTTCAGTTACGCGTACAAATTCCAGAGCTAGGTTACGATTCATATGTATTTCTCCAAATAAAAAGTGGCGTCTCAAAGGGTTCGAGATACGCCACTGATTATAGAAGGGATTCAATCAAACGTTAAGTCTTATCCACCAAGCTTGTAGACTAAAAATTCGCGGGCCGAAAGAGGAAGATTTTCATCACTGATTTTCTTAACAACGCCTAAGGCCATCTCTATTTTTGAGTTATCCGCCCCTTCATCAATTTGAAAAACAAATTCATCTTCAAGTGAAAGCGGAGTATCGAGATCTCTTTGTGTCATAATTCTTCCCGTGCGTAGACCTACACCTTCTTCCCATTCAATGAAATGTTCCATGAAGAGAACCTGAAATCGCGAAATGCCGGAGCTGGTATGTTCCCAGACGAAAATTTCAAGAACGCCATCAGACTTGAGCCAATACTTGAGGTTGTTGGGAAGATCCAGGTCCATGTCATTCTTGTGAAGGGGTTTAATATGCGAAACAATATTGTCGTACGAGAGAAAGCTGCGCATTTTTTCTTCAAAACTGATGCTCGATTCAAAGCTTAAGCCTATACATGCTTCGCGAACCCATTGCACTTTACCTTTTACGGCCAGATTTGATCCGCGCCATTGCAGATTGCCAGTGATTGTCTTTCCCTGAGTATAATTGTGTGTACCGTCTTTAAACGAAAGCTGCATTCCCGTCAGAGAAATATCTTTGACTTCGAAAACCATTTTGTTGTCGCTGTTATCGGAACGGTTGTCCTCTTTAAAAATCATCAATCCAAAAGGAAAGCGCGGAAATACTCTTTTCTCCAGTTCCTGATAATCTGTTTTAATTAAGCTCAAGTGTCTTTCCATTTGCTCGTACTCCGTTTTTGGCATTCCATTTTTTTGGCAATAGGTTTTGTGATCTTTCATCTCTTAGGTTAAAATAGTCTTCAATTAAATATAAGAAGGAAAAAATGGATCACGATAAAACCCACGGTTCGCAGTCAGTTCCAACTTCGCACCATCCGAATGAGTGGGAAATTGATAATCTTCCCAATAGACTGACGATGTTTAGAGTCGTTTTGATTCCTATTATTTTAATCTCGCTGATTCTTGTTCAGTATCAACTGCGCATTGGCCGCGAGCTCTATTTGTCGACTAAATTACTAAACTATGTTGCGGCCTGGACATTTGTGGCGGCATCGATCACAGACTTTTTTGACGGCTATATTGCACGCAAAAGAAAAATTGTGACAGTCTTTGGATCTTTTCTTGATCCGATTGCCGATAAATTTCTGGTCATCTCTTCACTCATCATGCTTCTTGCTCTCAATCGCATACACGTTGTCATTGTTCTCATTCTCGTTCTGCGCGAAATGTATATTACAGCGTTAAGATTGCTTGCGATGGAAAAAGGATTGTCGGTTCCCGTCGGAACTCTTGGCAAATGGAAAACGGCCACGCAAATGGTGGGCGTTCCTCTTCTCATGGCCTACGATATTCCCTGGGGAATAGATATGCCTCTTCTGGGGACTATTGCCATCTATCTGGCAGCACTTTTTTCAATTTATTCGGCCCTGGAATATTCTCTGGGCTTCATTAGAAAAGTACAAAAAATTCGTCGCGAACACCGCCGCCAGAGAAAATCTCAAGGCAAACCGGATCGCCAAAATAATTAAAGGAAACAGTGTGAACAGCTTAAGTGGAAAAATTATTCTCGTCACAGTATCCGGCCCCGACTTTCCGGGAATCACTGCGCGTTTGATGAAAATTATCAGTGAGTATTCTGTCGATGTTCTCGACATGGGACAAGCCGTCACTCATGGATTGCTTTCTCTCTCATTCGTTCTTGGTCTTAACTCTGACGAGAAAAATCAAAACGGAAATGTCCTGAAGGATCTTTTATTCGAGGCCAATATGATGGGCCTGTCATTATCGTATAAGGTAGTTGAGCAAAACATTCACACTCCCGAAATGGAAGGCGAAAAATTTATTGTCACATGCGTTTCTCCAACTAAAGTGACAGCAAGTTTCGTGGCCGATCTTTCTCAAGTACTCGCGATGTATAAAATTAACATTGAACGCATTGATAAAGTTTCACCGCGTGAATTTTCTTCGATGGAGATTTCAACAAGTATTCCAAAATCACTTGAGACAAAAGCTCTTAAAGAACACCTCATGCAGGTTTCCACCAAACACAAAATCGACGTCGCCTTTTTGAAAGACAACGTCTTCAGACGCAATAAACGCCTTATCGTCTTCGATATGGACTCGACATTGATTCAGACTGAGGTTATTGATGAACTCGCTGAAATCGCCGGTGCAGGCGAAGAAGTCCGCGCCATCACTCACAGAGCAATGAACGGAGAGATTGATTTTGATGAATCACTCAAGCTCCGTGTGTCTAAACTAAAAGGTCTTGAGACCGCGAAGATGCAGCAGATTCTGGAAGATCTTCCTCTCACTCCAGGCGTTGAAGAATTCATTAAAACAATCAAATCTCTGGGCTATAAAGTCGCGTTAATCTCAGGGGGATTTAACTTTTTTGCCGATGCCTTGAAAATCAAGCTCGGACTAGACTATTCTTTTGCGAACGAACTTCAAATTGAAGACGGGAAACTGACGGGACACGTAACTGGAACTATCGTCAATGCCAACCAGAAAGCGATTCTTGTTAAGCTCATTGCTCAACAGGAAAACATTTCGCTTGAACAGGTTGTCGCAATTGGTGATGGCGCTAACGATCTTCCGATGCTGGCAACAGCTGGTCTGGGAATTGCTTTTCACGCAAAAGATGTCGTGAGAAAAGCTGCTCAACAACACTTGAGCCACGGGCCGATGACATCGATTCTTTATTTTTTAGGAATTCCCGGGCCGACAGGGCTTTAAGGAATTTAATGAGATTATGTTAAGAGAAGTTTTGCAAAGTAAAATTCATAAAGCGACCATCACGGAAGCTGATATCGCTTATATTGGTTCAATTACGATTGATCAGGATCTGCTCGATCGCATTGATCTCTGGCCTGGACAAAAAGTAACTGTCGTTTCCAACACAAGCGGGCACAGACTTGAAACTTATGTCATTGCGGGAGCCCGTGGCTCCGGAATGATTTGCATGAATGGTGCGGCCGCGCACCTGATTAAAAAAGGCGATGAAGTCATTATTTTCAGCTACGCCCTTTCCGACAGACAGATTAAACCTAAGTGTATTTTAGTGGATTCTAATAACAAGTACGTTCAGGATTTATAGAAGCATGTGGATGGAAAAAAAAGTCGTCTTAAAATGTGAAAAAAACGATCAGAAGTTTCCGATCGAAGTTTTGAATCAATGGGACATTACTGAACTTGAAATCATCGGCGGATGTTTTACTTATTTCCCGGAAGACATCACCATTTTGAAACACTTGAAAAAGCTCACAGTGGTTTCTACCAAAATAAAAACTATTCCCAGGGAAGTTTTCGAACTTCCGGAACTCTCCTATCTCAACCTGAAAAATAATCAAATCGCTGAACTTCCCAAACTAAAGACAAAATCCAATCTCACCACTCTTATTCTTGGAAGAAATAAATTAGAAACGATAGATGATCTTCTTCCCTATATTTCCGAAGTCAGAACTCTCGATCTTTCTGGGAATGCTTTTGAAACTCTTTCGCAGCGATTTATGCTTTTAAAAGACTTGCAGAGATTAAACCTCGATTCAAATCAACTTCGCACTCTTCCGGTCTGGATAAAAGATATCGGCGAGCTTGCGCACCTTTCAGTTGAACGCAACCCTTTTTCTCTCAATGAAAAAGCGCGTATTGAACGCGACCTCGGCATCAGCCTGACTACGACTTTAGACTAAAAATTTATTTTTTAAATGCGGATGCGGGCATTGGCCTTGCGAAGACGCTCTGTAAGCGTGTGCAGAAGCGCTGAAAACCATTTTGGCATGCTTTCCATTGTCTGCTCCAGCTTGTCTGCAGGAATCTTAACTAAAACACATTCTGAAAGCGCTTTCACAGAAGCTGAACGCGGTTGTTTATCCAAAAAAGACATTTCTCCCACGAGTTCACCTGCAATGATATTTCCGATCTGATGATCGCCATCACCTCTGCGCTTATAGACAACCAGTGTTCCCGATTGAAGATAATACATTTCAGTACTCTCTTCTCCTTCGCGCATAAGATAGTCATTGGGCATCAGTCGAACTGTTTCAGACATGCTAAACCTTCCTCATGGATATTTTAAATTAGTTTAACATAAGAAGGGGTGGCCACAAAACCACCCCTGAAAGGACCCTCTTAATGAGCAAGATTTTCTTCTACTTTCTCATAAAAAATTACATGATTGTTTTGATCTGGAGTCCATTCGGCAACCACGCGTCCAGGTTGAAGCTCTCCCGAAAGAATTTTGCGGGAAAGTGGACGAGTAATGTACTGACCGAACACCGATTGCAAAGGTCTTGCTCCAAAACGAGGATCGTATCCGCGTTTTGCAATCTCATTATAAACTTCCTCATTTAAATCAACATGAAGATTTTTGCTTTCAAGTCTTTGGTTAAGAAGCTTCACTTGCTTGTCGATCAGATTTTTCATAATGGACTGATCGAGAGCATTGTAAGAAAGAACAGCATCCAGACGACCTAAAACTTCTGGTTTAAAATCCTCTTCAATATTTTTTGAGTTAGTCGTAATCAGAATGATGGTATTTTTAAAATCAATCGTGCGCCCTTTGTTATCAGTCAGGCGACCGTCATCCAGAATCTGCAGAAGTATATCAGAGAAGTCATGGTGGGCCTTCTCAACTTCATCAAACAGAATGACCGCATAAGGTTTTCTTCTGATGGCCTCAGTGAGTACCCCGCCTTCTTCGTAACCGACATAACCGGCAGGTGCGCCGATCAGTTTTGCCACAGAATGTTTTTCCGAAAATTCTGAGAGGTCGAAGCGTACAAGGTTATCCTGTGTTCCAAATAAAAATTCCGACAATGCTTTCGCTGTTTCTGTTTTACCAACACCCGATGGCCCTCTTAAGAGGAATGACCCAAGAGGTCTGGTTGGGTCTGAAAGACCAGCATGCGCAGTGACCAGAACTTCTGCAATTTCGTGCAATGCCTGATTTTGCCCATACACTTTGCTCTTTAAGTAATCTTCAAGGCCAAGAATATTTTCTTGTTTTGATTTAAGAATTTTTTCAATCGGTATTCCTTTCTGTCTTGAAATCACAGCTGCTACATCTTTTGTCGAAAGGACCCAATTGTATTCAGCAGAAGAAATTTTTTGTTCCAGTTCAGGAAGCACAGAATATTTCAACTTCGAAGCTGCTTCATAATCCTGATTTCTTTGCGCTTGTTCCAGTTCGAACTTAGCGCGTTCAAGAGAATGCTTCATTTCTGTGACTTGCTTTAAGGCAAAGACTTCTTTTTCCCATTTTGCTTTTTCTTCTGTGAACTGCTGCTCAAGTTCCTTAATCTCTTTTTCAATTTCAGTATTTTTCGACTGAGACTTCGCGTAGATTTTTTTCGTTCTGATTTCAGCTTCAAGCTCTACCAGATTTGCCGGCATCGCTTCGGCAGAAAGTTTCAACGCCGAACTCGCTTCATCAATTAAATCGATCGCCTTATCCGGTAAGTTTTTATCAGTGATGTATTGAGATGATAAAAAGACAGCATTGTAAATCGCATCATCGGAAATTTTAATTCCATGATGGATTTCCATTTTGTCTCTGATCCCCATCAAAATTTCGATAGCATCTTCCTGACTAGGTTCATCGACCGGAACACTTCTGAAGCGTCTGTCGAGAGCTGAATCATTAAGAATATATTTTTGATATTCTTCAGGTGTCGTTGCACCGATACAGTGAAGTTCTCCGCGGGCCAGAGCTGGCTTCAGGAGGTTAGCTGCATCCATCGCGCCGTCTGTTCTTCCCGCACCGACAAGTTGATGGAGCTCATCGATAAAAAGAATAGATTGACCGTTTTGTGCTTTAATAAATTTCAACAAGGCCTGAAGTCTTTCTTCAAATTCACCACGGTATTTTGTTCCGGCCATCAACTGGCCCAGATCAAGTGAGTAGACAATTTTTCCTTCGAGAACTTCAGGAACTTTTCCTTTTACGATGGCATCAGCAAGACCTTCAACAATCGCCGTTTTCCCCACACCGGCAGGACCGACAAGGACGGGATTGTTTTTTCCACGTCGTCCGAGAATTTCCATCACGGCGCGAATTTCTTTTGAGCGGCCAATGACCGGATCAAGCTTGCCACTTTCGGCCAGTTCATTGAGGTTTGTAAGAAACGCTGGTTTTTCCAGTGCTTCATCTGCGTTCTCTGTAGAAAGAGAACTATAATCAATTTGAAATTCAGGAACGATCTGCTGCATATATTTAAGCAAATCGCGCTCTCTGATTTCCTGACTACCGTTTTGAATGGCGTGCGAAGAAGCATAGGTCAACCATTCCGAAAGCTTTGAAGAAGCTCTTAGTTGATCCATTTCCATTTTGGTTTTAACCGTTGGAAGTTGGTCCATCAGACGATCAAGATCCTTAGAATATTTTTTCAGGCTTCTTGAAGAAAAGGTCTGTGGATTATTGATGAGTCCGTAAATTAAATGGACCGGAAATATTTCAGTATTCTTTCTCTTAAGCGCTTCTCCCTGCGCAATCGCGATGGAGCCTTCAATTATGCTGTCAAACTTATTCATCCAATCACTCCTTTTGCTGTGCTCTCTATTGCAGAAGCATCATTACAAAAGCAAAGATGGGGCCACCTATGGCCATGTCAAGCTTGTCTTTAAAAATTTATTTAGTTGTAGCGGCCAAGACCTTGAGAACTCTATCCTGAAAAGAAGCTTCGTCGAAAGGCTTGACTAAAAAGGTTTTAACGCCATTTTCCAGCACCTTTGAGATGACATTCTTTTCCAGGGTTCCGGAAACGATGACAACCGAATCTCTTTGATTGATAGCATTTTTATCCAGCTCATTCAGCAAATCCAGACCGGATTTTTTAGGCATATTCATATCAAGAAGGATAAGAGAAAATTTTTGATTGCGCAGTTTTTGAGTGGCCGTAATTCCGTCGTTTGCAAAAACAATATTTTTAAAACAGCCCATGTTGTGACAATACTCTTTCAAGACTTCACAAATATTTTTATCGTCATCGACTATCAGAACATCTCTTTGTAATTTGTTATCAATCGACATTGATTAGCATCCTCTAAAAAGATTTATATTTTGATTGAAAGTATTTTCGACTATCAATGGATATTTCTTAATTAAAGATATGTTTAAGAAAAAAAAAGCCTCCGAAAAGGAGGCTTTTTATTTAGATGTTTTCTTTGATTTTCTTTCTGGTTTCTATTTCTTCCTTGGTTAATTTTTCATTTCCAAAGATTTTATTGAGAACATAAGCTAGACGGAGTCCACCTTGTTTTAATCTTTGCTCAATAACCGGCTTAACCTTGTAGTTATATTCGTAACTCAAACTACCGCCTTCTGGAAGATCGTAAACTTTCGGACGAAGATCTTGCGATTCTTTTGCCCAATCCATAAAAGATCCTTTCTCCCATTCTTTCTTATCATCTTTAGAAAAATGGTTGAGGTAGTTAGCGTATTCAGTAAAAGAAAGTTTTTCGAAATCAATCAACTCTTCATCCCACACGGTGTGAAGGTTTGTTTCAGACTTGAACCATTTTACACGAATGGAATTTCCACCACGGTCTTCAGCAAGACCAACGTGTAGAGGTTGATGAAGATCTCCAGTCATGTGTACAAGAAATCTTAAAGCATCAAGCTTCTCTTCTTTTTTTGCTTTTGGATCGCGAAGAATATCTTCAAAACGATAAAGGGCTTCGATAACGTCTCCGTCCTTATTTCTTTTTTGATCGAAATAAGTTTTCCCAGTCGGAATACTTACGTAGTGCCATGGAGTCGTGTAGCCCATTTTTGGATCAGAGCGAATTTCATCAGGCCAGTTTGAGAGACGAGAAAGATCATCGTCTCCAGCGAGTTCCTTGATGCCTTTAAGAGTTTTAGACTCCAGATTTCTTTGCGCTATTTCTCCGACAATTCTGTGGCCTGTTTTACCCCACGAAAAAGCAGATGGTGAATAAGAGAGAACAACTAGTGATGAAAGCAGAATAATTTTTTTCATAGATCGCACTTCGCTCCAAATAAACATTTCTTTTTAACGGTCTTAGCAACTGATGAAGGAACGAATTGCTCCCACCCTTCTGTCCCGTCCTGAATCATCTTCAGAACTTTACGCGACCAGATTGAAACCACATCCGGATTGTAGTCCGTGATGTCTTCAATCAGATTGTTGTCTTTCAGGAACATAAGAAGGAATGTGAGTTCGTCTGCGACGGCCATAGACTCAATGGTTTTGATCTCATTGGTTTCATCGTCGCAAGCAGGATAAACATAAATTTTAGTTTTTGGTTCAAGCAATGTTCCAAGAGAACCAATGAGTCCATAGCGCGTTCCCTCGTACTTACTCTGATTAAGAATTTCTTCCAGATTGTATGAGGCCATAACAAACGCAATGTTCTTTTTGGCAGACTTGGTAAAAAACATATTGAGATCCGAATAAGAATCCGAATTTGAGATAAGGACTCTTTGTCCCAGTGCTGAAAGCAGATCTACGCGCGCTAGGAAGTCTTCATTGTCGACTGTTCCTCTATCGAGAAGCTGTGACATTGAAATTTCAGGGATAACAATAATATTGTCTTTTTCCGCAGGCATTAATGAATCTTTAAATTTGCGAAGTCCGCATTCGAGCATATCGAGAGATAAATTCGTTGGAGGTCTGTAACCACCACGAACAACCAACACATTCTTTTTATAGAGAACGTCAGAGGCCTGAAGAACTTCTCCATCGACATCAAAAATAACCGCTTCACAAAGTTTCTTCTTAACGAGCTCGAGACAAAGCAGTCTTGAATCGACACCTTTAAAAGCATCGCCTTCAACTCTGATCATATCTATTTTCACTCTCGACGTTGTGAGACCATCCATTAATCCGTCGATGAATTTCTCACGGTCAGTAATGTCAGTGAAAACAGCGTAGCAAAGATTGACACCGAGAAGACCAATGGCCTCCTGTTGCTGAACATTTTCGGCATCGAGCATAGAGATGTGAACGATAACCTGAGAAGGTTTCGCTTTAGGCTTGTGCTGAAATTTAATGCCGATCCAGCCGTGGTTTTCACCAGTGCCTTTATAAGATTTGGCGGCCACAGTATCAGCGAAAGCAAAAAATTGTGTATCTTTGTGGCGAATATCAGTGAGTCTTTCAATAAGAATATCAAATTCAGTATCAAGCATCTTTTGAAGTCTATCTTCACAAACGTAGCGCCCACTCGCTTCCTTGCCATAGATGGCATCACTCATGGTCATGTCGTAAGCGGAAATGGACTTGGCTATCGTTCCTGCGGCACCGCCTGCACGGAAGAAATGGCGGGCAACTTCCTGTCCGGCACCGATTTCAGCGAAAGTCCCATAGATATTAGGATTTAAATTAATCTCCAAGGCCTTGTGTCTTTGCCCTAGTCCCATGATCACTCCGTGATTTTTTTGAAAGATTGATGTTCACTATGATAGCGCTTTTAAAGGGAAAAGAAAAACTCCAAAAGAAAAATCATTTTGATCGGGTAAATTTCCGCCACGATTGTCCGAAGAGAGATTCAGGAGATAAATATGAATATTTTAGACCTTGCTGTCCTTGCCTTTGGTTCTGCTTTAACTCTGCTGATTTTCGTGTCGCGAACGGACCTTGAAAAGTCGCGCGCCAGAGTGAAAGTGAAAATAAAGCGCTAAATTACGCACTGACAATTTTCAAGGCTTCGGCCTTTAGGATTTTGCGATCGACTTTGCCGTTTGGCAAAAGTGGAAACGACTTGAGGCATTTCACAAACTGAGGATGCTTATATCTTGAGAGCAACGGATTGAGATAGTCGCGCAGCTCATCGATTCCCATCTCTTTTTCTGTCTTTAAAAAAGCAAATCCCACTTCACCCCATTTTTGCGACGGTACTGCGACCACAACGGCCTCTGCAATATCGTGATGGGAAGTAATCTGTTTTTCTACTTCTCCAGGATAGACGTTTTCACCGCCGGAGATGTACATGTCTTTAATGCGGCCGACGACATAAAAAAATCCATCGTCATCATACTTCACAAGATCACCTGTATAGAAGAAACCGTCTTTGAAAGTCTCTTTAAAGGCTTCAGGATTTTTATAATACCCAAGACAAACATGCGGCCCGGCAATCAATAGTTCGCCTGGAACGTTTGCCCCGGCTTCCTTTCCTTCTTTCGTGACAACTTTAACTTTGGAATGTGGCATGGGACGCCCGATAGATCCTGCTTTCGTCACAGCATACTTTTCATCGAGAAGAAAACAATTCGGACCCACTTCAGTCAGACCAAAACCTTGTTTAAACATCAAACCTTTCTTTTGATAGTCTTCAATCATTGGAATTGAGCAGGCCGCTCCACCTGAAATAAGAAATCTGAGCGAAGAAAAATTACATTCATGAAAGCGAGGTTTTTCCAAAAGCATCTGGAACATTGTCGGAACGGCAAAGTACACGGAAACTTTTTCTCTTTCAATGCAATCAAAAACGTTATCCGGAACAAATCCTTCCGCCAGGATGACCGTTCCACCGAGATACAAAAGCGGCAGTAACAGAACATTATAACCGCCGGTGTGAAAAAAGGGCGTCTCCACCAAAGTCACATCATTTGAGAGAAGTCCCCAGCCTTTAATTGTTTCAATCTGGTTGGATAACAACATTTGCCCGTGAAACATTACCCCTTTTGGTACACCTGTAGAGCCAGATGTAAAAAGCATAAGGATCGTATCGTCGAGAGTTGCACTGGTGTTTTCAAATTCACGATCAGTGTGGTTCATTTCAAGCGACACACTTTTCGCATTTAAATATTTAGTTTCGACATTGAGAACTTTTTCACCGATTCCCATATAAAGTTTCGGCTCAAGGCGAACAACAACTTGTTCAATCTCTGCATTCGAAAGACGAAAATTGAGCGGGACAAAAAGGGCCTTAATTTTCGCGCAGGCAAGCATCAATGTGAGATGAAGAAGACAATTTGCAGGTGCATGAAATGCCAGAGCATCATGTTCTTTCACTCCTTCACTTTTTAAGACGTGGGCCCAGGCATTGACCTCCGAGTTAAGCTCAGCATAAGTCAATCGTCTTCCTGTTCCCTGATCAAAGACCGCGACCTTATCTTTAAAATCAACTGCGTTCTTTTCTAAAAAATGAATCCATTTTGCGTTCGTCATAGTCTTTCTTTTATTGAATGTTGAGTGTGTTCAAAATCCATGGCAGGATATTTTTATCCATGATCATGGGCCTTTCAAGAAGCGAAGCGTGACCGGCCTTCACAGTGACAAGTTCACCGTGTTTAAGCTTTGACAGCATTGCTTCGTGATAAAAAACGGGTGTCAGCAAATCTTCAGTGCCGGCTATTAACAAAACCGGACAATCGATCTCACTGACATCAATATCTGTTTCCAATGCACCAAGAATTAAATTTTTTACAACGTGATCCAGTACCAATCCGGCCTTATCGCGGTAACTCAAAATTAATTCTTCTTTTTCTCTGAACGTTTCTTCTCCCCAGATCCATGGAGTCGCAATATCAAAACGATGAAGCGGTCCGGATTCTTCGTGGGCCAGAAGCCAGCTTCTGAGTTTCGCCTTTAAAAGCGGCGAAGGTTTATCATAAGTATCACACGCAACAACAGCGCGGACATTTTTAAAACGACGGGCGTATTCAAGGGCAATTCTCCCGCCGTTACTTAATCCAATTAAAACAGGATGAGAAATTTCGAGCTTCGTTAAGAGATGCTCGAGATCTGCAACATGATCGTCCAGAGTATAAACACTATTGGGCTTTGGAGAAAGCCCTTGACCTCTGCAGTCGTATCGAAGGATGCGAAATTTATTTCGTAAATAAAACGCGGCCCCATCGTACGATGTGAGATCAGCAAAGAGTCCGTTGATCAAAACGATCGTCGGATGATCCGTGCGCAAACTTTGTCCCTCAATGAGGTAGTTCAATTCTAGCCTAATATTGTACCACCATCGACATTCAAGCACGTTCCTGTGATGTAAGAAGCATCATCGCTGGCAAGGAAAGCGTAGGCAGCTGCAATGTCAGATGGCTCACCCAATCTTCTGAGACTAGCTTTTTCTTCCATCATCGCTAGAACTTTTTCCGGCATTTTCTTTACCATTGGAGTTGCAATGAAACCTGGAGCAACAGCGTTGACTCTGATTTTATCTTTGCCTAATTCTTTAGCCATCGTTTTGGCCATGGCAATGACACCTGCTTTTGTTGCTGAGTAATTTGTTTGACCAAAGTTTCCGTAATGAGCAACAACTGAAGCAGCATGAATAATTGAGCCGCCTTTTCCAGCTGCTTTCATCACTTCTGCGGCCGCTTTTGATAGTTTAAAAATAGACGTCAGGTTAACAGCAATAACTGCATCCCATTGCTCGTCAGTCATTTTTAAAAGAGTGGCGTCTTTTGTGATACCAGCATTGTTGATCAGAACGTCTACACCTTTTGTCATTTCAGCTTTGATCGCATCAAGAGTTTCTGATTTAGTCACGTCACCTGAAATATAAGTCATGCGATTTGGGAAAAGAGATTGTAGTTCGGCCTGCTCAAGTGTTGGCATATCAACAAGAACAAGTTCAGAACCTTCAGCATAAAATCTTTCTGCTGTCGCGCGGCCGATTCCCGAAGCTGCACCTGTAATAAAAACGCGTTTGTTTTGTAATCCTTTCATAAAATATTTCTCCTTAATTATTTAACCTAAATCTTCCAGTTCATTCACATCAAAAGTATTTTCATCCCATCTCATCGACATCGCAGACCACATATAGCCGATTCCTGCGGATGCAAACGTCACGTGATCACCTTTTTTAAGCAATCCTCTTTTCTCAGCAAGACCAAGCGAAAGAACCTGATCAGGAGCACCGAAGTGTCCGTAGTGATCAAGATAAATAGACTGCTCAGGCTTTAATTCCATTCCAGAGACGATCATATCGTGGGCCGACTTTTTCATGTGAAGCAGGGCCATGTAATCAATTGGTTTATTCATAGAACGCGAACTTGCGTCTTTGATAACTTTCAAAAAGTTCTGTATCGATCTTTCTTCAAGACGAACGCGCATCCCCTCGATGTCTCCGACCTGTAAATAAGTCAATGATTCGTCCGGGTGATTGCGAGTAGGATTTTTTGTTCCACCAGCAGGAACAATTACATCGTGAGTGAAGTCTCCATCCGTAATAATTGAAGATTCAAGAAGTGGATTAAAGTCTCCACGTTCCAGAAGCATAGCTGATCCGCCATCAGAAAGATTATTTAAAAATCTCGCATTAGGATCTTTATAATTGACGAGATCGCCGGTGCGGTGGCCGCCACAAAGAAGAACACGTTTTAAATTGGGATTCGTCATCATGAGTGATTTGGCGAGATGTAGTCCTAAAATTTTATTTCCACAACGGGCAGAGATATCGAATGCATGTGCATTTTTTAATCCCAGTTCTCTTTGCACATAAATTCCGGCCGTCCAGACGATGTAGTCTTTGTATTCCGATCCAGTCCAGATCACCATGTCGACAGAAAGCGGATCGATGTCTTTCAAGACTTTTCTCGCTGCTCTGACCGCCATATCTCCAGGATGAATATCAGCAGTCGCGCGACACTTTCTGACAATTCCCATTTTCTCGCGCACTACTTTTTCAGGTACACCTGTTTCACGCGCAATGAATGCAGAATCTTCAAAACCTTCAGGCAACCAAACGGCCGCTTTTTTTAAAACGATAGTCATAGAACTTCCTTAAAGAAACGAACGAGGTGGTCAGCAACTTCCTTTGGTTTTTCCAAAAAGAAGAAATGATCACACTCTGGAATAAGTGCTGTCTGGCACTGTTTAATATTTTTTTGAAATGATTTTGTATTATCAGGATTTACAAAACGATCATTTTCTCCGGCGAGAGCTAAGACCGGGCCTTTGACGATTGTTAAATCAAAAGGCGTCGATAAAAATTCTATAGCAGCATTATTTTGTCTTACTTGTTCCTCAATGTCCGATCTATGAGTGATTCTCAAATCGACAATGCGCTGATACTGGGAAGGATTTTTTTCTTTCAATGATGGATGAACGGTTCCCATTGTTGAAAATTCCGCCTGCATTTTGGGATCAAGTGTGGCGAACTGACGAAGACCAGCTTCAGTAAGAGCGCTTGGAGAAATAAAATCAGGGCCTGAAGAAAGTGTACACATGAATGAAACTGCTTTCACTCTTTCAGGAGCAAGCTTGATTAATTCTTGCGCAATAAATCCTCCCATTGAAATTCCCATCAGACCAAAATTTTTCTGATCAAGAGCATCCATCACGGCCAGGGCATCTGCTGCGACATCTTTTAAAGAATACGGTGTCCTTGTTTTAGAACTCTCACCCATTCCTCTGTTGTCAATCAGGACAACCTGAAAAAACTTTGAAAGCTCGGGAAGCAAATCGAGATAGTTGTAATGAGAACAACCGAAGCCTGACAATCCTAACAACGCAGGTCCAGAACCTTCGGTATAAAAAACCAGGTCACCAAAATCTCGGGTAATGGAATGCTTTTTCATTGGGTCCTTGAGGCTAAGAATTAACAAATTTTGGTCAAAAAAATCGGCGAAATTGAGTATACTGTCAAGGACAAGTGGGCCAAATCTAACGTAGAGAGCTCCCATTGGGGCCTCTTTGGAGAAAAAATCCAGATTCTGGCGTCAATTGAGAGAATCTCCTAAATAAAGACGCTTAATTCATTAAGGCAACCTTCCGATAAGGAAACCATGATGAAAAACAGATTTTTTGTAATTTTGATTGCACTTATTTTTAACTTCGCCGAAGCGGAAGAAGTCCCCTACGTCGTTCCCGATCAATCCTATGTCGATAAGGGAGATGCAGTCGTCGTTACCCCTATGACTCCTGTCAAATCTCAAGATGGAATTGGATTGTGTTATGGTTTTTCAGCGACAAGTCTTCTTGAAAACTATCGCTGCCGCGAACTCAACGTCGATTGCAATGATCCCAATGAATTTTTATCGAGTCTCGATGTCACTTCTTACTATGGGCGCGAGCGACTCGTTGAAGGCGGAAACACAATTCGTATTTTAATGAATCTTGAAAAAGGAAAAAAAATCGCACGAGAAGAATGCATTCGTTTTTCTACGCTGGTTCATCAGGTAGCAGTCACACAAAACAGCTTTTATCGCGACGAACGCCAGGGCTGGAATTTTCTGACAAAAAAGTGGAACGAGTTTAAGGGTTATGGCGGAGAAAAAAGAAACGACTGCGCCAGCTGTCTTGCCGATTCCATCAAATCAACACTCGTCAATATTCAAACTCCTTCAGATCAATTAAAAAATGCTTTTCTCGAGGCCCATTCTCTCGAAGAATTTCTTTATAAAGCTTTGCTGCCGGTTCAATGTATCAATGAAGCAAAGATGGCATCAGTACCTCCTTTCGTGGCCAAATCTTATCCCGGCTATAGCGAAAAAATCACTGAAGAAGCTCTCAAAGCAAAAGTTGAAACTATTTTGAGAAATAATATTCCGTTAGAAATGGGAATTTGTACGAGCGTAGAGCGCCCTTGTCGCGAAGATGCCGGCCATTCCGTTGCCCTCATGGGGATTAAGGAAGTCTGTTCTCAAACTAACGGTGATTGTAAAAAACTGGTTAAAGTAAAAAATAGTTACGGTAATTCATGGCAGGCCAATAATAATGATGGCTGGATCGAACTTGATTCTTTGGCCGAAGCAAGCCGTGCTCTTGGGAACTATGGCAATATAACCTGGATTCAAAAGCCTGGCTTTGTACTTCAGGAAAATAAAAACAAAGAACCAAAAAAAGTAACTCCACCGTCAAGACCGACAAGACCTAATGTACCGGCAGGACCTTCGGGCATTCCCGCCGAATATAAAAATCATCGAGGGATCTGGAAATGTCCGAACTCTACTTTTCTCGACCATTATGAAACGGGCTGTGTCCCGATGGGTAGATAATGAAAAAATATACAATCACCTTCTTCTTTTTACTTTCTTCATTTGCCATCAAGGCCGAGGTTTTTACCTGGGCGACTGAAAAAAACAAAGAACAGAAAGTAGAAATAAAAAAGCTCGACGGCATTCTGGTCAACGATGAGTGCTTCAGTAATAAAACTGTTTGTCTGAAAATCATTGCTGCAGTTAAAAAAGATAAATCACAAAAGAAACCAGAGAAAGGGCCTTTGGGAAATCCGGCCTCAACAAAATGTTCAATGAATAAAGGTCAATCCGAAATTTTAAGAGACGGCAAACATAATGAATATGATTTTTGCCTCTTTGAACAAAAATATCTCATCGACTCCTGGGCCCTAATGAAATGACATTAAAGCACAAAAAAAAAGGCCGGATAAATCCGGCCTTTCTTTTTTCATTGTGATTAACTATTGGTTAGTCTAGTTTCCAAAGTCTTCCATCGCCAGCGACGAAGAAAGATTCATTTGTCGTAATCGTTCTAGTGAAGTTCTTCACTGTGTATGACATTTCAATCGTTGCACCAGCTACTACATTTTGCTGAGTTCCTACGTTAGAAATTTGAAGAAGTTGAGATGAAGCGTCCAGGTCAAATCCCCAAGAGATAACAATGTTTCTCGCTGAAGCTCTGATCCCTGCAAGGTATTTTCCTTTTCCATCCATTGAACCATTGTATTGGTATGTAATGCTGTAAACGAAAGAAACAACTTCCATTCCAAGACCGTTGTTGTAAACAATCTTATAGTGCTTAGAAACTGGAATCGTCCATCCACCCATGTCGTGAACAACTGGATCTTTTGCATCTGTTCTTGGAAGAACTGAAACAGAGGCCATTGGGTTATTTGTAACGACTGCGCGTCCTTCTTTGATCGTCGGCATGATTTTCTGACCGATCGCAATCAATTTATCGATGACCATAATGATTGATTCAACAGCACCTCTTGGAGATGGTGCAGGTTCATTACCAGTTACAGCTGTCAATTCAGTTGCTCCGCCATTTCCGGCCGGAGGGACTGGTGGAATATTAGGAATGTTTGGTCCTGTAAAACCTTTTGTTCTAAGAGTTACATCATTGTTGAATTCCAGCGCTTCTTCATCTGTCAGCTCTCTGATCTTCACTGATTTCACTTGAAAATACGGATCCTGAAGGGCCTCTTTTTTCTTTGTATGCAGAATTGTATTAAACTTTAGAGATGACTTTGCGCTGGCTGCATCTACATTTAATGCGCTCACTGCAATCAAAGCAAGCAGAGTTAATCTAGTTAGGTTTTGCATTTTCATGAAAATTTCCCCCTGGGATTGTAAACGGTTTCTTGCTTGTAACATTTCCGGAGAATTTCGCAATAAAGTCTGGTAATAATTACATACAAATTAACAAATCTTCTTCATTGGAATTAAAAAGCAGTCATGGGACTCAGAAAAAACAAGGAAATTTATAGAACCGAAGGGCTCTTTTACCACCCTACGTTTGTTAAAAGAGAAGAGAAGGCCGAGATTTTATCCTGGCTGCAGACTCTCTACCCCATCTGGGAGATGAGATATTCTGAACACAATCCTCCACCGGTTGGAGATGAGCAGCGCCAGCTTAAGAGACCCGTTTACTGGCTCGGAAACTGGCAGTTTGCCTGCCTTAACTATTATCATCCTCCTAAAGGCATCTATAACCGCTGCGTGCGCGCAGAAGACTATCCACAAGTCTTAAAAAAGATGCTGACTGTGATTGAAGGAATAACGAAATCTCACTTCAAGCGTAACGACGTCCCAAAAGATTGGACTCTCAATACATGTCTCATAAATTTTTACGGCAGTAGTATAGATCCCGTGACTGGCAAAAAAACAGATCAGGCCCGCGTAGGAGATCACAAAGATTTTGAACTAGGTCCTGTGGCCTCTGTGTCTTTTGGTGAACGCGCTTTTTTTCAGTTTGTTCTTGGAAAAAAAGATTTAAAAAATAATATCATCAAAGAATTCTGGATCGACGATTCTTCGCTGCAGATTTTTGGTGGCGAGCTCTACAAGGACAAGGCCTTTCACCGCGTTCAGCGGGTAGAAAATAAATTAAAAAATCCATTTAAGTTGAATGTGGAGTATTTTGAAACGAGAAGGATCAATTTTACCTTTCGTTATGTGCCCAAAGAGCATATCATTGACTATAAGAACCTGCCGGCCGAGCAAAGAAGCGATATTCTTCCCTATATGGAGCAGCTTGCAGTTCACTCAGATCATTTCCGTCAGGCACTTGCTCCTGGCCTCTAAAAAAGATTTGACTTACGCAAAACCTACGCTTATGCTTTTTCTATGGCATTAACTAAGAAGCAAAAAGAAGTTTACGATTACCTGGTCGCTTATCACGATCATCACGGGCATGCGCCAACCCAAAATGAGATCAAAGACCATTTTGGATTGAAGTCGCTTGGTTCAGTTCAAAAATACCTTCAATATTTAAATAAGGAAGGCCTTCTTGAAACACATTGGAATCAACGCCGTGGTGTTGAAGTAAAAGCTCCAGATCGTACCGTAGAAAGTGATTCTGAAATGATTCCTCTACTCGGTCTCGTTGCCGCAGGTAATCCGATTGAGGCCATTGAAAATCCAACGAATACAATCTCAGTTCCCCGCCATTTTATCAAAGGTGGTTTTCGGTATTTCGCTTTGACTGTTAAAGGTGACTCTATGATTGAGGCCGGCATATTGGAAGGCGATGTCATTGTTTGTCGTTCAACAAAAGAAGCGCGTTCCGGACAAATTGTTGTCGCCGTCATCGATGGTGAAGCAACTGTTAAAACACTTTCAATGCAAAAAAAGAATCACATCGAACTTCTTCCTTCAAATAAAAATTACTCTCCTATCATTGTCGATGAATCGACTCCCGATTTCAAAATCGTCGGCACGTTGGTGGGATTGTTGCGCTCGTACGCGTAAAAAAAAAGAAATGAAAAAGATCATTCATGTCGACATGGATTGTTTCTACGCTCAGGTAGAGATGAGAGACAATCCCAGTTTGAGAAATGTTCCGCTGGCCGTGGGAGGACTCCCGGGGACTCGCAGTGTTCTTTGCACCAGCAATTATATCGCCCGAAAATTCGGAGTGAAATCCGCAATGCCTACTGATTACGCAGTTAAGCTTTGTCCAAATCTTGTCGTTGTGACTCCAAACTTTCGTAAATATTCTGAGGCCAGCGAAATAATCCATTCAGTCTTTCAAAAATATTCAAGTGTCATTGAATCTGTTTCACTTGATGAAGCTTATCTAGATGTAAGCGACATAGAAAGCGCGACAAAAATTGCAGTTGAAATAAAAAAAGATATTCTCGAGCGAACCGGTCTCACTGCTTCAGTGGGTGTTGCTCCCAATAAATTTTTGGCGAAAATTGCCAGCGACTGGAAAAAACCCGATGGGCTCTTTGTCATTCCTCCGGTCAATGTCGAGGCTTTCGTGAGCAAACTTCCAGTTAAACTCATACCTGGTGTGGGAAAAAAAGGTCATGAGATTTTAGAGTCTCTCGGCATCAAGACCTGCCAGGACCTCCGCGAAATTCCACTTGATCTTCTGTCGCAATTTTTTGGAAAGTTTGCTTATGATTTAAAACTTTATGCTGACGGCATTGATGACCGCGACGTCGTCAGTGAATGGGAAAGAAAATCATTGTCAGTTGAGACCACTTTCATCAAAGACATTAAAGAAGAAAACCTCCTGCAACTTGAGATGCGCGATCTTTATGAGGACATGCTGGGTAGACTTGAAGCTCACTTTGATGAAGAGGGAGAAAAACGCATCAAGAAAGTTTTTGTCAAAGTGAAGTTCAACGATTTTAAGAGCACCACTTGTGAAGAAACACTTCGCTATGAAGATGATCATTGGGAGGCGGAACTATCGCCGGAGAGATTCTTTCCTCTTCTGTCACATTGCCTGATGAAAAAAGACCGCCCTGTGAGATTGATTGGTTTAGGCGTTCGCTTTATCACGCAGGAAGAATACGCCCCGGTGCAACTGAGTTTACTACCTTATTGCGCCTGATTTATTGCCTTGATTTATCGAAACGAGGGGCATAAAAATGAACTATGCGGTTTGATCTTTCAACTCATTTTATTCAGAATGCTGATCACTTATTTTTCGACGAAAAAACATATTCTGATTTATTGAAAGATGTCCTCATTTTTCGATCGTTGTATTTAAAATCCGTCGACGATCAGATGATCGGTCTTCAGTTTCAATCTCCTTATCTTTGCTTTGCTGCTCTTCTCGCGGCACTATCGTCCGGAAAAACTGGAGTAATGATTTCAGCTTTGGAATCAAAAGAGGGAGTGCAAAGACTGCAGTCGCAAGTTCCCTTTACAAAAATTTATGGCGATGCTGATTATAAACAATTTAAAACTGAAAACTCAGATCTCAGTATAGAAAGAGATCAACCTGCAGTGATTGTATTTAGTTCAGGCTCATCGGGTCTGCCAAAAGGTATTGCTCTGTCTTTTGATAATCTCTACTATTCCGCCTTAGGTTTCATAGAATTTGTTCAGCAAAAAAAAGAAGATGTTTCTTTCATGAATCTTCCCCATCATCACGTGGGTGGATTAATGACATTGTGGCGTGCTTTTTTTTCCGGCAGTTCGCTCGTCTCGCAAGCTGAAAAAAACTTCACTATTATCTCGGTTGTTCCCCTCCAGCTCGCGCGTGCGATCAAGGATGACGTGCAACTGGCAAGACTTAAGAAATGCAGGATTATTCTTGTTGGCGGTGCAAAGCTCACGGAGACTTTGCAATCTGAGGCCGAAAAGGCCGGGCTAAAACTTTTTGAAACTTACGGAATGAGTGAAACATGCTCACTAGTTTGTTTGAACGGCGAAGTTCTTCCCTATCGAAACGTTATGATTGATCAGAATAACTTTTTTATGGTGAAAGGAAAAACACTCGCAAAAGGTTTTTATAAAAAAGGGACTTTTGAAAAAATGCCTGTCGATGAAAACGGCTGGTTCAAAACCAATGATGCGGGCTCGGTTCAGAAAAATCATTTTGTTTTTTCTCATAGAACGGATCTTATTTTTATCAGTGGTGGAGAAAATATCAATCCGCTTTTCATTGAAGACATTCTTAGAAGTCATCCGAATATCAAAGACGCTTATGTTCTTCCCATTGAGGATGAGCAATGGGGACAAATGGGCATTTGTCTTTACGAGTCTTCTCATTCAGAAACAGAACCAGATGAAAAAGAATTGAGAAGTTTTTTAAAGGATAAAATTCATCCCTATCACATCCCCAAAAAATTTTTCCGCACTCAGCTTTCATTTCCTGGTCAATTGAAACCAAAGCGCACTGATCTGATCAAAAAAGCAGCTGAACTTTATTTGAAAAATCTTTTTTCTTATTCCACCAATGAAATTGCAAATGCGCCCTTTATTGTCTTTTTGCATGGCTTTACCGGAAGCAAGGATGATTTTTCGACGATGGTCGATAAACTCTCAGACGAAATGCCCTCTCGCTATTCTTTCCTGAGGATTGATTTACCGGGACACGGTAAAACGCCGGCCCACAATTTTTTTTCCACGACAGATTTACTTTCAAAGCTTTCGCGCTTTATAGCTCTCTTTTCGAATTCACCGGTTCTTTATGGGTACTCGATGGGAGGCCGGGTGGCCTTGCAGCTGGCCCTTCACTATCTCTCGCCTTCAAAACTGATTCTTGAATCAGCAGGTCCCGGCCTTCAAACAAAAGAAGAAGCAGATGAAAGACAAAAGGCCGACAGTGAACTTTTTAATTCATTTACTTCGACAGAAGACTTTATCAGGCATTGGTATAAGCAAAATCTTTTTCATCAATATCGACTTTCTGAAAATTTTGAGCTCGATATCAGAAATAAATTTGCACACGATCTCAATGAGTGGAAACAATCGCAGAAGTTTCTTTCTCAAGGGGCCTTTCCATTGCAGCAGGAAAATACAGAAAAATTGAAGAATGTGTCCTTCCCCGTTTACTACATCTACGGAAGTGAAGATTTAAAATATAAGGCGTATGCTCCTCTGTTTAAACAAAGCTTTGAAATTAAGGGCGCTTCCCATAACCCGCACAAGACACATCTACTTGAATTGACAGAGATAGTGAAAGAGATACTTAAGTAAAACACTCGGCTTACCGATAAAGAAGGTATGAATTCCGATGGCATTACCCGTATTAATTTGATGAGAAGTCTTTATAAGTCTAAAGAGGTGGGTAGTTCCAGCGAGATGGTTAGACAGCTTCAGGAAATTAAAAACGAGCTGAAGATCACCAATGATGAAAATATCCGCAAAGAAGAACCTATTTCCAATGCCACTAATTCTCCCTACCTCACTGATCAACCCAGCTTTAAAAAAGATGTGATTTACGGCTCACCAGCAGAAGTTGAATGGAAAATTGTCAAGAGTGAAGCAGAACTGGAGAAAGAGCGGGAAGAACAATTAGCGGAATCCAATAAACGAAAACTCAATGTGATTTAAAAAAAAAGGCCGCTTTAAAGCGGCCTTCTTATTTTTTCCTGAAATTATTTTTTCTTTTTTCTCATCTTCATGATGATGAATCCTACTGCGGCCACAGCGACAATGATAAGAATTGATTCAGTTGTAGAATCGCCTCCACCTTGACCACCTTTTTTCTGAACAGCAATATTTGGATTCGTATTTGTGTCACCCACCAACGTTGTACTTTCAGCAAGGTCTTCACCTTTCTTTTCTTTCCACTGAGAATTGCCTGCGGCCTTGTTATCAAAAACTCTTAAAGTCGCAACAACCTTTTCAAAAATATCCTGATAAGCATCGTAGTGATCTTTAGCAACAGAGAAAGTTACAGCGATACCGAGGTTATCTTTTACTGTGGCAAGATATCTAGTATAAAAGCCTGGCACTTCTGAAGCGAGGTGAAGTGAATCTACCCAACGTTGATCATTGATCGTTTTAATCGTGACCGATTTTGGTTCAGAAATCTGTGTTTTTCCACCAGGTAATGTAAACGTCTTTGGCGCCTTTAAATAAGCCTGATATTGATCCAGAGAATCCTGCTCACCTCTGTATTTAGCAGCAAGAATAATTATGGCCTCTTTCTTTCTATCCTTGTCTTCGCTCTGACAAACCCACTCAGAACCTTCCAGTGCACATTCCCACCCTGTCGGTAATTCAAACTCAGAGAACTGGCTCGAAAAAGTTTTGGCGTGAATTAAGGCCGGCATAGCTAGCGTTAACACCGTTGTAAAAAGCAAAGTCTTGAAACTTTTCATTTTGTTTTACTCACATGAAGTGCTGTTAATAAAATATATTTTAAATTCTACACTAAACTAGTAATTTCACAAAAGGAGAAACTAATACCCTCGGGCAGCGAACCCAGGCTTGATTTCAATTTCCTTGTATTTTTTCACTAGCTTAATAACCGCCCAATCCGCTCCGACATCGTAGGCGACGCCACTTGCGACCAGTACGTTACCGCCAAAATAATCTGTCTGGTAGATATCAAACTTCATTCCCTTCTCAACATCGGTCGATAGCCCCTGGTCGATTTTAATGAAGTTCCCTCTGGCAGAGACTTTAAGAACAGAAGCGTCTATATGGTACTCTTTAAAGCTTTCAATTTTGACTGATTCCGCTGTCACACCTTGAGTGCTCCAGGATAAACCGATGGATCCGGAACTTCCTTTATCCGTAGAAGTTCCTTTCACGACCGTCGATCCTCTGAGAGTCAGCATCACACTGTCAAAAGCATAATTTAGACCTAGATAAGGGGCGACCCATTCGCGGTTAAGCGAATTAAACATGCTCGTAGGTCCTCTGGCGAGATTCGGCTTTTGATCGAGCTGGCTGCGTTTTAAAGAATATATACCTTCGACACCACCAACAAGGGCAAGCTGTGAAAATTGATAAAGTCCTTCCCCGCGATATTGAATTTCACCGGACAAATCATTGGGAGGAGAGACGTATAAGGCCTGTCCGTCAAACTTCCAGGGAGAAGCATTATGAGTTACAAAAAGTCCCGCACCGTATTCAGTTCCATCATCGCCAAGAATAACAACATCCGCAGGAACGGCCGCGGCCGTTGGATAAGATGTATTTGAATACAAAGTCTGTCGATAATAGACACCGACAGCATAATGAGTATTGTTCACAGGAGGGAATGAATACTTTGCTTCAACACCTGCAGATTCAGGTCCTGAATTGCTGACTGCAAACTGTTGGTTCATTCCGGAAACATTTCTGTAACGAAACAAAAGTGAAGTTTCAAGATTGGCCGCTAGTCCATAGGAAATTTTCAAATCCGTATTGAGCATTTTAAAACTATCGCCTTCGTTCAACGGCTTCTCTACCCCTTCCTCATCAAAGATAGAGGTCGTTGTAAAATAGCTGGCGTTGACTCCGACTGAATAGGCCTTGGGATTAAGCAGTTCTGCTCCACCTCGATAAACAGCACGAGCGTGCACGCTCTGAGACAGAGCGAGCACGGATAAAAAAGAAATCAGAAATTTTGACATAATTGGTTCACGAAAAAAAAATGATTCCGGCCATCGAAATCGTAAAGGTTATTTTTTGCTACCCATTGCTGGGGGTGCTTCTCAAAGAGAATAAAACTGGCCCCATTCATAACAAAAGGTGAAGAGAATTCAATTTTTGCCTGTTCGATTGCCCCTTCCAGCAGATCTGAGAAATCAAATCTTCCAATGGGAAGAAGAGGATTTAAAGCATTCTTGCTTTTCTTAAAACGCGCTCCGGATTCTTTTAAAAAATAATAAAGAGACTCTTGAGCATGAAGGAGATCGGGAGAAACTTTAGGAGTGAGAGCGAGCACACCTTTTTTCCCCATAGAGAAAGTAATGCCGTTAAACTCAATTTGAGAAATCTGATCGAGTCCCATCAAATAGCTGTCGAGCAGATCTGAAAGTTCTTCAGTGAAGTCATTCATTTCTTCATTGTTGGCAAAATCGATACTGAAAGGAGGAATGAGAGTCAGCTGAAGCTTTTCATTTTTCTGGTATTTCGAATCAAAGCGCTTCCTGAAGCTTTCAATCTTCGAATGATGGACAGAGCCTGGATCAAACGTTAATCCGATAAAAAATTCCACAGGCCCACTCCTTGGTTAGTGTCTTACTTATAGCTTAAAAAGAATATGAACCGGTGACAAGAAAAAATGAATAACCGAAGATGGAGATAGATTAGGCGACTTTTTTAGCGGACCAGTTTTTTGTTTGCTCTTCTGCCTGTTTTAAAGGGAGAACAATGTGATTGCACCAGAGCTGATTGACGACTTCGTGACTAAATCCTCCCCCACATTCAAGGGCCAGAAGTCTGATTGATTCCAGTCCGAGCCCTTCAAGAGACCGAGCATTTCGATCATCTTTATGCTTCAAAACTGTATTTTTAGTTTCGATCAAAAGCATTCCCTTTTCAATAATGAGATCGATTTGCGCATGAGTTGTCCCTGCCTCGCTCATGTTTTTTATTAAATTATTCATGATGCGATAGAAGGCAGTTAAAGAAACCAGGAGTGTGCTGTTTTCATCTCTTAATTTAAGAGTATAAGGAATCTGTTTTTGACCAAGGTACGTCTCCAGAAGACCGTTTACCGCCGGCAAAACTTCCTTGAGGCCAATGTACTGGGAATTCTCATCGAGGTTTTTATGCTTCAGCTGATAATGATCTTTCAGCATCATCTGCAGCGTTTTGATTTCCTTTTCGAGAGCAGGAATTTCATGAGGGTCTATCCCTCTATTTCCCCCTTTTTTATTTGAAAGAAATAGAAGAAGGCCGTGAGTAAGATTAATGAGATCGTGAAAGAACAAACGTTCCGTAAGCTCACGAGTTGAATTTTTTTTAATCGGAAGAGACATGCAGTAATCCTCAACTTTTAAAAAAGAACTACTGCACGTTTAGAGTTTTATTTTACAGGAATGTAAACTGCTCTTGCGCCTAGTTCCTCTTCAATACGAAGAAGCTGGTTGTATTTTTCCATGCGGTCAGAGCGGCTTGCAGAACCAGTCTTAATGTGACCGGCACCTGTTGCCACAGCAAGATCCGCAATGAAAGAATCCCCTGTTTCGCCCGAGCGGTGAGAAATGATGGCCTTATAATTATTTTTAAAGCCCAGTTCCATCGCTTCGAACGTTTCCGTTAAAGAACCAATCTGATTCACTTTAACGAGGATGGCATTGGCCTCACCTGCTTTAATTCCTGCTTCAAAAATCTTTTTGTTAGTTACGAATAAATCGTCTCCAACAAGAATAACTTTTGAACCCAGCTCACGAGTAAGTTCCTGCCAGCCCTGGTGATCGCCTTCATCCAGTCCGTCTTCAATTGAATATATCGGATACTTCGCACACAAATCTGAATAGTATTTAACCATTTCAGAAGTAGTTAAGCTTTTCCCTTGCATATTGTATTTGCCATCTTTGTAAAATTCAGAAGCTGCGGCATCAAGAGAAAGGGAAATGTCCAATCCCGGTGTATAACCTGCATTTTTAATCGCCTTTAATATGCTTTCAATCGCTTCTTCATGTGAATTTAAATTTGGAGCAAATCCTCCTTCATCTCCCACGTTTGTAGAATGGTTGGCATCGTGAAGAACCTTTTTCAGTGCGTGGAAAACTTCAACTCCAGCGCGAAGGTTTTCTGCAAAAGATTTTTTTAAATGAGGAACAATCATGAATTCCTGAATATCGAGATTGTTAGAAGCATGAGCTCCACCATTAATGATGTTCATCAGCGGTGTCGGCATGATGAGTTTCTTCTCTGGATTAGGAGCGTGAAGTCTTTCAAAAAGATATTGAACAAGAGTCATCTTTGAATCGAGAGCTCCGGCGCGGCAAGCGGCCATCGAGACTCCCAGAATTGCATTAGCTCCCAGATTTGATTTATTTTCAGTTCCGTCGAGTTCGAGCATGATCATGTCGATTTGTTTTTGATCAGTCACTTCAATGCCAATAAGCTTTGGTGCAATCTTTTCTTTTACATTTGCCACTGCTTTAAGAACTGACTTCCCCATGTAATAAGATTTATCGCCATCTCGAAGTTCAAGCGCCTCTTTTGAGCCTGTAGAAGCTCCTGACGGAACCGCTGCTCTTCCCATAGATCCAGATTCAGTGAAAACATCTACTTCAACTGTAGGGTTCCCGCGTGAATCGAGAATTTGTCTGGCCTTGATTTCTGTAATCTTTGACATGCTTTAATCCTTTGGTGATTTTTGGTATGATTCCCTGAAGGGTCCGTATAATTCTGAACGTTTTTTTAAAATCCAATGATTGTTTTTCGATGAATAAAAATAAAATTCATCACTGCCTGGAAATTTTTCGGTCTGATCCTCACCTTTCATCAAATGAACAACTCTTTGAGCGACGTGAGCATCGGGTGAAATCGTTTTCAACTTGAGCAGAGTTTCAAGGCGATCGCGTACAAGTGGATAATGAGTGCAGCCAAGAATGGCAAAAGCATATCCCTTATCTTTAAGAAAGCTCATTTCGTCTTCAAAATCTTTTTGAAATTTATCAGAATCGAGCTGAGTTTTTTGACTGTAATAAAATTCTTCTATCAGACGGGCCAGATTTTTTAAACTGTAGTGATCAATCTGAGATTTGGGGTCGAGTCTTTCTTTTAATCGTTTGAAGCGTTCTGATTTACCTGTGGATTCCGTTGTCAGAACCATCATTTTCTTTTCACGCTCTGACAGACCTTCCGGCATTTTGTAATAGGCATTGAGATAAGGCTCTACGCCGACAAAAGGTATTTCCTTGAATTTTTCGCGAAGTAAATCAATACTGGCGGCCGTGGCCGTATTGCAGGCAACGACGATGATCTGAACGCCCTGGCGCAAGAGTTCTTGCGTAATGGCGATGGCGCGCTCTGTGATAAATTCATCCGTTTTCGGTCCGTAGGGAGCATGGGCATCATCGCTGACGTAGTAGTACGTAGCTTCCGGTAAAGCTTTAAAAAGTTCACCGAGGACACTGAAGCCGCCAATTCCCGAATCAAAGACCCCGATCTTCATCATTTTTTGGCCAAAATTTTTGTCAGCGCTTTCCATATCAGGCAATATCTTAGACAAAGAAATGATCAAAGTTAAGGATAAAAATGCCCTTCTTCTCAAAGTTTTTTTCAAAAATTACCGGAGTTCTTTCCAGAGGAAAAAAAGGAACCCCGCTCGAACAATTTGTTCACAAAAATGAACTGGAATTTCCGCGCTGGATATCCTTTGCCGCCAACAAAAATTCATTCGAAGGAAGTTTTCTTACCCGCGAAATTGAAGTGCATACAAATCACGACGCAACTCTTGTCCGGATCGCTCTTTTACCGGATGAAAGAATCTGGTCACAGCTCTGGGTGAATCAAAATTCATACGGCAGCGGAGTGTTCAGAAATGGTCCTCAAGTGAGTTCTTTTGATGATCTCATTGACCAATTGATAGAAAAAAAAATCCATACCTATCAAAGAAAATTACAGGTTCTGGACAACAAGACATTTACGACCAATGAAGTAAGTACGGAAGATAAAGCGCTTGAGTGGATGAAAGTCAGTTTCATGATGCTGGAAAAGGCCATTGTAAAAAGCCTAACAGATGCCGAGTTGCTCTTTCAGACTTTGCTGTTCATGGGAGAAAATCCTAAAACCGGCCTTGACGAAATCCGCTTAATTGCTTTCAATCTCGATATTAAATTTGAATTTCTTCCCAATAATCTGCTTCGCGTCCGCATCTACAACGACAAAAATGAAGAATTTGGCACTTCAAAAAAAGCAGCACTTGAAGGTGATTTCAACTTTCGAAAAAGAGAAATGCTGGATGAACTGACGAAACTTCTTTCCGCCGTTTCTTCTGGGCTTAAAATTTAATTATTTTTTCGTCGCTATCGGTTTTTTCTTATGACCGTTCATGCTGGAACAGATTTCACAGGATAAACCATCGCAGCCGCGGGCGGTACAATGTTCGCGACCATAGAAAATAATCTGCAGATGAAGTTTATTCCATTTATTTTCGGGAAAAACTTTTTTCAAATCAGCTTCAGTTTGCTCCACATTTTTTCCATTAGTCAGTCCCCATCTTTGAGCGAGCCTGTGTATATGTGTGTCTACCGGAAACGCTGGCACACCAAACACCTGGGCCATTACCACAGACGCAGTTTTATGCCCTACACCTGGCAAAGCTTCAAGATCCTCAAATGAAGCAGGTACTTCTCCTTTATGTTTGTCGAGAAGAATTTGGGAAAGCTCGTGAATGGCCCTGGCCTTTCTGGGAGCAAGCCCACATGGCCGGATAATATTTTCTATTTCTTCCACAGTCAGCTTAACCATCTTTTTGGGTGAATCGGCCTTTTTAAAAAGAAGCGGAGTTATGCGATTCACCCTTTCATCTGTGCATTGGGCGGAAAGAAGAACAGCTATTAAAAGTGTGTAGGCATCTTTATGGTCCAGTGGAATCGGTGTCTCAGGGTAAAGTTCTTCCAGCTTTTCCATGATAAAAATTGCTTTTTCTTTTTTCAGTGAACTCATAATAGATATTTTTACTCAGGTAATTGGTTTATTTAGGGAATAAAATAACCACCTGCTTGATGTCAAGGCCAGGCAGCTTTACAATTTTACTAAGATAACTAATTTCCCAGGGTGGTTATGTTTCGTAATCTTATTTTGACTTTCCTCATTTTACTGAATGTATCTGCATTTGCAAATCCAAACAGCGCCAATGAAAATTTAAAAAAGACAATTAAGAAAGTGGCCCCGGCCGTCGCTTCTGCCGGAACTATTGATTACAAATCAGGTTGTGCGAGTTGTACTCAAATCGGTCAGCAGGCCAAGACCGCAACACTTTATTCAAAAGAAAATAATCAAAAAATAGATTTATCAGTCCTCTCGGAAGAAGAAGCAAAATCTCTTTTTGATGAAATTGCAGCGAGAGATGATATTCCGTTCGGCTACCCGATGGATGGATGCTACGCCCGCGCTCATAAAATGGTTCGCCTGATGGAAGATCAGGGAGTCATCGCAGGTAAAGCTTTTGTCGAAGGACAACTCTACGTCGACACAAAATTTGGTGAAGTTGGCTGGGGTTACCATGTCGCCCCTGTTGTTCTGGTTAAAGTCGGTGGAAAAGTTATTCCTTATATTTTTGATCCATCTCTTTTTGATAAACCAGTTTCCTTCGATACCTGGAAAGGAAAAATGCTGGCCAAGAAAAAAGCTGTTTTTGAGCATGAATTCTACACGAACCGTTATGCGTACGATCCTGATGACAAAAATTCAAAATACTCTGACTATCAGGATGAACATCTACAGGATATGAATTACACAAACAGAAATTTTTCACGTATGCTATTTATGTATAACGAACAAATGAAGGATAAAAGAAAATGAAAAAACTCATTCTCGTTTTAGCAACTCTCCTCGTTTCGACTCCTCCAATGGCAGAAACAAACATGAAAAACGAAATTACTGACTCATTTACTGATAAAGTGAAGATGATCAATGAGAATGATCAGGAAATGGTTGTTCAATTCACCCGCCATGCTGCTCTTTATAAACTTCCAAAAAACAATCCACGGTACCAGGAAGTGAAAACTAAATTGGAAAAATTGAAAAAAGAAGAAAAGAAGGTTAAAGTTGTTGCGATTATTCCGATGATGGAAATCAAGGATGTCACTGAATAATAACTGCCTGAATCGGCCTAAAGGACGGCACTGTGAAAATCGATGTAGTTCAAGATGCTAAAGACCACACTTACACTCTTACTGTTAAACTCGACCAGTTTAAAAACTTAAGAGAGTACGAAACAATTCATAACCTGATCAATGCCATTTCACTGGACTTTGATCTCGATCCAGAAATCACCATCGAAGATTTAAAAAATATCGTTGCTGAGGCCAAAAAAGAAGAGGCTGAACTGATCACCTGCGAGATTGGACCGGAAGGCATTGATATCGAATTTTAAATTCATCAGATTTCAGTTTCTGAGCTGTTCTTAGCTGGGCGTTTTTTCGGAAGATTACGCCGCGTCCTTATCACCCTTAAGCTTCTGATTGTACCATTCAGGAGCCAAAAAATGGCTTTTCGGAAACGGAAGCTTGTTGACCACAATGTCTTCGAAGAATGTTGGAACATAATTGCAGGGAACCATTTCACCGATATATTTTCCGGTGTCGGGATCTTTCCCTGTTTGCACCCATCTGAAAATATCGCGGGAAACATAATTTCCTCTTGAATCAATTCCGAGAATTTCTGAAATATGAGATGTACGGCGACCACCATCGTGAAAGCGCGAACATTGAACAACAATTTGCATTGCTGAGCCGACCATTTTTCTGACGGCATCAGGTGGAATTTTTGTATCGCCCATGAGGCAGAGAGTTTCTAGACGAGTGCAAGCATCAACCGGATTGTTGGCGTGAACTGTTCCCATTGAACCGTCGTGACCAGTGTTCATAACTTGAATCAGATCGAGTGCTTCTTCACCGCGAACCTCACCGACGATGATTCGGTCAGGACGAAGTCGCATGGCCGAGATAACGAGATCGCGGATAGAAACTTCAGTGACTCCTCTTTCGGGGTCAGCTTTTCGGGTTTCGAAGTTTACAACGTGCTCAGCTTTTACTTGAAGCTCGGCCGCATCTTCAATAATAATTAATCGTTGTGTTTTTGGTATGCGTGAACCTAGTACGTTCAGCATTGTTGTTTTACCTGAACCGGTACCACCGGAAACAATAATATTTTTTCCCAGATAAATACATATATCAAGAAAGCGCGCGGCTTCTTTAGATAATGATCCAAACGCAATCAGATCATTCAGAGTAAGTTTTTCTTTTGAAAATTTTCTTATCGCAACTGTTGTTCCGTTTTTCGCCATTGGCGGAAGAACAACGTGAATACGTGAGCCATCAGGCAAACGAGCATCGAGACGTGGATTGTCTTTGTCTATACGACGGCCGACTGATTGAGCAATCGCTCTCATTGCTGAGACAAGTGCTTCTTCATTGTGAAATTCAGAATTAGTTTTATAAACGAGACCTTTTTTTTCAACAAAAATTTCTTTGGGACCGTTGATCATGATTTCGGAAACGCCGGCATCTTCAAGAAGTTCCTTGATCGGATAGAGAAACTGGTCAATGGCGTCCTTAAATACTGAAGACATAATCTGATCACTTTCCTTTTAATTCGCTTTATCGTCCAGATCCATGACATCGCCCATACCTTTTAAATCTTTGAGTTCTTCACGGCGAATCTGTACCCATTCAGTTGGCGTGTCTTTCGGCCTCCACACTTTTACTGTGTCAGACGCAAGACCACGTCTCATGGTCTCTTCTCTATCGGAAGGTTTTTCTAAAACCATGACTCGTCCACTGAAAGTATTATTCGGACAGTTAAACGTATAAACGCCTACCTTATCAAAGAAAGTCTCGGCCTCCGCAATTTTTTCAGGGCGGGCCGTACTGTAAACGTTTTTATCCGGGATATTAAAGCAGGCCGAATCAACACCTACTGCGGTCACAAAAAAGCGCACTTTCTCGCCCTTAAAGACAACCAGACGGTTTGGATAGAAGCCTTCTTTACTGATAATGACTGCTTGTTCGCGGTAAGGAACATCAAGTGTCCTTTCCTTGTTATAAGTTTCTTCCAGTCCAAAAACGGGAACTGAAGCGAAAAGCGCCGTCAGAAAAATAAAGTTGTTAAGCATTCGAGTTTTTATAGAAACCTCGCCAATAATTGCTATTAGCAGGCTTATCGGATAACTGACTAAAAAACTTTAATCAGACTTATTCGCACTCTTTAATGATCGTGACTGGCGACTGGCTTAAAGGAGATTTTTCGAGTTTTAGATAGATTTGAGGCCTTTGCTCATATGAAGTAAAAACAAGCTCTGCTTTCCAGTCCTTCTCTTTCTTGGCCGAACGATAAATGTAAGCACCTGAAGCAAAGTCACTTTCCACCATAGCAATATCGGCCTTATCAATTATAAGAGCATGATCATCCGGAACAAATTCAAAATGCTTTTCTGAACCGCCGATTTTTTCAACGAAATGACAGGTAAAAATTGTAGATGAAGGTCTACGAGGTGAACTCGCACAAGCAGTTAATCCAAGTAAAAAAATGATGCCTAAAATTTTCTTCATGTTCCCTCACTACAAACTTAAGACGTTGTTTTATCGGCTCTTTTAATTTTTTTATTAATGAAGACGCAATAATTGACCGATGCGCACGGGTACTCTTTTTTCAAGAGGTGAAACATTTGAAAACACAAACTCGGTCTTCGGTCGGGCGTTCTGCTTTCGTAGCGGGAGCGCTGACTCTGTCCCTTTTTTCCACTTCAACCTTTTCGGCCGACAACTGCCTCGATCTGATAAAAAATCTGATGACGAAGATCGACGGCGACGTTGCAAAAAAAGTTAATCTCGATGCTCACGTGAATCACCGCGGTTTTGTCGCAGCTTTTGCCAAGAAAAACGGTGTACCCGTTTTCATGAAACAAAATGCCTACGGCGAAGAAATACCATTTGTTCTGGTCAATCGCGATTCGGCCCCCAAGCTGAAAAATTTTATCGAGAACAGTTATGGTACGGATGTCGCTCTTCAACCTGGATACGGTAATGATCATGGGTTAATGAGAACCGGTAATTTTATTATTGATGTCGATGCTCCCGGATATCGCGGATTCGGTGAACTCCATAAAACGGGACTCGCCTGGAAAGAATTCAACGCTTACACAGCAAGAAGAACCACCCAATCGGGAACAATTCTTGAAGTAGCTTATCTTTTAACTCCTGAAGAAAAAAAGATAGTCGATTTTTATCAACGTATCAGAAGGGCCGCAATCTTCAGAGTTAAATTTTCTTTCAAAGATTTTAAAACAGAAGATCATCCATTTCTTTTAAATACCGGCGGTGAACACTGCTTTATTTTCTGTAAAGCACAGGCAGTCAGCTCTCACATCAATGAGCTCCAGGGAAAATTGCAGGCAATGGGTTTGCAAAATCCTGATGAATATCTTTCAAAGAAAGAAGTGCAGGAGAAATTAAATCAATATAAAGAATTCATTTTGAATTACGATCCAAACCAGCTCGCCCCTGAACTCGCCACTCACCCGAAAATCATCGCCTTCTTTGAAGGACAATACCCTGCTTCGATCAATACAGTTGAGAAAAAAGCAGATTTTATCCGCTGGCTCGTCTCCTATGATGGTTCAAAAAATTACAACCGCGTACTCAAGGATCTCGGAGTTACCAGCGACTACGGTGTTGGAGATGCCCGCAATAAGCGCGTGAGCGCGATTCTTGTCTATGATGAAGCTGCCAATAAAGAAAATTTTAATAAAGGTGTCTACGAGGCCAAGGGTGCATTTACATCATGGCCGGCAGGACCTCAAAAACCAGTGGAATAATTTATGATGAAAAAGTTCATTTCAATTTTTCTTCTGCTCTCTCTTTTCATCACGCAGACGTATGCGGCAGACAGCTGTATCACTCTTGCTGAAAAGCTGATTGCACGAAAAGCGGAACAAGGTTACTCGGAGTCCGCGCACCTCATGAGCAAACTGAAAACTTTTGCTGATGAAAACAATCTGCCCTGGCAGGTAATGCAAGTCGGTCCACCACAAAGAAAAGTTGAAAGACTTTTTGTCGCAATTGATATGAATGATCAAGCGATGGTGGAAAAATATCTCAAAGCTTTTAACCTTGAGGATGATCAGAATCCAGTTCTTGCTCTGGAATTCGGCTATGAGGTGCCTGATCAATATGTGTCGGGTGTCCTCAGAACATCATCAGATCCGAAAGCGCAAATTTATCGTTGGGGTAAAAAAGATTTAACCCGCGATGTATGGGCGCAGGAGTGGATGATCAAAGGTGGCTTTAATCGCTATCCTGAAAGAATGAAAAATCCTGTATGGGGTTATGCTCACATCATGGAACTTGATCAGGCAGAGGCGAAAAACGTTAAACACTTTCTCGCAAATCCTGATCAACGCGGTCCCTGCAAATCAGATAACTGTGTCGCATGGACGGCCAGCATTGAATTAGGAACAACAAAAAAAGAGGCCACAGCAGAAGAGCGCCGCTATCTTTTTAACGAGCTTGGTGTTTCCCGATCAAGCGCTCACTACGAAATCGGCCGCCGACTTATGCACGCTGCTGATCAACGCCACTCTGGTGTTGTCGTTTTCGTCAACGGTGAGAAAGGAAAAGAAGCGTTTAATACTTCACTTAGAAACTTCCTGCCACCGGAACCTCAAATTCCGTACACGAATATCATCAAAGGTCTTGGGCACGATCCGCAAGGCGAATTGATGAAGGCCGTAAATCAAATTCCTGATGGAGCTAAAATATTCTTCCCAATTGCGGCCGGTGCATCTCCAGAGGCCATGAGTGCGCTCATTCAGCGCGCAGGCGGTTTACAAAAAGGATTTGATATTTCCATACTGGTAAACGGAATTAATGAAAGTACGCTTCGAACAGCGGCCGAACTGCCGGATAAAAAAATCCGTTTTCGCTCTCTGTTCGTCGGAAGCAACATGAGAAAGCTTCACAATGAAGGAAAAATTTCTTACGTACCAGGATATCTTTCCGATTTCCCTCGCTACATGCGCGACTCTTCAATGAAAGATTTTCAATACGATGCAATTGTCGTGCGAGTGAGTCCTCCGGATGAAAATGGCTTTCATTCCTTTGGTCCGAACTACGATATGATTCATGCCATTCTCGAGGCGCGTCCGAATATTAAAATTATTGCGGAAGTGAATCCGAATGTCCCCTTCACTCACGGAGTGAACAAAATTCACGCTAGTAAACTTTCAGGTGTATTTAAAAGTACGGCGAAGCTCGCTGGTCCTCCGGTTGTTCCCTTCACAGAGGTTGAAAAAAATATCGGACATAATCTTGGAAAACTTATCGATGACGGGGCCACTCTCCAGGTTGGTATCGGAAATATTTTTGGAGGACTTGCTGACGGCCTCGAAGCAAACAACAGACAAGGTCTGAGTATTTCCACAGAAATGTTCGGTGATGGTTTAAAAGATTTGATGGAAAGAGGAATTGCAACTAAAGCTGAAACAGGTTTTGCCTACGGTTCAGAAGATCTTTATAAATGGCTAAACCATAATAAAGCAGTGGAATTTGTTTCAACGGAAAAAGTGAACGATCCTGCTTTGATTCAAAACACTGAAAAATTCCATGCGGTCAACACAGCTCTGCAAGTGGATCTTCGCGGGGCCGTCAATGCTGAAATGGGTCCTGAAGGAAGACTCTCTTCTCCTGGTGGCCAGGTAGAATTTATGTCAGCTGCTTCACGAGCAAAAGGAGGAAAATCTATCATTGCCATCCGCTCGACTGCAAAGAACGGATCCTTCTCAACGATCGGTCTTGATTTATACAAAGGCAACGTCACAACACCGGCCGAGAGCGTTCATTACGTAGTGACGGAATACGGAATTGCCATGCTGAAAGGAAAAAGCCTTTCTGAAAGAGCTGTTGAACTGATCAACGTCGCTCATCCTAAATTCCGTCAGGAGCTGACTCAAAAGGCCCTTGAGAATAATATCATCACTCAGGAAGAAGCAGCAAAGGTTGTTCTCGATGTTCCTGTTGTGGCCGAAACTGAAGTCCAGGCGGGCCGCGGAATTGCGAGTGCAAAAGAATCTTTCTGGATGAGAGTCTGGACTTATATAACAAATATTTTTTAAGACAAACGAGGAAATCATAATGAAAAAAACAATACTCACACTGACAATGACCACTCTTCTCTCTTTGAATGTGCACGCTGGTTCTGCAAAACTCGTCGACTATGTCGTCTCCGGCTCAGGTATCATTGAAATTCTTGGCAAGTATGGCATTAGTGGTAATGACGCCAAGATGGTCGAAAGCTATATGGGCTCTGCCCTCGCTGCTCTGGCCTCAAAAAAGAATTTAACGAAACAGGAACTTTCAGAAGCAATTGCTAAACTTCCTGTAAGTGGTGCTGATGCCAACGTCAGAAAAGAGCTTCAATTACTTTTGGATAAATCCGAAGGTCAACTTTCCAAAGAAGATGTGGTGAAAACGGTCAATAACATCATTTATCTTGCCAACCGACATGGAAAATCAGTCATCATTACCTGCGCCGAATGTGTAAACGATAATCTTGCAAAAAATGGTTTTAAATTTACAGTTGAAAATATAAAAAACGCGAGTGCTGCAAAAGTTCTCAACGAAGTTCTTCCCAAAAATCCGGCAGAACTCAATACATTTATTTCATCACGCATGAGACGCCTGGGCCTTGGCGACTATTCGAAAGTAACACCCGATGTAGTTGCTCCTTCTGAAGAAAAATCTTTGGCGCTATTTCTTGGTCTCGCAGAAAGCGGAACTGCCGATCAGAAGGCCTTAATCTCGGCCATTAAAAAAGTTTCTACCCGCAATGGAAAAACCAACATCATTGATCCAAAAAATCCTCAAAAATTCTGGAAGATTGTTGCTGATGACATGTCGGCCACTGATATGAACGGCTGGACAAAAACATTAAATGAAGTTGCAGGCCGGGCCGAAAAAGACAACGTGACAACAGAAGAAGCTTTTTACCGCACTTTAAAAGACAAAGCTCAGGGCAATGAAAATCTCATGAAACAATACGAGACACTCAAAGCTAAACGCTGCTTTTTTCGCTAGATCATAGAGTCTTCAGAATCGCGTTCGACTGGTTCGCGATCAGAGTCCTGATTCTGGTTTTGTTTTTTTACTGAACTCTTTTTAGGCGGAGCGCTTTTGGCAGGTTTGATTTTTTTAAACTTGATAAGAAGTTCTCCGTCCTTGTTTTCAAACTCTGGATTTGTCTGATCCACTCCATCCGGAATAGAAAAGCTTCTTTCAAAATGGACTTTGGAAATTTTTTTTCCTCCCTTTCGCGAAGGATAATCGAGAACTTCTTCAACATCACCTTTTAAACGAACAAAGCCTTTTTCAATTTTTATATCAAGTGGCCGGTCTTTGATCTGCTTCACTTTGACAGCAAGAATCTGATGCGTTTCAGTTTCTCTCCAATCGTATTCACCGACAACTGCTCCCATCTGGAGACCTTGCATGGATCCTCCAAAGGATTCATCGTCGAATTTTTTAATGAGATCATTGAAGCGTTTATCGAAATTAGAAAAAGAATCATCTTCAAGCAGTGAACGCATGAGTTCATCGCGCGCTTTTATGATGGCCTTAATTTCTGCATCCAGGTCTTCGCGTCTGGTTTGAGCGAAGGAAGTTTGAGTCAATATTGTTAAGGCAGCAATCAGCACAAAGATTTTTTTCATACAGATCAATTCCTCAAAATTTATTCGCCATCCTCGAGTTTGATTATATCGTAAGCAGGCATTTCATAGGGATGATTTTCTTTCATGGCACTCATGACGTCCTTCAGGCAATGATTTTCGCAGACCATTTCTACTTTGAGTTCACTCACTTTTTCAATTGTCCCTGTTTTTCCAATAAAAGGATTTGCTCCCTTCAATGGTCTGAATTGCCCGGTGCCCAAAGTTTCAAATGAGCAGCAGTCATAGTCTCCAATTTTACCGCCACCGGCGTTAAACATGGCGGTCTTCACCTTCTCAGCGTGCTCTACAGGGACAAAGAAGCAAATTTTAAACACAATATTCCTCACATCTTCTAACAGTCAGATTTTGAAAGTTCACATCACCTGACTTTTTTAGTCAAATACATCCCCTGACCTTGGAGGGTTAATGAAATCACTTTTAGTAGCATCTATTTTCACTCTATCAACTGCATTTACTCAAGCGAGTTTTGCATGTGATATTCATGGAAAAACGGGAATTGTACCGGATAACAAATTAAATATTCCAGTGGGCATTAAGGCCATGGGTGGAATTAATGAAACTCAATTCAATAAAGTGATTGACCGCGTTGGAGCTCTTTATACCAATGTAGTAGCGAAACTAGGTGGAAATCTGCAATTTGAGAGAAACTGGACTGATGGTACTGTTAACGCATACGCTCACCGCGACGATGAAACGGGAAAAATCTGGTATGTTTCAATGTTCGGTGGTCTCGCTCGTCATCCTCAAATGACAGAAGATGGTTTTGCTGTTGTTGTTTGCCATGAACTTGGTCACCAACTTGGTGGATTCCCTAAGAAGAAAGATCCGATGGGGAACCTGAGATGGGCCTCGAACGAAGGCCAGGCCGATTATTTCTCGACTCTAAAATGTTTACGAAATTATTTTGCAGGAATGGACAACCAGGCCGCAGTGGCAAAACTCCGTGTTCCAGCAGAAGTTACTAAGGCCTGTAAACAGAGTTTCGCGAACGCTGAAGAAGTTGCGATTTGCCAGCGCTCTTCAATGGCCGGATTAAATCTTGGAAATTTTTTCAAAGTACTTATGGAAACAAAAGCAGAAGTTACTTTTTCAACTCCTGATAAGGCCGTTGTGAACGTCACTTTCGACAGTCACCCTGCAGCTCAATGTCGTCTGGATACCTACTTCCAGGGTTCGTTATGTGATAAAAGCGTAAGCGAAGATGTATCTGATACAGATGGAAACCAGGGAACATGTACAGAGAGAAACGGCGATAAAATTGGTCTTCGTCCTCTTTGCTGGTTTCAACCAAAGTCGTTAAACTAAGTTTTAAATCGAAAGCATCTGATCATTTTCAATAATCACGTGGCCTCTCTCTTGCGAATGAATTGAACGAGCAAGATGAGAGGCCACTTTTTTTGCTTCAATTCCACGGTATTTTTTCAAAGGTCCAATCAAAGTCTTATTAATCATTGGAGAGATGTGAATAAAAAATTTCTCAGCAGGACGGTGCTCTTTTCGTTCTCCGAGCAAAAGTGAGGGCCTGATGATTGTAAGCGTTTCAAAATTTTTCTTCTTTAATCCATCTTCCATTTCACCCTTAACTCTATTGTAGAAAACGGAGCTCTTTGAATCGGCCCCTAAGGCAGAAATCACAGCAAATTTTTTCGCTCCATATTTACTGGCAAACTCAGCAAAGTTTAAAACGTAAGAACAATCGATAGTGTGAAAGGCCTTTTGCGAGCCAGCCTTTTTAATTGTTGATCCAAGCGCACAGAGAGCGCTATCCACTGAATCAAGGCCGTAATCGCCAAGGGAAACCGTGTCGAGCTGATCAAAATTGGTTACGATCTGAATGATCTTCGCATGACTAAGAAGTAGCTTACTTCTGACAAGAAGAACGATAGTAGAAACAGAATCATCTTCAATTAAATAGTCTAAAGTATGATTTCCCACTAATCCTGAGGCCCCTGCCAGTAATACTTTCATCTTCCTTTCCTCTAAAAAATTGACAAAAAAAAGGGCCTCAACTGAGGCCCTTCTTATAAAAATACAAAAATATTATTTCTTTTTTGCTGGTGCTGGAGCTGCTCCTGCGCCTTCTGGATTCTTTTCGATTCCAAGAAGTTCAACTTCGAACACTAGAGTTTCACCACCACGAATTTTTGGAGGTGCACCTGTGTCGCCGTAAGCAAGTTCAGAAGGGATAACGAATTTAGTTACGCCACCAACTTTCATAGTTTGAACGCCTTCAGTCCATCCACGGATAACTCTGTTAAGTGGGAAAGAAACTTCTTTTCCTCTTTCACGAGATGAATCGAACACAGTTCCGTCAGTTAAAGTTCCATGGTAGTGAACTTTTACGATATCAGTTTCTTTTGGTTGAGGTCCTGTTCCTTCTTTAACAACTTTGTAAGCTAGACCAGAAGCAGTTTTAGTTGCTCCTTCTTTCTTAACGAAGTTTTCCAGGAATTCAGCGCCTTTTTTCTTTACGTCTGTAGCTTGTTTTTCCATACGAGCTTTGAACATATCCTGAATTTTTTGTTGGTATGCCATTGGATCAACTTTTTGTTTTTCACCTTTAGCAGCGTCTCTTAACCCTTGAGCAAGAGAATCGATTTCAGCGTCTGACATTTGAAGTTGAGTCAAACGTGAACCGAACATTGTTCCGATTGAATAAAACGTTTTTTCTTCTTCAGTTTTTGGATCCTTTCCTTTTGAACAACCAACTGCCATAACTCCAACTAGAGCAAGGACAGTCAAACTTGCGAACACATTTTTTTTCATGCTTTCATTCCTTTGTGAGTTTGATGAAATTTTTATATCTCTATAACGTTAATGCCGAAGACGAAAAAGATCAAGTTACCAATTTCTATTCAGGGATGGTTTTTAAAAGATCTGTGCGCTTGATATTTTTAGGTAAAGACTTCTCCCAATCTCCGTATAAAGGATTGGGTAGAATGATAAATTTTTCACCAAAATCTTCTCTGTGCTGATCGACCAACGCACGGCGCTCTTCTGCTTTTTTATCGTCCCAGTCCTTATGAAAATCCCCTAAATTATCCCCAAAATAAAGAACGACATCGTACTTTGAAAGGACCGCTTCTCTACGCTTTTCCTTGCTCCAATTTCCACCAAGAAAATACAAATTTTCTCTCTTCGCAGGGATCCCCAGCTTCTTAAAATTTTCAAGTGTATCGTCTTTTTGAACTTCGGTTCTGTTGGAAATAAAGATAACTTCAACACGATTTTTTGTGGCAAATTCAATAAACTCTTTGGCCCCCGGAAGTGCCTCAGCGCGCTTTAAAGCAACCCATCTGTTGAACAGATCCTGGCTCCATTGGATATTATTCTGGACTTCATAGGCTCCGCCGAAAGAATTATCAAGAACTGTTTCATCGATATCAAAAACAACAGCGCGTTTGCGGTTGTGCTTATTTTCGAGATCGCGTTCAAGCTTCATCTTGCCCAGGTTGTAAGCTTGATAGCATAAAGCACGGAACTCTCCACTGGTTTGAAACCAGAGGTAAGAACCAAGTTGATATTCTCTTGTGTTAGTCGGATAAGTATTTTCCTGATGAGCACAGGATACCGAGACTGCCAGGACAACACTAAAAACCAGTGCCTTTATTGAATGCATATTCTTCTCCATGAAAGTAATTTGTAATTAAAATCCGGCCTCATCCAACGCGAGATTGGCCATCTTGTCGCACATTTCATTTTGCGGATGACCTGCATGGCCTTTGACCCACAAGAATGAAATTTTATCAAAACTGTTTCTCAATTGATCCAGTTCCTGCCATAAAAGCAGATTTTCAGGTTCTTTATTGTCCGCTTTTTTCCAGCCGCGGGCCTTCCAGCCTGGAACCCATTTTTCGATTCCTTCAACCACATATTTCGAATCGCTGTAGACAAACACCGGGCTTTCTCTGTCAGAAAAACCTTCTTCAACCCATTTTTCGATGAGTCCTTTTAGTCCTCTGATCACCCCTTCAAGTTCCATTTTATTATTGGTCGTCGGCATATCAACGCCGGAGGATTTTAAAATCACTTCCGCCTTTGCATCCTGAATAATTGTCGCCCAGGCACCGGGGCCAGGATTTCCGCGACAGGCCCCATCTGCAAAAATGGCAAAGGCACTGCCAAGATCTCTCATTTCATCAGGTAGCGGAAATGGGCCGTTTAAATCAAAATCATTCTTCGGTCCAGAGACAGAGTCCGGCAGCATCTCCGCCTTTTTTGTCAAGAGAAGAATGGCCTCCTGGGCCTCTCTATCTCCATCAAAAATCGCGTCCAACTTCCGAAGATTTCTAAGTATTTCTGATTTTTTCATAGACTGAGATTGTAACGTCATTGCTATTCTTTTTAAAGCGCTTATGTTAAAACATTCGCCATGAATAAAGCATTTTCAATTCGGGTCTATAAACAGTACTTCAATTTTGCTTCGTCGCATTTCATGCTTTTTAAGGATGGATCGCGCGAGCCTCTTCACGGTCATAACTACCGTGTGCAGATCAAGGGAAATGCTCTTGAACTCGATAACGATATGGTTTTTGATTTTCTTGATATTAAACCGATCGTCCGTGATATCTGCAATTCACTCGATCACAAATTATTGATCCCGAGAGATAATGCCAAACTTCGCATTGAAGAACGCGAAAAAAACTTTATCTTCAGAACTATGGATGAAAGTGAATTCAGTATTCCAAAAACAGATGTTCTCATTTTACCGATTGAAAACACTTCAGCTGAGCGCATTGCCTGTTATCTGGCCTGTCAGATTAAAGATGCTGTTAAAGCAAAGTTTAATTTTGAATTTAAAGAACTCGAAGTAGAAGTAGAAGAAACTCCCGGTCAGTCCGCCATTTTTGTCTTGTCACAAGAATAATTTTTTTAAAGGAATAAAAAATGAAATTTGTAGAACTAACTTCAGGCTCAAGTGTAAAAGGCAATCTTATCCGTTCTTATAAAACAGAAAAGCATGCTGAAAAATATATCTATATTCTCGGCGCTGTTCATGGCGATGAAGTTGAAGGGGCGCACCTTGCTGCTGAACTCTTCAAATGGCTTCAGGAAACAAATGAAGTGGATATGCCGGTTGTTGTAGTTCCGGTTGTGAATGTCGATGGTTTCCAATTAAAAACGCGTGTAAATGGCAATGGTGTAGATTTAAACAGAAATCTTCCTTCAACTCAGTGGACGCCTGAGGCGCGCGAAGAAAAATATTATCCCGGCAAAGCTCCGCTTTCCGAGCCGGAAAATAAATATCTCGTCTCTCTCTTTGAACAATACCCGCCAAAATTCATCATCAGCTTCCATTCTTGGTATCCGGTCATTAATTACAACGGAGCCTGCAAAGAAGTAGCAGATTTTCTGGCGAGCTATAACAAGTATCCAATTGAAGCGGACTTCCTGACTCACCCGACTCCGGGCTCTCTCGGTGAATACGGACCTCAGGCCTTAAAATGTCCGGTTTTGACATTTGAATGTCCGGTTCTTTCTGAGACGGTAACGTTGGAATCCGTATGGAAAGAAAATGAAGAGGCCTTCAAAAAACTCTTTACCACACGGACAATAGAAACATTTAAGCTTTAAACATCTTCGAAGCGTTTGTCATCGTAGGATGGAACAGACGCTTCATTTTTCTTTCTGGCAGGAGCAACCGGTTCCGGCGTGCTTTCAACATCAGAAAAAACAACTTTTAATTTTTCTTTTTTAGGTAAATTTTCTACAGCCTTTGGTGCTGGCCTTGGCGACGGTGCTGCTGCCACAACTTTTACAGGTGCAGGTTTCTCTTTTTTGGAAACTGGAGCGGCCACCGGTGCTGATTTCTCTGCTTTTTTCTCTGGTTTCGCTTTTGCCAGCATAACTTTCACATCAGCATTGGCGCCAAAGAGCAATGACGTCAATTTATCAGAAGTTTCTTTTACATTCTGTGAAAGCTGCATGACGGCCGAAGCGTTGTCGGCGACTTTTTGCGCGGCCACAGAGTTTTGATTTGTCACTTCATCGATTTGTCCCATCGCCTTGTTTACTTCACCAATCCCCTGCGACTGCTCAGTCGAAGCGAGAGATACTTCGGAAACCAGCGATTGAACTTTTGCAACGTTCTCATTAATTTCAGAAAGAGCGATGTCACATTCTTTTGCGCGATCAACTCCCGTTTCAATTTTCATTTTTCCGTCGAGAACGAGTTTTTCAACCTGACTTTTAGTATTTGTAACGATGTCATTGACCTTCACAATACTTTCTTCAAGAAGCCCTTTGATTTCATTGGCAGCATTGCCGCTCATTTGGGCAAGATTACCGACTTCTTCAGCAACAACGGCAAAGCCTTTTCCCTGTTCACCGGCGCGTGCAGCTTCTACAGATGCATTAAAAGAAAGAAGTTTGGTTTGGAAAACAATGTCATTAATAACTTTTGTTTTTTCAGAAATATTAGTAATGACGTTAACCATTTCTCTTAGTTCATCATTATTCTTTTTCATAAAATCGCTGAAGGATTCATTGTTATGATTGATGTCGTTCATAGCAACAATCATATTAGAAACGGCACCCTGACCTTTCTTGACTGAATTTAAGCTTTCAGATGAGGAAGCAAGTGCATTTTCCGTATGATCAGAGTTGCGTTTGATCATCGCTGAAATTTCTTCAAGACTTGAAGCTGTTTCCTGAACTGCGGCCGCCTGTTCAGTTGAGCAAGAAGACAATTCTGAACTCATTGAACCTAAATCAGTTGCTGATTTGATAAGTTCAGGAGAACTTTTATTTAATTCATTTATCGCCAGTGAAAGCTGAGCGGTTATCATGCGAGCGAGAATAGTACCGAGTAGAATGCTGATGAGAAATCCAGCAATCATCAATGAGACAGAAACGACTGAAGAAAATTTGCCAATTTCTTCTGACATTGCGGCCCACTTGTCACCTTCCTTATGTTGGAATTCCATCAACTGAGAAAGTGATGTGAAAAGAGCATCAGTCGATTTTTCGTATTCATTAAAAAAGATTTGCTGAAATTTTTCACTCGGCCCTTCCGCCTTATAGAGGGTCACCAGTTCCTGAGTTTTGGTTTTTACCGCAAGCCATTCGTTTTCAACTTCCTTATAATGAGCTTCTTCGCCTTCAACAAATTCAATTTCACTATAGGCCTTTTTATTTTTTTCAAAACGTTCAATTTCCTGAGTCATTCTCTCGAAGCCAAGTTTTTTTTCTTCTTCATGACCGCTAATTGAACCGACAAGAAAATACATTCTTGAACGAATGGTTCTTGCACTGTCTCTCATCTCGGCCAGTCGATCGAGATTTCCCATGTTGATATTCACAACGTGCTCAAACTTTCCTATAACCTTTCCCAGGTAGTAAAAATTTGTTCCACCTACTATGAGAGTGAAAAAAGCTGCGAATAAAAATCCAATAAAAATTTTATGCTTCAATTGAACACGCGAAAGCATGGTCAAACTCCTTTTTTAAAAAAATCTCTTAAGAAAATATTAAGGCATTCGTGATATTTATCGACATAAAAAAACCCGCTGATTAGCGGGTTTTTTAAAATAATGAATTTGTTCAACCGATGTTTACACTCGGTCTTTCCAATGAGGCGCCAAAATCAGGCCTTATTGAACTTAATAACTTCCACAGGACAAGCTTCGGCCGCTTCTTGAATCTTAAGACCGTCATCAAGAGGTGCTCCTGGTCTGATCACACAAGTTGTGTCTGTGACTTCAAAAACTTCGGGATAAATTCCTTCACAAGCATCACAAACGATACAACCTGGTTCAATCCAGACTTTTGAAACAGTAAAATTATTGGCAGCTGGAGCAGCAGCACCACCGCCAGCAGCAGCTCCAGCAAACTCTCCGGCAAAAATAGGATTCGTTGCCATTTTAAGTTGCTTAGCAGTCTTTGGAAGAGGTGGAGAAATAAAAGTGCGCTCTGGAATTTCAAAACGCGGCTTCTCTTTCACTACCGTCAATTTTGCTTTTAGTTCATCGGCCGTTTGAGTGGCGTTTTGAAGCTGAGACTTAAACTCAGAACCCTTCATTGTAATTTTATGAGTCGTCTGATCTCTCGTTGCAATGATTTCAACTTCCATTGTTGCCTGATCAAGATTAGTGGCAGCAAGAAGCTCTTTCATTGCCGGACCCATTTCGATATCGCGGGCAAAATCGTCAGTACTACCATCGAATTCGCGTTGAATATCTAATTGAGCAGGAGCTCCGAAAGGATTAAAAAGGTGAAGACGTACTCTATCGTACTTTACCGGCTCAGCACTTTGATCCCACGTTAAAGCGAAAGCAAAACCAGTTTCACCCAACTGGCTTCTGAGAATTTCCAGTTTTGGTTTTACGAATAAAAAGTTAAGAGCGCCAGATAGTAAGCTCAGGACTCCAAGTCCGATTAATAAACCTAACCCCATTAAAATCGCCACGGCCATGGCAATAAACGTCGTGTTCACAAAAACTCCTCACTGAAAAAACGAGTCAATTAATCAAATATTAACTTACCTATTTTAGCATAAGTTTATGAGATGTTTAGCAAAAATTGTGCAACAGAGAGAGGAAGATTAAAAATGGTGTGAAGTTCTTCGCCTACAATTTTTCCAAGGCCTAGCAAAGTTCCTTCCTGGTGATAAATCCAGAAATAATTCTCCGAACAAATTAACTGGGAATTTGGACGGCGAATAATGTCTTTAAGCTTTAAACGGATTCCCTGTAAATAACGTTTGGTTTGCTCTGGGGTTAAAAGAAATTCATCGAGGTATAGAAGTTGATCAAGGGGAATGCCATGTTTTTCGAGGTCAAATGAATTGTCTTCTTTTTTAGGCCATTCTTCTTTAGGGAGGGCCTTCTCCGCTCCTAAAGCACCTACTGCGAGTCGCTCCAACCTTTCCAGAGCTCCGTGTCCGCCAAAGGTGGAGGCCATTTCTTCAAAGAGGCTTCGCACATAGGTTCCACTGGAGACGCTGACGACAAAATCTATATAGGGATAATTAAATTCCAGAACATCAAAAATATAAATCTGACGTTTTACTTTTTCTTTTTCAATCATTCGACCGGCAAGAGCGTGCAGGTAAAGTCTCTTTCCTTCAAATTTTGTTGCTGAAACCATATGGGGTCTCTGCCAGTATTCACCTAAAAATTTTTTAGAAAGAAATTCTTCCAGTTCTTCTTTGCTTTTACTCTGCCAAACGGATTCAATGTCTTTTGTTTCTAAAACAGGTTTGGTTAAATCACCTGACTCTGTTTTTGGTCCGAATAATCCACGGGCACGGTATGTTTTAGGCAGCAATTCATGAACATAATCATTCATTTTTTGAGCGCCTTGAATACCTACGAGCAAAACACCTTCCGCAAATGGATCAAGTGTTCCGAAGTGACCAATCTTACCGAAATCAAAATTTAGATTTTTTTTGAAATGATAGACAACCTGGAAAGATGAAAGTCCCACCGGTTTATAAACATTAAAAACGAGGGGAATTTTCCTGTAGTCCATAGGAAAAAGGCTTAGTCCTGCTCAGTGTCCGATTCAGTTTCGCTTTTTAAAAGATCCATGATCTTTTTTTCTTCTTCAAACTGATTGTCGTAGACAAAGGTAAGGCTTGGAACGTGGCGGACTTCAAGAACTTTTGCTAATTCAGAGCGGATTTTTCCGGCCGCTGCCTGAATGGCAATCTTGGCATCTCCACGGGTGTGAGAATCATAAGTGTCCCACGAAACTGTGGCGTAACCATAATCAGGTGAGAGCTCTACTTTAGTTATAGAAACTCTTGTTAATCTCGCATCTTTAATTGTAGCACGGAGAAGGCCGTTGATTTCATTCAACAGCCTTTCTTCGTATTTTTCTTTTTTAAAATTATTTTTCTTTGCCATAAATTTACTACAGAATTGGTCTCGCCTCTTTTGAGCCAGCTGAAGTCAATCCAGCGGCATCATCAAGCGTTCTTTTCTTCTGTACCATCAAGTACGCTTCAAAGATATCACCTTGTTTAATATCAGTGTATCCTTCAAGAGCAATACCACACTCGTAACCGTTCTTAACTTCTTTTGCATCGTCTTTGAAACGTTTAAGAGAAGAAAGTTTCCCGTCGTGCATGATTTTACCGTTTCTAAGAAGTCTGATGTTACATCCTTGAGCAATTTTACCGTCGATAACATATGAACCGGCGATAATTCCCGCTTTCGGAATATTGAACACTTCGCGAACTTCTGCGCGTCCAATGAATTCTTCTGTAAACTCTGGTGCAAGAAGACCTTCAAGAGCAAGCTTCACATCATTGATGAGTTCATAAATGATCGAATAGTTCTTGATATCGACACCTTTATCTTCGGCCATCTTTCTTGCAGATGTTACCGGTCTCATATTGAAGCCGATAATGAATCCACCAGATGTAGCGGCCATCTGAACGTCAGAGTCAGTAATTGGACCAACGCCTCCGGCAACAACTTTGACAGCAACTTCAGCATTACCCAAAGTTTCAAGCGCAGACTTAATAGCTTCGTATGACCCTTGAACATCTGAACGAATGATGAGGTTAAGGAATTTTTGTTCTTCACCTTCTTTAGAAGCATTCGCAAAGAAATCTTCGAGAGAAACTTTCTTTTTCTCAGGTGCAGCTGTGAGAAGTTTTCTTTCGGCCACTCTGTTCTCAGCAATTTTCTTTGCTTCTCTTTCATTCTTAACTGTATTGAGTTTATCTCCAGGACCTGGAGTTGATTCAAGACCAAGAATTTGAATTGGAGTTGAAGGACCTGCTGAGTTAAGGTTTTCACCTTTATGGTCAGTCAGTGATCTTGCGCGACCGTAAGTTTCTCCTACGACAACAAAATCGCCTTTATTAAGTGTTCCGTTTTGAACAAGGATCGTAGCAATTGGACCGCGACCTGGTTCAATTTTTGATTCAATAACAACACCATCAACAACGCCTTTTGGATTAGCGCGAAGATCGAGCATTTCCGCCTGAAGAAGAATGGCCTCAAGAAGCTCATCAATTCCTTCTCCTTTCAGAGCTGAAACGTGAACATATTGAGTTTGCCCACCCCAGTCTTCCGGCATGAGGTTGAATTCAGTCAATTCTTGTTTTACGCGGTCAGGGTTAACACCTGGCTTGTCCATTTTATTGACTGCGATAATGATGGGAACGCCAGCATTCTCACAGAATTTAATAGATTCTTTTGTCTGCGGCATAACACCGTCATCTCCTGCAACAACCAGAACAACGATATCTGTCGCATTGGCCCCACGCTGTCTCATCGCTGCAAAGGCCGCGTGACCAGGAGTATCCAGGAACGTAATATTTTTGCCTTCATCAGTTGTTACTGAGTACGCTCCAATGTGCTGAGTGATCCCACCAGCTTCACCTGAAGCAACTTTTGCTTTTCTGATTGTATCGAGAAGAGTTGTTTTACCATGGTCAACGTGTCCCATGATTGCAACAACTGGCGGTCTGATTGGAAGTTTGTTTTTTTCTTCATCAGACAATGTGCCTTTCTGGATAATCTTTTCTTCATTGAAAGCTTTATCTTCAATTCTGTAACCAAAAAGTGCACAGATATCAGCTGCCAGTTTCGGTCCGACATAGTCTGATTCTTTCACAAGAAGGTTCAGCTTCAAGCATTCATCGACTAAATCTTTAAATTTCATCGAAAGCTTTCTGGCCAATTCGCCAAGTTCAACTCCTTTATGGATTTGAACAACGCGTTTTGATTCTTTCATTTCTGTAATTTCTGTCTGCTGAGTTGGTCCCACGTAATCCTTTTTTCTCATAATCTGAGTATAGATCGGTCTACCTGTTCCACTGAGCGTAGTATACGAACGCAACTCTTCTTCTGCGCGAGATAATGTAAGGGCCTGAGCTTTACTTGCGATAACCTTTTTACCAGTCATCATCGTCGCTAGACCACCCATGCGCTTTTTATTTTCTTCTTCTTCGCCACGTTTTTTGGAATCAAGTTCCTCTTCCGCTGTCATCGCAGGTCCACCAACTTTAGCAGCAGCAGCTTTGCGGGCTTCTTCGCGCGCCTTAGCTTCTTGTTGCTCTTTAAAGTTAGGATCTTTTGATGGTGTATAAACAGGAGTAAAACGGTGAGGGCGATCAATGCTGGATTTTCTTTCTTCAACTTTCGCTGCAGGTTTTTCTTCAGTTGCTGCACTTTCAGGTTTTGCAACCGGTTTTGAAACAACTCTTAACCCACCCGAAGGTGTCGCTGATTTCTCAGTTCTTTCTGCGCCTTCAGAAACTGGCTCAGCCGTTTCTTCACCAGCGGCCGGCTCATAAGATTCTTCCTGCTCGTACTCTTCTGCATGAGTTGCTCTGGCAGAAAGTCTGTCCTGCATTTCTTCTTGTTCAAGATCAGCTGAAGATTCTTTTTCATCAGTTTTTCTTCTGATGACAGTTGCTTTCTTTTTAACTGCAGTCGAAGCCTTCTTAGTCTCTCCAACCGAAGCAGCGGCAACAGGCTCTTCTTTTTTCTCAACAGCTTTAGTTGCAACTGTTTTCTTCTCAGTTGTCTTAGCTTCACTGGTCGGCGCTTTCTTACGAACCACTTTTTTCTTTGGTTCAGCGGCCTGAGTTTCTTCTTTTTCCTTTTGGATTTCAGAAAGAAACTTGGCAACGTCTTCATCAGAAAGCTCGGCCATGTGATTTCTCACATTGAAGCCTTTTGCTTTTAAAGATTCGACCAGATCGAGCGGGCCTATCTCTAATTCTTTTGCCAGTTCAAAAACTTTTTTAGGCATTATTAACTCCGTTTACATATCTTTTATTTCAATTTGAATGCTGCTAGTTCTTCTCTTAAGCGCTTTTCAGCCTCAGAGAATTTATCTTTGCCGTCGCCAGATTCGTCTTTCTCTTTATGCTTATCAAGAAGACCTTTGTAGGCCGGAACAGCTGAAGCAGAAACCAATTCTTCTTCATCAGACTCAAGATTGATGACGCCTTTTTCAATTGCATCATGTGTATCTTTCAGGATCTGTGCGCCATCCGCTTCAGTACCGTGAATGATTCCACCAAGAGTTTCAGCATCAAGAGCTGCAAGATCGCCAATTGACATGATTCCGTTTTGAACAAGCATTTGAGCTCTTGCATCTGAAACAGAAGCAATTTGAACAAGGCTTTCAACTGCTTTCTTAATTTTTTCCTGAAGCTTAGTTTTAGAAATAATATTGATCTTATAACCAGTCAGCATAGCTGCCAGACGAACGTTTTGTCCGCGACGGCCGATAGCGAGTGATAATTGATCTTCTTCAACAACAACGTCCATTGAATAACTGTTGTGATCAACCTGAATATTTGAAATTTCAGAAGGAGCAAGAGCTGCTCTTGCAAATGTTTCGATATCTGAGTTCCAACGAACGATATCAATTTTTTCACCTTGAAGTTCATTAACAACATTTTGAACGCGTGAGCCTTTCATACCAACGCAAGCACCAACCGGGTCAATTTCTTTGTCAGAAGTATAAACCGCGATCTTAGCTCTTTGTCCTGGTTCTCTTGCCGCTGATTTAATTTCGATATTGCCATCGAGAATTTCAGGAACTTCAACTTCAAAAAGTTTTACAAGATACATTGGAGAAGTTCTTGAAAGACGAATTTCAGGACCTCTGTTCGTCATAACAACTTCAGAAAGGTACGCTTGAATTCTATCGCCAGTTTTGAAGTTTTCCCCTGGAATAAGTTCTTTTCTTGGAAGAACTGCATCTGATTTACCGAGGTCAACGATCACGTTTCCGCGCTCGTATCTTCTGGCAATACCAGTAACCAACTCACCTTCTCTGTGTTTGAAATCAGAAAAAAGAATTTCTCTTTCTGCGTCTCTCACTTTTTGGAAAATGATCTGACGAGCTGTCTGAACGTCAACGCGTGTGAAGTTCGGGTTCTCGATTCTGATACCGAGCTGATCACCGATTTCAACTTCGCTGTCGAGATTTTTTGCTTCATCAAGTTTGATTTCGATGATTGGATCTTTAACTTGATCAACTACGTTTTTGTATTGATAAATTTCGATTTCATCTTCGGCGTCATTGTAACGTGTTTCATATTCACCTTGAATACCGAATTTTTTTCTAGCTGTAACAAGGAATGCTTGTTCAATAGCGCGCACAACAACTCTTTTGTCGATACCGCGATCTTTTCCTAAAGTTTCAATCATTCTTCCTAATTCTGAGAAATTCATTTTAACCTACCTAGCTATTTCTTAATCTTTAAGGTTATTAAAGTCTGTTTCTAAATTTGCTTTTTTAATTTGCGTATACGGCACATTGACTTGCACACCTTTAGCGTCAATGACCAGGCCTTCATCATTGGCCTCTACAAGCTTCACTTTTATTTTTAAATTATTGCGAAGGGCCTTCGGAAAATCCGGATAAACCGTTTCATCAATTTTCTTAGTCAATCCAAGTGTGATGTCTTGTCCGACGACTCCTTTAAAATGCTCAACAGTAGTTAAACCGCGGAACAGTCCAGGAGATGAAACTTCAAGTGTGAAATTGTCCGGAATCCAAGTTTCAGTTTCCATGTAGGGATTAAAGGCGCGATCAACTCGAACACAATCATCGAGTACAGCCGTCTTGGTTTTTGGATCCATAATGAACAAACGCAATTCACCAGATGGTGCATGCCATTCGAGATCGTACATCTCTAAATTTTGTTCACTTAAAATCTTTGAAGAAAGTTCGAAAAATCTTTGTTCCAAACCACTTCTTGGACCGCGAAGAACCATGAATTAAGACCCCATATAAAAAAAAAGGGCGGAATCGTTAGAAATCCACCCTTGATATCAGTTAAATATTTTCGGCGATAATAACCTTTTAGAAAGTTTGTTCTAAAAAAAAGGACAAAGATAAAAAGTTACTACTCAGGCACTATAACAAAATTTTAGGGATTTGCAAACATTGCTCTCTTTATAAGCACTCATCACAAGTCAGCAGTCATAATCAACGCTGCTCTGCCACTCCCATAAAAATCTTTCTTCCGGTGAATGACTTTAAATCCACAGTTCTGATAAAGTTTCTGTGCTGCATGATTATCCTCTTCCACTTCCAGAAAAAAATGATGAAGCCCTTCATTCTTAAGTCCGAGCAAACTCTTTTCTAAAAGCTGTCGGGCAAGTCCTTTCTCCCTAAACTCAGGATGAACGAGTATTTTCAGAAGGTGCGCAAAGGAATCTGCGCGAGATAGATCAAATAAAACGAATCCTATTATTTCGTGATGGGACGCCAGAGTCATTAAAGAGCGCTCATGGCCTGAAAATAATTGAGACCAGGACTCTGAAGACCATGGTGTTGGGAAAAATTTTTGATCGAGATCAAAAAGCGCAAAGGCCATGGAGCTGGTTAAAGCTTCATGGCCTTCGATTTTTGTAAAAGAATAAGACATTTGAAAAACTAAACCGGAGAGCTCAGGTCGACGTTACCGATTGAACGCTCAGAGTTTGTCTTCACTTCCATATGGAAGCGGATTTTCGCCTGCGGATTAAATGTATAACCATCTTTACCACGGATAATGTATTTGCGTTTTGCATCTCCATCTTCTGGCTCGATCAATTTTCTTAAACGAGAAACAGAAGTATAGATCAATTTATCGTGAATAAGTGGGTTGTATTCATCTTTCCAGATCATCTTCGCCAATTGTTCTTTATCGAAGTAAGTTCCTGGATTTTTAGAAAGAAGGAAAAGGATTTCAAGAAGAACAAAACGGTGTTTAAAATCGATTGTTCCAAGTGTTCTTTCAACAATTTTTCTATTTGTGCGATCGAGGTATAGATCCACAGTTGAATCATTAACATCGTCAATTTCCGCTTCAATCAGATGATTCAAACGCTTGAAGACAGTCGTATCAATTGATTCCTGCGCCAGATGAAACATATTAAGAGCATCGTCAAAGTTCCCAGCTTTTTTAAGAGCAGTCGCTTTTCCAAAAAGAATATAACCGTAAAGGTTCCAGCATTTTTTGCTTTGTAGATATTCATTTGCAAGTTTGTAGTAGTTAAGTGCTTTTTCATTTTCATTCATCTCTATGAAAATCTTTGCATAATAAGTGTACATTGCGCCTGAAAGATAAAATTTCTTGATAATTTTCAAAAGATCGTTGAGTTGATCTAAAAAGCGAAGAGAAGTTTCGTAATCTTTTCTGTAAAACGAATTTGTAGCAAGGGCCAAAAGACATTTTGACAGAAGTTCCGGTTCATTTTCTTCAGAAGATTTTTTATATGCGAGTTCAAAATTGGATTTAGCTTCTTCAAAACTGCCGCTGTAATTTTTCACAACACCAAGGTTGTAGAAAAACTCAGATGTAAGAGTTGGAAGAGCGCGGCTTAATGCGTCCATTAATTTTTCACTTTCGTGAATGTATTTTTGCGCTTTAGTATCTTCTAATTTTTCAGAAGCAATTCTGATTAAAAACCCATAAGTTTTTAGAATAGAAAATCCATCTCTGATCGGATCTGCAAAAGACAAAGCTTTGACAAAAGCGTCTTCTGCTTTTTCTAAATCAGCTTTATCGTAAAACACTTTTCCAAGCTGATAGTATGATCTACCGATGTCAGAATTGGTGATTTCACCTGTGATTTTTTTCAGGTCATCCTGAAAAAGACCAAGTGCTGGATGCCCTTCAGATTGCGTTTCTGAAATTCCAAAATCTTGAGTAGATACCATAGCATTCTCCAAAAATTAGGGTCCGCTTTTCACATCAGAAAAGTTGAGATGCAACGTCATATCACAAGCGGATTTCAGCGTCAAAACACCGTTGTAAGATTTTTCTAAAAGTAAGATTCAACTCGTTGATTTATATGGGTGGCACTGGTAATCTAGCAGTGTAAAAATTTCATCACTTTTCCCCATTTCGGAGACTTAAATGGCCAAATACGATCTTGACACAATTCGCCACTCAACTGCACACCTTATGGCCCAGGCCGTTAGTCGCCTATTTAAAGACCATAATCCTCAATTTGGGATCGGTCCTGTCATTGAAAACGGATTTTATTACGACATCGACATGGACGTAAAAATCACGGATGAGGATTTAGAAAAAATTGAAAAAACCATGCAGGAAATTATCGACGAGAAACTACCTATTCAAAGAATGGTTATGTCCCGCGATGAATCTGTTGAGTTCTGGAAAAAGAAAAATCAACCGCTCAAAGTGGAAGTTGTCTCTGGCATCCCGCAAAGCGAAGAAATTTCTATGTACCAACAGGGTGAGTTCGTCGATCTTTGCCGTGGACCACACGTAGAAAATACCGGTCACCTTCCAAAATTCTTTAAACTTCTGCATACAGCAGGGGCCTATTGGAAAGGCGATTCAAACAATAAAATGCTTCAAAGAATTTACGCTGCTTCATTCACAACAAAGAAACAGCTGGAAGATCACCTGAACTTCCTTGAAGAAGCAAAAAAACGCGATCACAGAAAACTGGGGAAAGAGCTTGAGCTCTTCCACTTTGATTCGATTGCACCTGCTTCTCCGTTTTTTATGCCGAAAGGAACAACCGTTTATAATGAACTTGTTTCTTTCATGCGACGAATTTATGTAAAGTACGGCTATGATGAAGTCATCACACCAATGTTGCTTGACACTGATTTGTATCACACATCAGGTCACTACGATCATTATAAAGAAAATATGTATTTTTCGATGGTGGATAAGAAAGAATTCGCGTTAAAACCGATGAACTGTCCATGCCATATGCTCATGTTCAAACACTATAAATACTCGTACCGCGATCTTCCGATGAGATATGCGGATTTCGGCCGTCTTCACCGCTATGAATCTGCTGGTGCTGTCGCCGGTTTAACTCGCGTTCGTTCATTTTGTCAGGACGATGCTCATATCTTCATTGCCATGGAAAACATTGAAGGTGAAATTTTGAAACTGATGGAAATGTTCTTCATTTGTTACGATCATTTTGGATTCAAACAGATCAAAGTGGGGCTTTCAACAAGACCAGAATCTAAGTCGGGCGACGATGCTACTTGGGATAAAGCGGAATCCGCTTTAAGGGGTGCATTGGATAAAACAGGCCACGCCTACCATATCAATGAAGGTGATGGAGCTTTTTATGGACCAAAAATTGATATTCAGATTTCGGACGCTATCGGCAGATGGCATCAACTGGGAACTATTCAGCTGGACTTCCAGATGCCAGAACGTTTCGATTTAAAATACACGAATGAAGAAGGTAAAGATGTTCGACCAGTTGTTATTCACAGAGCTCTTCTTGGATCTCTAGAAAGATTTATCGGAGTTTACCTGGAGCACATTGCTGGTGTCTTCCCTTTCTGGCTAGCTCCTGAACAAGCAGTCATCGTTCCGGTATCAACAGATAAGCATCTTGAGTTCTGTAAAGCTCTTGCGGCTGAGCTGAAAGAACTTGGCCTCAGAATTAAAGTTGATGAAAGAAATGAGACTATGGGATACAAGACTCGCCAGATTCAGCAGTCAAAAGTTCCATTCATGCTCGTCGTCGGCGACAGAGAAATGGAAAATAAAGCTGTTAGTATTCGTGCACACGGAGAACAAGGGTCGAAGAATTTAACGATTGCTGAACTGAAAGAGTATTTCACGAAATTAAATGAGGAAAGAATTCCTGCTAAATTAAGATAAAACTAAAATGAAGGGAGAATGGATTCTCCCTTCATATATACCGAAGGATTGGCCCCCATGAAAAAAAATATCTTGCTCCTTTGCGGAGGCGGCGGCACTGAGCACGAAGTCTCTCTCGTTTCTTCAAAGTACATTGAACAGAATCTCAAAGAGATTGGTCTCTACAATGTTATCAAAGTAGAAATCGGATCTCCTCGTTCCAATGATCGCAATTTTTATCTGATGAACCCTGATGGGTCTCATAAAGAGCAAGTAGAATTAAATTTTAAACGTGAACTGGTCGGTCTTTCCGGCAAACAAGAAATCCATTATGTCGTTCCCTGCATTCACGGACCTCCAGGAGAGACTGGCGAAATCCAGACCTATCTTGATTTGATTTCACTGCCCTATTTAGGTTGTGGACCTGAAGCAAGTCTTATTTGCTTTAATAAAGTCACCAGTAAATTATGGTTTAATGCTCTCGAAATTCCCAATACTCCTTTCGAATTTTTAACTAGTTTTGAAGAAGCTTCAAAAGCTCATAAACTTTTTGATCAACATGGAAAAGTTTTCGTCAAGGCCGCTTCACAGGGCTCTAGTGTCGGTTGTTATCCTGTTTCTAAAAAAGAAGATCTCGATGCAGCTTTAAAAAATGCTTTTAACTACTCCGAGTATGTCCTTGTTGAAAAAATGGTGACGGCCAGAGAATTAGAAATCTCTACCTATGAATTTGATGGAACGATACACGCAAGTGTTCCCGGTGAAATCAACTGCCCGACAGCGTTTTATTCATACGAAGAAAAATACAATCCAAACAGCAAAACGACGACTGAAGTTGTTGCGCCTGGTTTAACAAAAGATGTCGTCGAAAAAATGCGTGCCTATGCAATTAAAGCGTTCAAGGCGCTCAAGCTTCGTCATTTATCGCGTATCGATTTCTTTTACACCAATGAAGGTGAAATTTACTTGAATGAGATCAACACTTTTCCCGGAGCAACTCCTATTTCCATGTTTCCAAAAATGATGGAAAACAACGGGCACGCTTACTTGAAATTTATTGCCGATATTATTAAGAAAGACATTTTATAAAAGAGTAAAAATATGAAATTACCTATCATCAATTCAGACGACGCAAACCATGGCTCAGAAGTACTCAAGCACTACTACGCCAATAAAATGATTCCTGCAGAAAAAAAGACATACATGACCAAATTAAAGGATTCCATCGGACCTTACATGGGTATTGAAGCAAAAGACGGTAGCACTCACTACCTTCTCGATGCGGCTTCTCAGATTGCGACTTTAGGTCACGGATTTAACTCCTCGGTCTTCTTTGGAACAACTGAGTTTCTTGAAACATGGATGAACGATGCGACGACGAAAGAATTTAAAGATATGAGATTTGCTTTCCAGAATTTTCTGGGAAGAAAACTTGGTTGGAAAAAAACGCATCTGACTTTTGTTCATTCGGGCGCTGAAGCAAATGAAACGGCCCTTGGGTATTGTTACCGCAGAAGAGTCAACAAAGAGGCCAACAAAGTTCTGGCCTTTGAAGGGTCTTTTCATGGCCGGATGATGGTAACTCTGGCGGCAACCTGGAACAAATCAAAGCGCGAACCTTTCGAATGGAAAAATTATCTTGCTGAATACGTAAAATATCCAGAACTGCAGGATGCTCAAATTAATGTGTCCTTTCCCGCTCAATGGAAAGAAACATGGAATGAATCCTCATTGAAAGATTTTTCAGTTCCTGCAGAATGGTCAAATGATCCGATGATTAAAAAAGAAGTGGATTCTCTTCTGGCCGTTCGCAATCAGCTTCTGACCAAAAAAATATTTGCGGTCATCATCGAGCCTATGCAATGTGAAGGCGGTGATTGCTACTCGTCTGATCGTTTTCACACTGCCCTGCTCTTAATGGCGAAGACTTTTAAAGTGCCCGTCATTCATGATGAAGTTCAAACTGGTTTTCATCTCGGTCGCGAGTTTTTCTGGCACCGACAACTCAATCTGCGCGGATTAAATGGCGAACAATTAAATCCTGATTATGTCATATGTGCTAAAAAAGCGCAGATTGGTATTGTTCTCTCCCACCATGAGACAAAAAACGTCTTTAAAGGCGAAGAATTTTCCGTAGCATCAGCTTTGAGAGGCTACGCACATGCTATCAGTCTTGATCAGTGTCAGCAGCGTATTGTCGACATGGAAAAATTGGTTAATCCAAGACTCGAGACACTTCTTAAAAAACATTCCCAATTTATTTCACGGCCTAGAGTCAATGGTCTCGCTTTTGCTTTTGATATTCACGATCCGGCCTTATTAAATAAATTTGTCGATCTTCGATTCAAGCATGGTCTTCTTTATTACCCTGCAGGATCTCAAACTCTTCGTTTCAGATTAAACACTGCTTTTGGAATAAAAGATCTCGACTTCCTATTTGATCGTCTGGACTTCATCTGTCGCGAACTTTTCCTGAATGAATCTCATCCTGTTCCAACTCACGTTGAAACAGATGCAACGGAAGCTCACGAGTCTTATGAATGGCATGATTGCCTGATCAACATCAAACTTGCGAAGGCCCTTGGTAAAAAAATCGAAACAAAAGATATTTTAGCAACCGTCTCTAAACTTGTGGCCCAAAAAGCTCCGGTTGATCTTATTGTCATTTCACCGGACAATTTCCTCGAATACCGACAAGACATTATTAATCTCGAGAAAAAAGTTTACGAACCGGCCAGACAAACTGAAATCGAAAAATTCGAACACACTGTTTTAAACCGCAATTCACTTTGCCTCGGCGTTTTAAATCATACAGACAAAAAACTAATGGGGATTGCTTTTGCGGGACCTTTAAAACTTTATCCGCTGGAACGCGGAGTCCGCATGGATCCAAATTATAATGATGACGATTCTCTTTACATGCTGGACGTGACTGTCGATAACGATCTCCAGGGAACAGGTCTGGGAAGATCCTTAAAGTACGCTCTATCCGCGCTTGCGCTAACGAAAGGTGTAAAGCGCATTCAGGGAAGAAACCGCGATCGCCTAGCTGGTGCTATGATCAATATCAATATGTCTCTCGGCGCCATTGAACAAACTTATATCCGCGAAGACTATCCAGACTTTGAACCTTTCCGCGATGTCTTGTATTATACAATTAAGGCGGAATGGAAAAAGCCAGCTCTTCATCTCGGTAGAGGCACGACAATACCTCTTTCTTTAAAAAGCTTGTCTCCGGAATACTTTCGCAGTCAGATGCCTTATGCCGTCAATAAAGTCTGTCTTTCAAACTTCGTCAGCGAAGATTTCTTAAAAGGTGTTAAAGAAGTCATTGAAGTTCTTCCGCAAAACCTAAGACACGGCTATACTTGCTCAGGCCAATCAGAATGTGTTGATAAAGTCATAAAAACAATCTGGGTAAAGTCTCCGGATGAAATCAAAAAAAATCATGTGACTAAAATGATGACGTTTAAACGTCACTACTTCGGCAATGGTTCTACACTTGCTAGATCTTTGAGTCTTGATACTGATCCTTATTTTGATGTCGTGAAACTCGAAAATCCTACAGAGACAAGCTATCCGGAAATCCTTAAGCAAGTCGAATCTGAATTTAAAACTGGAACATACCTGGCGGTCTGGGTAGAGCCTGTTCTTCAGAAAACAATGGAAAAGATGCCCTATGAATTCCTTAGAGGATTAAGAGATCTTTCGACAAAATACAAAGTGGCCCTTATCTACAATGAAACCGCTTCGCAATTCTTCCGTTATTCACACAAGAATTTCTTTGCTTCATGTTTTGCAGATATAGCTCCTGATGCTGGTCTCGCTTATTTCAGCGGTCAGGCAGGCATGGCCTTTGCCAGTGATGCCTACTATCTGGAGCAGCCACTTATGATGATCAGTACGTGGGATGGAGACGAGTTTTCATTCCTTTCTTACTATCATGCTTTCAAAGAAGTAATGAAGAATTCTGACGAATACAAAAAAACTGCAAAAACATTTCATGAAAAATTAGTCGATGAATTATCTCGCTATGAGATCGACAGTATGAAAATTGAAAACGGTTTTGGTTATTTTAAAGGATCAATTCCCACATCAAAAAGTAAAATGTTTGTTCACAATGGCGAATACTATGTCGTTTGTCCGTCATATGATGCCATGAAGGAGTATTTAAACTCATGAGTACTAACTGCCAGTTCCCACATATTATTTATCGTGAAGGACAAAACAATAAACTCTGGGGTATTGCCCACGGAGAAGAATTTAAAACACCAATTAAAGAGCTCGCTGAAATCAGAAAGGGCCTTATGCTTGCGAAGAATCCGCGACTCGCCAAAAAATTGGATGAACTCGCGATGGACCAACTTCATATCTCTCGCCAGTACTCTCCACATATCGCTGATGAAATAGAAGGAATAGCTCAGGGAGCGGGTCTTTCACTTACCGATATTGTGATCCTGAATAACTATACAGACTTCAGAGACATTCAGTTGCCGGAAGAAGGATGTTCGACAGTTCATGTCCAGACACCTTCTGACATTCTTTCTGGACAAACGTGGGATATGCACCGATCGGCCAAGAACTATATGTGCTTGATTCAGGTTCCGCAGACAGAAAGACATTCTGCCCAGCTCGTTCTTACTCTTGTTGGATGCGTAGGTTTAATGGGTGTTAATGCGGAAAATGGTCTTATTGGCGTAAACAATATCAACACCACAAATGCAAAAACAGGTTTGATCTGGCCTTTACTTGTCAGACGAGTTCTGGAAGAGAAAACTCTGGCCGATATGAGACGTGCTCTTCTACACGCTCCGGTTACTTCAGGTCATAATTACCTTATCAGCTCTCCAGATGGTGGGGAACATTTAGAAGTTACACCTTCTGTTTATGAGAAAGTTGCGGCCCTTTCCAAAGGTCAAGTTGGAGGCATTTTCCATACCAATCATTGTATGGGCAGTGAAATTGAAAAACTTGAAGACAAATCTTCAATGAGCTCAACCACATTCAATCGCTACAATCTATTAACCAACAAGACTTATAAAGTGACTGACTTAGAAGATTTTAAAAACTTGCTGACAGATCACGACGAATTTCCAAAATCTATTTGTTCACATTTCGAAAATGGCGCTCAGGATCCTTCATTTACATGTGGAGGAGGAGCCTGCGATTTAAAAAATGGTCGATATATTTTCTGGAGAGGTTGTCCGGCCCATGATGATGATTATAAAGAATATGAATTTGTTTTAGATGGAAGCAAGTTTAAAAAATTAACCTAGAGGCCTTATGAGTCTTCCCTATTATATTTCCTGGAGTAAACAAAAAGACGCAGCTTCTTTTGAAATTGAGAGAGTTGATGGTTGCCGCATTTTTTCTCCTGATGGAAAAGTTTTTACTGATATGACTTCGATAAGTTATCAGGCACATTTTGGTCATAATCACCCTGTGATTATCAGATATTTAAAAGAGCAGCTTGATTCTGTTCCAATGAGTTCTCCAAAAGGAATTTATCCTCATAAAAATGAAGCGACTTTAGATTTACTTCACTATATGGATAAGAAAGATGGGAAAATTTTCTATACAACTGGCGGAGCTGAAAGTGTTGAAAACGCTTTAAAAATTGCCAGAGATTTCACAAAAAAGAAAATTGTTCTCGCAAGACAAAACTCTTATCACGGGGCAACCTTAGGCGCTCTGGCCGCCACTGGCGACTGGAGAAATCCGGCCCACATGACTCCAGAAGGATGGGTTGTACGAATTCCTGAACCTTATGAAGCAGATGCTTTGAAAAAAACGCGTGAAATTATTTTGCAAAATAGCCCTGATCAAATTGCGGCAATCATTATTGAAACCATCACAGGAGGTAACGGTGTTTACGCCGGAACCAAAGATTGGTGGATTGGTTTGCGAGCGCTTTGTGATGAATTTAATATTCTTTTGATTATGGACGAAGTTGTTTGTGGATTTGAGCGAACTGGAAAGCCATTTGGATACATGCACTATGGTGTTGAGGCCGATCTGATTTGTCTGGCCAAAGGAATAAGCGGGGGAATGATTCCGTTTGGCGCCGTCTGGACTTCGCAAAAGATAGCTCTGTATTATGAAGATCATCTTCTTTGCTGTGGCTTGACCAATTATGCGCACCCAATGGGGATAGCGGCCATGAGAGGTGTTCTCGAAATTGTTAAAGATAAAAATTTTCAAACGAATCTTAAAAAAGTTGAAACTGTTTTTTCGGATGAACTTTCTAAATTAAAATCTCTGTCGATTGTTAAGGATTATCGCGTACACGGAATGCTCGCGGCGGTGGATTTGAACAAAAGTGTCGACGGAAAAAAATTTATGGAGGCAGGTTTATACCTAGTTTCCCAAACCAATAGAATTATACTCGCCCCGCCTTTGATCATCAGCGAAGAATTGCTTAGAGATGCAATGGCAAAAGTGACCAAAGTATTAAAGGAAAACTCATGAATTCAAAACAACCAAAAGTTTATTCTGATGCTCTCAGTGCTCTTCACGATTTAAAATCAGGAATGACTTTAATGAGCGGTGGCTTTGGCCTTTGTGGCATTGCTGAAAACTGTATCGATGCTCTCACTCAAATGGATGTAAAAGATCTGACTGTTATTTCCAATAACATTGGTAACTCAGGCAGAGGCCTCGTTAAAATTCTTATTCAGGATAAAATCAAAAAAGCCTACTGCTCTTACGTTGGTGGAAATCCAGATCTTGAAGTGCGGATGTTGAATAAACAAGTGGAAGTGGAACTTGTTCCCCAGGGGACCTTTTCAGAGCGTATCAGAGCGGCCGGGATGGGCATCAGGGCCTTTTACACACCAACCGGCCATGGAACTCTCATAGCCGAAGGGAAAGATGTCAAAATGTTCGATAGACCATGCATCTTGGAAACAGCTTTGCACGCTGATTTTGCTATTATCAAAGCTCAGCGTGGAGATACATTCGGTAATTTATGGTTCAAGGAAACTGCCAGAAATTTTTCGCCTCTGATGGCAATGGCCGCAAAAACAACTGTGGTCGAAGTTGAAGAACTTGTCGAAGTCGGTGAAATTGATCCGCATGACATTCATTTGCCTGGCATTTTTGTTCAAAGAATTTTTCAGGGCAAAAATTATAAAAACGAAATCGAATTTTTAGTGACGGAGAATTAAGATGCCTTGGACTAATATTGAGATGGCCGATGAAGTGATTCAATTTTTTAAACCATATTCTTCCGTCAATTTGGGAATCGGAATGCCAACAGTTATTGCTGAGAGAATTCCTGCTGAATTGAATATTATGATTCATTCTGAAAACGGCGTCATGGGTGTGAGTGGCAGACCTAAGAAGGATGAAGTTTCTCCAACCCTTATCAACGCCGGAAAAGAAACAATCGCCGTCAAAGCGGGAGCAAGTTTTTTTGATAGCTCATTAAGTTTTGGAATGATCCGCGGTGGACACATTGATTACTGCGTTCTTGGCGGTATGGAAGTGGATGCGAAAAGAAATCTTGCGAACTGGATGGTTCCAGGAAAAAAGGTGACTGGCATGGGCGGAGCTATGGATCTGGTCAATGGTTCAAAACAGGTCATCATTATGATGAATCATTTTTCTAAAGATGGCGTCGCCAAACTTCTTCCCCTCTGTAAATTGCCATTTACTGGCCTGGACGTCGTGGATCTCGTCGTCACAGAAATGGGCATTTTCAAACCTAACGGGAACACATTTGAAATCGTTAAACTGGCAAATGGTGTAAAAAAAGAAGATCTAAAAATAGATTCTTCCGCCTTAGCATAAGATTTACAGGGCTTACGGCCCAGATGTTTGGAATTGATAGTTTTCATCGGCCTTTTAGTTAGGGATGATTTTGCAAAATCGTCTAACAAGGAAGGACCAATGAAAACATTATTGTCGACAGCTCTTCTATTGCTCTCTTTTAATACATTTGCTCTGACCAATTCAACTCCGGCCCTTTCTGATTCATGGACGAACGTTATGCAAATTCGTTCAGATGCTCCGGACTCGCAAGGCAATGATGCTCCCGGGTTTTGTAACGCCACTTTAATTCATAAAAATGTACTGGTGACGGCCGCACACTGTGTAAAACTGGCCTATATTTCCGGTGTGAAAAAAATTGATATCGACGTTGGCCAGTATAAATACGTCACACGCCGAACTGATGGCCAGACAGTAAGAGTTGGCTACGCTTTAAAATACAGACTGACAAAGCATGTTCAGATTGAACTTCCTCCAGGTCTAGCAGATAAGATTCACCGCAGAGGTGAAAAGGCCAACATTGATCCTTCTGAAGACTTTGCTCTTCTTTGGTGGAATGAAGAAACGCCGGAATTTAACGATATTGCAGTGGCCGACATTGTCTCACCCGCTGAGCACGCTTCGATCCTTAAGAATTTTTCTCAAACGTCTTTGACTGCCCTTTCCATTAATCCTTTTTCTGAATCAAGCATGGATACAAAACGTATGGCAACACTTGAAAAATTTAAATGGAGTGGCTACGTTTATTCTAAATCCACTTCACGAGTTGAAGAGGGAGACAGCGGAGCTCCTCTATTTGCCAATATCAATGGAAAATTTAAAGTATTTGCTGTCGTCAAAGGACGAGCTTCTACAATCTTTGACAACTGGGACGCGTATTCATCCGTCAATCCACATCTTTGTGTTCTGGCGAAGACTCTTCCGACATTTATTCAGATTTCAGCTTGTAAATAGTTTGGAATTTTTTGAAAAAAGATTCGCAGAAATAAAAAAGGGAGCCCCTGCAAAGCTCCCATTTTTTTTGGCATCCTGCCACTAGTAAGAGGACATCCTATCCCTTACACTTATAAGTATAGCTTGCATTTAATTTTTTTGTAGCAAATTTTTTTATAGGTAAAGTTTTCCACAAAAAGGTCAAAAGCGAGTTATGCTTTTAGTGGTGTCGTTTTGGTTTATCCTTAAAAAAAATGGTTTTATCGGGAAATGAAAATCGTGATCAATAAATGTCTTTCACTCTTGGGATTGAAAAAAAACTTTAAAATCCAGTCTTTTACCTTCTTTATCCCTTCACCTCCGCCAAGAACGACAGGTTATCGTGAAAAGCAATTCGACAAGCTGTTTTATGAGTTCATCAATAAAGGTTATGAAATTTTAAGTGTGAATACTCAAAGCTCTACTGGAGAAAAACAGTCCGGCATGTGGGTTATTTTTGTTGTAAGAGCAACAAATACTGAAGCCGAAAAACTTAATCTGGATGAACTATTTCATGATTCGCTTAAATCAAAAGCAGCAGTCAAGGAATCAATTGAAGGCCTGTACTATATCGATGATCGCACTCAACAAGACTAGCTCAATGAATTCAAAAAGAATGATTCTTTTCTTCGTTACTACAGTCATTACTGGTTGTGGTTTTTTTTCAAAGAAAGTTGAATCGATTGTTGAAAAAGCAGAATTAAAAAACAAAACAGCGACAATAAAAACTACAAAGAAGATGCTTTATTGCCCTGACGAAAGTAAGACTCAATTCATAGTTGAAGATGATACTACTTTAAAGTTTTACTCGCCCCTGTTCAAATCACTGCTGGAAAATCGCAATTATAATTTTGTTCAACGAGCTGCCATGTATTCAATGATGGAACTCTTGAGGAGACCAGACATTGTCACACCACAGGCCCGCATTCAATTTTACCTGCGCTATAAAGGTAAAGAGACTTATCTGGATGTTGCGCCAAAAACAAATGATGTCCAGGATTCATGGTCGTATATAAAAGGTCTGGAACAATTACTTAAGAACAGCGATTCCCCTAACAATTCTGATGTGATTAAACTGGCCGACCTGCTTGATACCTCAATGCCAGCATCAATTAATGTGAGCCCTGCATTCGAACTTTTTCTAAAAGAAAATAGAGATCAAATTTCTAAAAGTGAAGAATTGACTGAAGTTTTTTTCAAAGGTGATGAAATCCTTACAAAACATGAGTCTTTTAAAAAAGCTTCTTTAAAAAAAATAATTGCAAAATATAAAGAAACAAAAAAATACTCTGAAAACTTATACAGTTTTAATGAGTTTCCATTGATAGACTACAAGATTCCAGATTCTAATCTGACTGCCAAATGCAATATAGACATCAATAAAGAGACAGCGACTAAAGATGATTTGCTTGAAAACAAAATAAAAAAAAGCACTCATTATTTCGCCATGATGGAAGGCAATAATCTCTTTATCGCAACGGTATCAGTGTTTCTCCCGGAAAAACTTGGCAATTTAAAGGGCAGCTATTTTTTTAATACTGTTCCCGCCACTTCGCCCTTGCCGATTTGTGAATTTAAATCAAAGGGACAAAACACAGTTCTTTTTTCAGCACAAGGTCGTTTTCCTTCGCAACACTTGCGCCATCTTTTAACCTATGAGGTCGGTATGGCCGATTCTCAGCAGACGCTTCAGGAAATCCTCACCTTTTCACGCCATTTATTTTTAAACAATCCCGATCGCATTCTTTATGAATCAAAACGAGGCCGAAAAGCACAGCTCGATTTTTTTCTTAGTATGAATTTTCCCATTTATCATGTTCACTCGTTGGGTGATTTAATTGGAGCATCTGCCTTTTCAAGCTCAACTGAGACCTCAAATAGTTTAATCGTAGATGATCGTTCAAATGCTCGTTTAAGGTGCTCTTTCTAATGCAGTCTATACAGGTAAAAGGCATGGCCTCTGGAAAAATAATTGCAAATCTGGAAGTAAAACCAACCGCGAGCGGCACTTTAATGGATTTTCTTATGTTTCATAAAATACCTATCGCTTCGAGCTGCGCTGGGGCGGGAACTTGTAGAAAATGTATCGTGAATGGCGATCAGCTCAGTTGCCAGATATCACTGAAGGATTTTATTCAGGATAAAGAAACCTCTGTGGTAGAAGTCACATATCTGTAGTAAACTTAAGTCAAATTTATTTCAACCATGGATTTTGAATGCGCTATTTATCAATTGATCTGGAAGCAACTGGCCTTAACGAAAATGATTATATTATCGAGTTCGGCATGATCCCTTTTTGTACAGAAACAAAAAGAGTGGAAGAATCATTGGCGCGCAATTTTTTTATTAAATGTCCTTCTTTTGACAGCCTGAAACCAAACCTGGCGACTTGGGTAATTGAACATAATGAACAGTTAATTAATAAGGCCCATAATTTTGGGATGCAGATGGAAAGTTTCAAAGATGAACTTGAAACTTATCTTCTCAGCAAAGAAGTCAAGGCCTACTTTAAAAATGAAAACAAAGAAAAGATCATTCTATTTGGGAAATCAATGAGTGCCATTGATCTGCCTTTTTTAAACAGAGACCTGGGCTGGGATTTTATGCGAAAATATTTTCATCATAGAAATCTCGATCTTTCCTCTACCGCAAATACTCTTATTGATATGAACTTTCTTCCTGCTGAATGTTCTTCTGGCTCTAAGCTCATGTCTCATCTTGGAATGGGTGAAGTGAAACATACGGCATTAGAGGATGCAAAAAATACTGCTTTAATGTATTTAAAAATTCTGGAAATGTTCTCTAGGCCTTCAAGAAACTAAGGATTCACAGCGAGGAAAGAAGTTGGATCAATGGCCTCGCCATTTTTTCTGATTTCGAAATGAAGATGTGGTCCTGTCGTTCGTCCGGTCATACCAATTTGCGAAATAACCTGTCCGCGATAAACTCTTTGACCTTGTTTTGTGAAATTTGTCTTCGCGTGCGCATAAACCGTAAAAAAACCATTTTTATGGGCGATCACTGTAATATTACCGTAACCCCCAATCTCGCTTCCAGAATACACGACAACGCCTTCTGAAGCCGCCACAATATGGGAGCCCACTCTGGCAGAAATATCTATCCCTTCATGGGCCCTGCCCCAACGATGCCCAAAACCAGAACTGATTGTGCTGCTGGCAGGAACTGGCCAGAGAAATTCTCCGGACTTTAAATATGCCTTTGGATCAAATGGACGAGCTTCGAAGTCCTGAACAAGAACTCCGCGCTTAAGCGGAATAAAAACCCATTCACCGGCCGAAACCTTTTTGCCAGCATTAGCTTCCTGGATTTTTTCCTTCGGAACATTAAATTCTTTTGCCAGGGTTTCCAATGTATCAGTTGGTTTTACCTGAACGTAATGACCACTTTTCATTGATGAACAAGAAACAGCAATGAAAGCTAAAAAAATGAATTGAAATATGTATGTCTTAAAAATTTTGGTCATTAAACCAATCATCCCTAATTTTTAAGCAGATTGAATGCCTGCCTCTCTCAGAAACTTCCGTGTTTGACCCATCAATTCTTCCAATGGGCTTCCGTAGTCCATTAGTTTGATAGGTGCGACTGAGATCAATTTATCTTCGACGGCCTGGCAATCAGAATCTGGGAGGTTTGCATATCCCTGATAGACGCCGCCAATCCAGTAATAATTTCTTCCTCGGAAATCGACTCTTTCGGCGATATCTTCGGAATAGTTGCGAAAGCCTGTTTTAGTGACTTTTACACCTTTTACTTCACTTTGCTCGACCCAGGGAACGTTCACATTGAGTAACGTCATGGGCGGAATAAAACTCGATATATTTGATTGTACAAGACTTTTAATAAAATTTGAAGCGGTATAATAAAACAAATTGTTTTTCTCCGCGATTCTAAAGTCCATGCATGAGCTGACAGCGATGGCAGGTACATTATGAAAAACAGCTTCTCTTGCGGCCGCTACTGTTCCTGAATAAAAAACATCTTGTCCAAGATTAGCTCCCCGATTAATGCCGGAAATAACCAGATCTACTTTCACATTCTTCGTTTTAAAGAGATGAGCAATTCCCATCAATGAACAATCCGCTGGAAATCCACTGCAGCCATAAATATTTTCTTCTATTTCCTGCAATCGCAACGTGTGATCTAAAGTTAACGTATGACCGGTAGTAGATCTTTCTTCAAGGGGCGCGACAACCATCACATTCGCTATACTCGATAGAGTTTCACGTAAAATTTTTATCCCTGGAGCGTGCACTCCATCATCATTAGTCAAAAGTATATTCATTAAAATTCCTGTCTCATTATTTTATTTTTATTCAGCAAACCCATTTCCTTGGATAGCTTTTTGAGATCAACGTTTCTGTAACAAATCTCAATATCAGAATTGATGGGCATTGCGATGATATTGAATTCAAATAAATCAAAGAGTGAAGAAATAAGATTGCTATTCCAATTCATTTTCATAATGAAAAATTGAGAATCATCAATCGAAGGCCCGAAACGGGTATAGAAATTAGAAGCAAATCTTTGCAGCAAATTTTTATGATAAAGATCTTCAAAGAATGAAAAATCAAAGTAAAAACCGCAAAAATGTTTGCCCATCCCCTTTGAAACACCCTGATCATTTGAAAAATAAAGCATGTAATTATACTCAAAACTTTCAGGATCCATTTCAGCAGACCAAACATCAAATTCAAAAAATACATTCTTTAAATCGACACCTGCTTGTTTCATATCTTCAGCAAGCTTTTTAACCATAGGATCATTAGAGCGGTTAAAATGAATAAACACTTTATCGCCCTCAGAAAATAAAGGAACGAGTTGTTCAAGAAAAATATGTTCCTGAACAAAGTTGAAACTCTTTGGTGAAAACTCAAAACAAAATTCTTTCACACCTGAAAGTTTCAAATGTTTTAATGTTCTTTGATCGTAAATGCCATCTATTCGTACTTTGTAGGCCATATCAAAATGATACCGCATTTAAATTTCTGATTACTGCCTGAGGAGGTTTTTGCCTTAGGAATTGATGAATTTTAGCAATTCTTCAAAGAAAAGATGCCTGTTTTCTGTCCCTATTGATTCCGGATGAAATTGATACGATATTCCCTTGGAAATTTTTCGGATCTGTACTTCTTTTAAACTTTTTGGTGATTCGAAAACGGCCAGGGAATTATAGCGTTGAACGATAATATTTTTATTGTCGAAGTTAATCTTCACCTGTCCACCGTGCATTGGTTTTATGGAAGGTCTGATAGACATTCCATCCATCATGGCGAGAACCTGGTGTCCCAGGCAAATGCCCATAACAAAAACCAAAGGATGATTTCGCAATTCCTTTATTTTGGGAAAATAATTTTGATATTCATCGGGGCTACCAGGTCCCGGGCCTAGAATAACGGCGGTTTTCTGTTTCAAATGAGTCGTGAATAAATGAAAATATTTTTTCCCGAAAAACTCTTCGTGTGGAACAACAATAATATCCTGCTCGAAGGCATAAAGTTCAGTCGCAATATTGAAGGTAAAACTGTCTTCAAAATCAACGATGTATATTTTAGACAACGGCTTCATTTACTTCACACTAATCGATGTAAAATTATTTTCATTATAATTTATGTAAAAAAGAAGGCCAAATTTTCTTTCAATCAAGTCTCTTGCAAATGTGAATTCTAACTTCCAGCAGTTATTTAATGGAGAATATAGAACCGAATAGCTGCTCTGATTGAATTGCTTTGCTTCGAGATCATAGTCGGCGGAATACTTAAGAGTAAAAAGATCGTCCGGCCTCAAGCTTAAATCATACCCTAATAATTTTGCCACGGGTGTATTTGAAGAATTGAAAGAATTATAAGTAAATCTTCCGGCCAGGCTAGCGCGATCCAATGAATAAGCTGCTGTTGATGTCAGTTTATGTTCCGAAGTTTTATGAAAATAAAACTCCTGAATACTGTAATTAAGTCTCTCAAGGCTAAGACCGGTATTAATGTAAAGCCTGGTCAATCTATCCACAAGCTTGTCTGAATTATTGTTAAAATCTACGCCTTGTGAAATATCAAAATAGGCCAGATTCGAATAATCAAAATTATCTTTGAGATATTTACCGTCTTTATAAGGATCAAAAATCTTTGCTGATTTTCTGATGAGTTTATTATTCCACTGAAACTCAAGAGTGTTGCTTAATGGAAGCGAATCCTGAGCGGTAATCTGATTGCTCAAATGCTCTTTTTCTCTAATCGCATCGACATAATCAAATTGCCCCGAATCGGACTCAATTTGATTTCTAAACTTTGAATTTCCGGAAAGTTTTTGATCAGAAAGATAATAATGCTTAAGCTTAAATTCTTGAGAGTGACGATAGCTATTATTCGAAATTGTTTTAAACGCTTCCAGCTTATTGTTGCGAATAACAGGCAAATTACCAATAACTGTATCAGTTTTCTTTTCTTTGCTTTCGACCTCTGCTATTTGTTCAACAGGGACTTGTTCTGAATAAGCAAGACCGAAAATTTTATCTAGTTCAAATTTGGCCTCTGTTTCAAAAATCAATCCTTTTTTTGTAAACTTCTTGTCCGTTTCAGTTGGAAAAGTATATTTTTGAAAATCTAATTTTGTTTTGTGAGAAAAGAAAACAGGTCCAAGGTTTCCAAGCTGCCAGCTAAGATATGGAGCAAGATTCAAGCGCTGAGCATTTCTAATCGGTCCAGACGGATCCCGGATATTTTGCTTAAAAATGGTATAATCTGAATTTAAACCAATTGAAATATTTTTTGCAAAAGGATATTTAGAATGAATCAGGTTGTATGGAACGCTTGCCAGCGATATTTTAGGCAACATTTGGACGTATTGATTATCAAAATCCCGCGCGCCCGGGAAAAATAAATTTCGGTTAAAATAGCCTTCAGTCGTTAATGAAAAAAGTGAAGTTCTGCCTTCAACAAATCCCCCACCACCGGTTTCAGTGCCACGTATCTTATCCTTCGCAAAATAATCAAAATCTCTTTGAGTATCTAAATCGGAAGTTCCTGTGAAATAAAAATGTCCGTTGAGCTTGTGCTTATAAATCGAATGAAACTCAAAATCTGAAAAATGCCGATAATAGCTTGTGCCTGTTTTTTCTTTATCAAGTTTTCCGGGTGCATAGATCTTGTCTTTTAACTGAAGTGAATTCAACTCCACCCAGGTCTTTTCACTTAAATTCTGTCTATATTGGAACTCTCCGCCTAAACCTCGATTCCCGAAAGTTGAAGGAACAATAGTGGCATCTTTATAATCATCAATCGCCCAGAAAAATGGTTGTTGATAACGAAACCCCTCTTTGGAACTAAAGCCGATCAACGGAAACAAAAGCCCCGTCTCTCTTTTCTGTTTGATGGGAAAAACAATATAAGGAAAATACATCGCCACTACGCCGTTGATTTTGACGTAGGCATGTTTTAAATTCACATATTGCCCGACTTCAATTTTGACTTGCTTTCCATAAATACTCCAGGACTCAGGGCAATCCCTACATGTGGTGTATTCGGCCTCTTCAGCAAAAATGACATTGGCCGTTTTCTGATTGATTTTTTTCCCGGTGACAACAAAGTTATCAGAAAGAACCCGGGCGTTATCCAGATCAATCTCTCTAGTAATAAAATTATAGCGAAGCTTAGTCCCATAGAGAGTCATTTCCGGAGCAATATACCGCACATTTCCTACGATCTCTGCCTCACCTGAAGTGAAATTAATACGCGCTTTTTCACCATAAATTGAATTTTTCAAATGAGTGATCACGACGTTGCCAATCGCTTCAAATTCATTTTCACTTGATTTGCGAAACGCCTTGTCCGACAGAATATTTATTTTCTGACCAAGATTAAATTCGAAAGTTTCACGAGAAAGGGCATTAAAACTAAGAATGAGAAATAAGAAAGCGCTGAACTTCACCAACGAAGTAATATGATCCACAGACGAGAATAGTCTGATCTTTAGTTTGAGAAAGATACGTGTTCCATTCAGTGACAAAATCTAACATTCCTTTGTTAATTTTGTTAAATTTCTCTGCCATTTTAAAAAGAGCAGCTTCGTCAAAGGCCTTCGGATGCTCAAAATAAGTTAAATGCAGCTTTGCCGAACTTGCAAAATGCCCGACAATCGTTTTCAGCATCACTTCAATTTCCAACTCAGGTCTTTTTGAAAAACTGATCAGTAAATGCTGCGGTTTCGCAACCGATGTATCACTCTTGAACAAGTCGATCATTGAGCGGACACCATCTGTATTGTGTGCTCCTATAAAGATAAGGGTATTTCCATTAAAAGTCATCACTTCTCTACGGCCTTTGAAGTCCGGAATCCCCCCTTCCTGATGTTGATCTTTCGTCGGTTCTAGCTCCGAAAAAAGTGCTCTGGCCATGGCCTGATTTTGTTCAAAATAATTAAGCCGTGCCGAAGGTGATAGAGATACCCAGCAAATCCCCCGGTCCTGACAATAGGAACCGGTCAGTTCGTTTAAATAGTGCAGATGGAATTGAGTGAATAATTTTTTTCCAGGTCGAGAAATGCCTAGCTTTTCATTGAGGATTAAATCATATCGATTCCCTAAAATGGCCTGGTGATCACGGGAAATGGAAGTTATGCAGGTCACATCAGCATTGAAGTGATTGACGGCATCCAGACGGCCACCGAGCCCCACTTCAAGCAGCAGGTGATTCATAGAATTTTTAAAGGCGAGTCGAAGAAAAACAAAAAAAAGAAATTCATAAAAAGAAATAACCAGTCCCTTTCGACTTTGAATGTCAGTATGGGCTTCAGCAATTTCCTTTTCCAGATCATCGTAAGATACGTCTTCGCCATCAAAACAAAATCGTTCTCGCAAGCTGAGGATATGCGGGGATGTCCAAAGCGCATAGGATCTTCCGGATTTTTTAAGAAAATGTCCGAGTGTATGAGCGGTCTGCCCTTTTCCATTAGTCCCAGCTATAATGGTGACTTTAACACCTGAAAGCCTCGCCTTTTCAACAAAGGTTTCATAAAGCTCGCGTGTTCTTGCTAGTCCGGGAGTGAAGACTTCCAGTCCATAATTCTGTTGAATAAAGCCTATAAGCTTATTTTCTTTAATTTCATCAAACTGAGAGCTCATTTCCCCATTTGGCCATTTTTCTTGGCAGTTGAAAAGTATTGATTTTAATAATCCCGATAATATTTCTCAGGTTTTAATAATTTTTGTCGATAAGAATAACAGATTTTAGTGAATCTAGTGGAGAATAAGGTCTGATGAAATCGGCGATTCTTTTTATAACTATACTCTCGTTATTTGCAGAACTGGCTTTTGCTGGTCCCTCGTGCGATGTTGAAAAATTCAAAAAACAATATATTGATCTTCAAAATGCTCTCAGATATGAGGGCAAAAAAATTGAGTACAAAAAAGGAAAAATTATCCCAACTGATGAACAAGTCAGTGATGAAGATTCTCCGGGTAAGCGAACGGAGCAAATTCTGTACAATAACTACATCGCGGCCCTGGGAAAAGTAAAAAAGATATATGCACATTTAAATGGTGAGAATAAATCGACAGAGGAAAAAACTCTCGCTTCGAACGATGCGATCACAAAGTTTTTCAAGGCCATCGATCCAAATAATACAAAATCTACTCCTCTTGATTTAAGCGCGGACAAGCTGGTAGATCAGCTGAAAAAAGTTAAAGATAAACCTTTTTCTCTGACAGAAAATGATGCTTATCTGTTAAAAAAATTAATTGCTCACTCTCAGGACAGAGTTTGTACGCTTGAAAAATATCTTCAGGGAAAACCGCAAAAAACAAAATATCTTGAGGATCTGAAGAAAGAACCGTTAAATAAAATGATTGAACAACTACGCGGGATGATGAAATCCGACGATGTTCAGTTTGCAGTTCAGGATCTGGCCATTGATCAAGCCGTTCAAGAAGGACTTAATAACCTTCACCAGATGGCCCTTGTTTGTAAAAACACGCTTTATACTGTTAAGTTCGATGAGCCTATTCAGGCCTGCAACTACCAAAAATTCATTAAATCTCTAGGTGCAGATGATGCTTCTTTTAAATCTTTTGAGGCCATCCTGCATTTTATCAATGCAAATCAAAAAGCAACAAATGCTTCGACCAGTCTCGATATGTTGAAAAAAGAATTTAAAAATGAAGCTCCCGTAAAATGTACACTTGAAGCTTCCTCTAAAAAAATCTATGTCCAGAACTTGCCTCTCAAAAACAATGAAATTGATCCAAACATCATACGTTGTGTGAAAAAAGGAAAACAAATAAAGGGCGATGAGTGTTTACAAGGAATGAAAATTTCTCTTGAAATCGGAAAAGGCCACAGCTTTACTGCTGATAATGATTCAGGCATTGAAAAGCTTACAATCGCTAACGCCAGTAATTGTTCTAACTTTTCTTTCACTGCACCTCCACAAAATGAGGAAACAGCTCAACAGATTTGCGAAAAAGACCCTAAAAAAATATGGAAAAATAATACTTGCTCTGACAAACCTGCAGAGCAAACGAATACCAATTTAAATCTTTATCAGTGCAATAAAGAAGAATGTCTGAAGACGACAAAAACAGATCGAATTGTCAGCTGGAATGAATCTTTAAAAAGATGTGAATCTTCTGCTCTTGAGGGACCAAAAGTTCCGTTCTGTTCTCTTGATGGAAAGCCGGGAGAAACTGCAGAAAGCTGTAAAGCTAAAAAACTTGAATTCAACACTGAAGATCGTACATGTATGGAGACTGAGGCGACTTGCAAAGCTAAAAAACTAAGCTTTGATTCTTCGAAAAAACAGTGTGTGGAAAGTGAGGAATCCTGTAAAGCGAAGGATATGATCTTTAACAAAGAAACCAACAGTTGTAATGAAAGCACAGAAACATGTGAGAAAAAGAAATTAGCTTTTGATGATTCGACAAAAACTTGTGTTGAATCAGAAAAGACCTGCAAAGATAAGGGCAAAGTTTTTGATGCTTCAACTAAGCAATGTAAAGATCCTGCTTTAACTCAGGAAGAATGCGGAAAACAAAATAAAAAACTGAATGATGATAAAACAGCGTGTGTGGAGCTAACAAAGAAAGAAGAATGCGATAAGAGAAACGCTGATGCTTCAAAAGATAGAAAACCGGGTGATGACGTTGTTTCAGATCCATTTGAGTGGAAAGACAATGCTTGTGTCGAAAGAAAAGCTAAGAAAGATGGCGTTTCCGAAGGTGAAGCTGAAGAAGAGAAGCAACCGGAAAAAGATACACTTCCAAAAGGGAATAGACCGGTACCTCCACGTTTTCAACCAATCATAGCACCTACCCGTCAGATGTTTATTCTGCCAGGAATGCCTTAAGAGTTTAGAAAACGTAACTAGTATCGCTGGAACCCAGAATCGTTATTCTCTCTTCATTTAATTCTTCAATCTCAGCAAATAATTGATGCTGAAAATTTGGCTTCAAATGACCTAAGAAAATCGGAACATTTTTTGGCATTTTTCTTATTTCATCTCTCATCGTAGCTGGAGTGTGGTGTTGACTTGCATCCGCAACCTTAGACATAGAATTCGGGAAACTTACTTCAGTAAAAATGGCCTTCAAATTTTTCATTTCATTTGCATATTGCCAGATTTTATCAGTAGGTCCTGTATCTTGTGTAAAGACGACTGCTGTATTTTTTCTTTCGATAATAAAACCAAGTGCGCCGCCCTGATGGTTCACAGGAACCGGGAGAATTCGATAATCCCCTAACGTGATCCACTCTTCCGGTTTTATGTCATGAAATCGAAGCGTGGGATTCTCTTTATTCGGCAGCAAGGTAAAATCCGGCCAGATAATATCATTAAGTAAGTGCGTTTTAATTGCATTCTTAACCGGCGCATTTGCATAAATTTCAAATGGCCTTCCTTTCATTCCAAAACAATTATCCGCCATGAAAGCTAGATCTGAAATATGATCGAGATGCGAATGAGAAATAAGAATGTTATCGATGTGCGACTGTTCTTCGATTTGAATTCCCGAAGCAACTGATCCTGCGTCTATCAGCAATTTTCCATCAATCAAATAAGATGTTGCTTTAAACCCCGGAGAAACTCCGCCATGTCCACCAATGATACGAACGAGCATAACTCTATCCTGTCTAGTGTAAATAATACTTAAAACAACTTTCGGGGACTTTTGGTTTGAACTTAAAATTATTTCTCAATAAATGCTATTCTTTACCGGAGCCAATTAGTTGGTCATAGATTTTTTTCTGATCTTCACCTAAAACTTTTGCAAAAATTTTTGCTAATTTTTTGGTTCCAGGTTTTCCTTCCAGATAATCCTTTACCATACCGGCCAGTTCGCTGTTCCCTGCTGATTTCTTTTCTTCTGCATGAAAGAGCACGACAAATTCACCTTTATCGAGGACATGTTCAGAAAGATTTTTTAAGTGCTCTCTCTTTATCCGACTAACGGACTCGTACATTTTTGTGAGTTCTCTTGTTACGACGAGCTCGTTCTCTGGATGGATCTCAAAAAAGGCTTCAATGGTTTCATAGATTCTATGAGGAGCTTCAAAGAAAATATGTGTGCCAGCAATAGAACTCAGATTTTCAAAAAATGATTTTTTTTCTCCCTTGGTTCTGGAAATAAACCCCCAAAAATGAAAGGGATGCGGAGGCAGTCCAGACAACTCCAGGGCCGTTACAACTGATGTCACACCTGGAATAGTTTTAATTTCAAGATCGAGCTCGATCGCCTTTCTGATAATCGGATAGGCAGGATCAGAGATCATTGGACTTCCGGCATCTGAAACTAAATAAACATCTTTTCCGGAATGAAGCTTTTCAATAATAAGCGGAATTTTTCCTTCACTGTGATCATGAAAGGAATCAATGTATTTGTCCTGAGAACTGATTTCCAGCTGCTCAAGCAATTTTTTAAAAACACGAGTATCTTCAGCATAGAAATAACTGCCGCCTTTAAGAGCTTCAAGCGCCCTCAAGGTAATATCTTTAGCATTTCCAATAGGTAACGTAACAAGAATCAAAGACGACAATTTTAATCTCCTAAGCGCGTAGGCAAAAGCGAACAGATTCGAAAATTTTTTATACGGTGCTACACTTACTCTAGCACATCTAACCTTTAAAAAGGAACGATCAAATGGCAATGAAGGCCCAAATCAGAACAGACTCAGAAGGCAATATTACAGTTCATATGAACGGTGGACTTGATTATGAAAATTCAATGCCGCTTAGAATAGAGCTTCAGGAATTAACGAAACAAAACCCGGCTTCGACTATCACACTCGATATGCATTCATTGGATTTTGTAGGTTCATCAGGAATCGGCATTTTTGTAGAGACATTACAGATCCTCAATAAGAACAAATCACAAATCAAACTTTCAAATGTTAAAACAGAGTTTCTGAAAGTTTTTAAACTTTATAATTTTGATGCATTTCAATTGATGGAAGCTGAATTTGACAGTGATGAAACTGAAAATCTGAACCAAAAATTCGGTAACAGAAAGAACACTTTCCAGAATTAATTTCGAGATTAAAACTCTAGATTTAAAAAATTCACCGCAAATAAAGGATCCTTTTTAGGGTCCTTTTTATTTTCGAGACTCGCCAGACGAAATTCTGATATGTCTTCAAGGCGGGATTGATCTTCATAAGGGCTACGGCTGTCTGGATAATAATCTTGCTGCTGAGACTCATTACCGTAACCGCGTTTTTTCATTTCATAACTTAAAATGACATAACCACCAAATAAAAGGCCGGCATAAAGTCCAAGCGAGGCACCTCTGGCAATCGCTCTTGGACCGGCCTCAAACGCCATGGAAGCCGTTCCGAGCAAAGCTCCACCGACAACACCATAGCCAGCCATTGTTCCTAAAACTTTAATCTTCGGATCTAACGCAAACGCCGAAGAAGAAAAAAGTAAACTGAAACAAAGACTCAATGAAATTAAGATTTTTTTCATACTTAAAAGGATAATTAAGGTTCAGCATTTTTGCAAAACTTTACTTCAAGTTTTGACTCTATCTCCAGAATTTGGCCTAAATAATCCTGTGCACGCCTTAGTCTTACCCATTGTTGACGACTTGGATGAGTTCCGGACTTCAATTCATAGAGAATTAAAAACCATCCGTTAGGTTTTTTCTTTAGGCCTGCCATATCGACTTGGCCGGCCTGATGGGATCTTAAAAGGAGCGATGAAATGAGAACTGGACAATGAGTTGAATGAAACGATCGTGAAAATTCTTTTTCGAAATTATTCCCCTGTTCCTTCCATTGCATATTCAGTTGCCTCAGTTTCAAATGAGAAATCTTTTACTCCCGCAAAGGATTTCCGATGAATATCGGTAATGCCCAACTCTGCAATAGCGGCCAGATGTTTTTTTGTAGCGTATCCGGCGTTTGAGCTCCAATGATACCCAGGATATTGCTCGCAATATTTCTTCATCAGAGTATCGCGATATTCTTTTGCTACAATGGAAGCAAGACCAATGAGAAGAGACTTCGCGTCTCCTTCAACGACAGTCATGAGCTCAACATTAAAAAAATCCGGTGAACTTTCCATCGGAAATTTTCTGTTCCCATCAATAAGAATCAATCCGCGCTTTTTAAAAGTGCAGCTTTCTTCTGCCGCCTGCCTCATGGCCTTGAGAGATGCATTCAGAATATTAATCTGATCAATCTCTTGCGGTGAAATTTCTTTGATAAGAATCTTCAGACTCATATTTTTTGAATAGCTATGTGTATAAATTTGATTGATTGTTAGTTCTTTGCCGAATGGCAGATCAGAAATAATCTGCTGGCGTTTTTCAGCAGTGAGTTTTTTGGAATCAGTAATTCCGTAAATTCCCCACTCCTTGAAAAGTTTTTTGATATCCTTTTCATCATAAGTTTCAAAATGAAGACTGGCACAAGCAGCAACAACCGGTCCAGCAAGTGGACCTCGTCCTACTTCATCACAACCAGCAAAGAAAAAATTCGTCGCGGGAAGTACGGTCTCGTCTTTTGCTTTGAAAGCTTTTCTGAAAAGTTTAATGTCGAACATATGCGAGAGAATTTATCAAAAAAAAGCCCCTCGAGCGAGGGGCAATTTTTGTTTTTTTCTAAAAGAAATTTGCTTACGACTATTCTTTGCGGTCGTAATCGATCGCGATACGAGCTGATTTACCAGATCTCTCACGTAGGTAGTAAAGTTTCGCTTTACGAGCTTTACCTTTTTGAATGATTTCTACTTTATCAACGTTTGGTGAGTGGAAAGGGAAAACTCTTTCTACACCAATACCGTTAGAAACTTTTCTAACACGGAAGTGACCGTTGATGTCGCCTTTTTGTTTGAAAGCGATACATACACCTTCGAAAATCTGGATTCTTGATTTAGAACCTTCAGTGATTTTTGTGTGTACTGCGATTGTGTCTCCAGCTTTGAAGTCTGGAAGATCTTTTACCTTTGGATTTAAGTGATCCTGGTTTACTACGTCGATCAAGTTCATTGTGAACTCCTTATTTCTAAGCTACTCCCAGAGGACCAACACCGTGTTGTTCTTACCGAGTAGGTATTAATTAATTTCTGTTCCCGAAAAAGCGATCCAAATAAATGGCGACCGCTGATCTGACCGACAGGTGATTATACCCGTCAGAATTATTTGAAAGAATCGGAGACAACTTGAACTCCGCTTTTTCCAAAGCAATTGGGTGTAACCCCCAGCCTGTTCCAAATAATAGAAAACAAGGCATATTGCCCTCTTCTAATTTTTTTGTCAAATGCGAAACATCGCCATCAAAAGAATCAAAGTTGGCACCGGTCACGGCAATTAGTGGTCTTTGCCCTTCAATCTTTGTAATTTCATCGATCGCTGTATCTATTGAGTCGACGCATCTGGCTATGGCCAAAGCGTCCTGTCTGTCGGGATTGTATGCATTCGCATGATCTTGTTCCCAATGTCCAAGTATTGAATTCACCAATTCTTGTTGGGCCAAAAAAGGTGTGACTAAAAAATATTTCTTCACTCCAAACGTTCTGCATGAACGAGAAATATCGTGAATGTCGAGGTTCGTTACCGAAGTCGTGACAAGTTCGCCTAATTTATTTTTGATAGGATGATGAACTAGCCCCAAATAAAGTCTCATGATTTTTTCTCCAGAAGATCGGGCCTGTGAATTTGAGTAATTCGAAGGGCCTCTTCTTTTTGATATTTTTCAATATTCCCGTGATGTCCGGAAAGTAAAATTTCCGGAACTTCAAGTCCGTCAAAAACTTTTGGTCGAGTATATTGTGGGTGCTCAAGCCTGTTCGTTTGAAAACTTTCCTGCTCAGAGCTTTCTTTATTCCCCAGAACTCCAGAAAAGAAGCGCAAAGAAGAATCAATAATGGCCATTACAGCGATTTCACCGCCAGTCAGGATAAAATCCCCTAAACTGATTTGTTCATTTACATAAAGAGCTAAAAAGCGTTCATCGATGCCTTCATATCGGCCGCAGATAAAAACCAAATCTTTTGCACCATCGTCGCTAAATCGTTTCGCAAAATCTTTGCAATAAGAATTGTTCCAGGTTTTCCCTCGAGGCCCAGGAAACACGACATGCAATTTCTCACGCCAATCTTCACCATAGCCACCAGCTTCAACTACACCTTTTAAAAGTGCTTCTTTTAAAACATCGGCACGCATAACCATACCGGCGCCTCCTCCGTATGGAGAATCATCAACACCTTTATAATCTTTAGGAGTAAAATTTCTTAGCTGAACAGTATGAAAATCAATTTTATTACCACGCTCACCTCGCAGGGCAGAGCCAGTAATTCCAAAATTGATCAAAGAATCAAAATAGTTTGGAAAGAGAGTAATAATCCAGATTTTTTTCATTCAATCATAACAGGAACAATGACTTCCATTTTCCCTGCTTCCAAATCCACAACAGGAATGTACTGCTCGATAAAAAGAATATCGATATACTCTTTTTCCGTTTTAATTTTCAGCACAACCTGAACACCGTTATCGTAAAAATCGATAACTCTTCCTACCGGCTTTTTAGTAATGAAGTCAATCACCTCTAATCCCAGCAAATCATTGAGATAATATTCATCGGGATCAGTTTCAGGAAAATTCTCTCTGGCAAAATAGATATCAAAAGGAACCATCGCCTCTACAAGGTTGCGATCACTCACACCTTCAAGAGTCACAATGGTCTTATTTCCGAATTTAATTTTAGAAATGGTATATTCTTTTCCATCTTGTGGAATTGAACTAGTTGGTGCTCTCGGAGTTAGTGTTACCACCGCTCCATCATGCAAAACTGAATCTTCAGGATTATACAGAACAAACGAAAATTCCCCGCGTATTCCATGCGGAGCCGTACAGTGACCTATATGGACGTTCTCAGTTTTTTTCATATGATCAAAAAAGACAAAAAAAAACCCCGATCAAAGTCGGGGTTTTTAAAATAAAGAGGGTGCATTGACCTTTTCTCACACCAAGTTTCCCTGGCACTACCTTCGGCGCTGAAGAGCTTAACTTCCGAGTTCGGGATGGGATCG